>UMKD01026667.1_pt1 | contig 55105 bp, 47 predicted proteins | sample 1966221 | NCBI WGS metagenome assembly UMKD01 (sample SAMEA4836167, study PRJEB28245) | human gut metagenome | biome: gut microbiome; material: fecal sample | place: Denmark | collected 2008
ATCAACTTAAAAAAGAGATAAAAAAATAATTTTATTCTTATCTTTATAGATATTATAATATTTTGTAAATTTAATCTTTACAAAATATAAATAAAAGAATATAATGGTAATAGAATCTGTTTCCTAAGAAGAAATATAGGAACTTGGAAGTTTCTTATTGGGAAATAGAGAAGGAGAGAACAATATTATTCTTAGAAAGAGTTAAAGATAAAATATATCATAGAGGAGGATAGAGTTATGAAAAAAAGAAGAAGTATTGTAAGCAAAGTCATTACTCTTTGCTTTATGTTGTTATTGTTCGCATGTTCTCGAGCTTCAGAGGATAATAAAGAAGTTCAAAGAGACCGAAAAGGAAGAGCCAATGATGAAATTATAGTTTCTATGGGAGCAAGAATTCCCCATGAATTCGATCCGAAAGAAAGATATGGAATGTACAACGAAGCACACATTACTCACAGTACTTTGCTTAGAAGAACGGCAGATTTAGAGATTGTGGGAGATTTTGCAAAAAATTATACCGTATCTGATGATGGATTGGTATGGACATTTGATTTACATGATGATTTTAAATTCTCAAATGGGGAGCCGGTAACGGCAGAAGATGTAAAATTTTCTTATGAAATGTTAAAAGAAGATGGAAAGCATTGGGATTTAGATTTTATAGATAAGATAGAAATTCCGAAAGAGAATCAAATTGTGTTTAAGTTAAAAGAACCGAGATCTACTTTTGCCATGTCTCAATTGGTCGAAGTTCCTATTGTACCGAAGGCCCATTACAACGAAAATTATAAAAATAATCCAATCGGTTCAGGACCTTATATGGTTGTGGAGTATAAACCGGATGAACAAGCTATTTTTGAAATCAATCCATATTATCATGGGAAAAAACCATATTTTAAAAAATGGACTTGGGTATTATTAGATGAAAATACAGCATTGGCAGCATTGGAATCAGGAGATGTGGATATGATTTATGCAACTCCTGAGTTAGCAGATAAAGAGGTAAAAGGTTGTAAATTATTTGATATAGAATCCAATGATGTTCGAGGATTATCAATGCCTTATGTGAAAAAAGGAGTGATTAACAATTCGCCGGACGGATATCCTGTAGGAAACGATGTTACCAGTGATCCGATTATTAGAAAGGCACTCAATGTAGGAATGAATCGACAAAAAGTGGTGGATACCGTTTTAAACGGACATGGAAAACCTGCTTACTCTGTGACTGACGGAACTTCATTCTGGAATCCGGAATCTGTAATTGAAGATAATAAACCGGAAGAAGCTAAAAAGATGTTAGATGAAGCAGGGTGGATAGTCGGAGCGGATGGAATTCGAGAGAAAAATGGTATGAAAGCCGAATTTGATTTGTATTATCCGACAAAGGATGCGTTGAGAACGAATGTAGCGGTGGAAGCTTCCAGTCAAGCTAAAGAATTGGGAATTCATATCAACCTTGTAGGAAGTAACTGGGAAGAAATGATAACCAAATCCCATGAAATTTCAATGTTATATGCAGGAGGAAGACATAATCCGAATCAATTCTTCCAATCTCATCATCCTAGCACGGCAGGAAAAGGGTGGACCAATGTAACGTTTTACAACAATCCGAAAGTAACGGAATATTTAGAAAAGGCTATGAGAGCTTCCAGTCTTGAAGAAGCAAATAAATATTGGAAACTTGCTCAATGGGATGGAGACACAGGAGCTTCTACAAAAGGGGATATTCCTTATGTTTGGCTTGTGAGAATAAATCATACCTATGTGGGAGATAAAAGGATTGATGTTGGAAATCAAGGAATGCACAGTCATGGACATGACTGGTCTTTAATTGCAAATATTGCAGAATGGACTTGGGATGAAAGCATGAAATAAATGTGTGTGAGATGAATAACAGTGACAAAGAAGTGATTCCTTTATGGAATCATTTTTTTGTAAAAAGGAGAAATTAAGAGAATGAAGAAATATTTAAGCATAGTATTCCAAAAAATTTTGAGATGTCTATTTTTATTATTAGGCGTTTCCATTTTATCTTTTATACTTTTAAAAAATTCGCCTGTAGATCCTGTTATGGCAAGTGTAAATTATGATGTAAATTTGACTCCGGAACAATATCAGAAAATTGCAGAATATTATGGTTTGGATAAACCTGTCGTAACGCAGTATTTTTTATGGCTTAAAAATTTTATTCAAGGAGATTTTGGAGTTTCTTTGGTTCATAGAAAACCTGTCATGGAAATGATTCGTATGAGGGCGGGAGCTTCCGCAGCTCTGATGGGAATTTCATGGTTCTTATCGGGAATTTTCGGATTTACATTGGGAACAATAGCGGCATTTAAGAGAGAAAAACTGATGGATCGTATCATCAAATGGTTTTCTTACTTGCAGGTAACGGTCCCAACATTTTGGATAGGCTTAATTTTTTTACTAATTTTTTCGGTACAATTAAAATGGTTGCCGATAGGAATTTCAACTCCAATCGGAAGATTGAGTACAGAAGTTGATTTTGCAGATAAAATAAGACATCTGATTCTTCCGGTATTTACATTAAGCGTGTTGGGAATTGCAAATGTTACCCTGCATACACGTGAAAAAATGCTGGATGTCTTAAACAGTGAATATGTTCTTTTTGCAAAAGCGAGAGGAGAAAGTACTTTTGCAATTTTTAAGCATCACGGGATAAGAAATGCCATTGTGCCTGCTATCACAATTCATTTTTCTTACTTTGGAGAATTATTTGGAGGCTCCGTATTGGCAGAGCAGGTATTTTCTTATCCGGGACTTGGCTCTACCTTAACAGAAGCGGGATTGAAAAGCGATACTCCTTTACTCTTAGCCATTGTTATGATCGGGGCCGTTTTTGTTTTTCTCGGTAATACAATAGCGGATATATTAAATAGTATTTTGAATCCGAATTTAAGGAGGGAAGTATGAAGATAGATGCCAGAATCAAAGTAGTGACATCCATTGTTCTTTCTATTTTTTTGATAGGTCTTATTTTAATATTAAACATTACCTTAGAGGAGAAAGGACTGGAAACAAATTCTCTTTTAAAAAATTTATCTCCCTCCGGAAGGTTTTTGTTCGGTACGGATTCTATGGGAAGAGATATGTTTGTGAGAACCGTAAAAGGTTTGCATTTTTCTTTGTATGTCGGAATTATAGGGGCAGGTATGGGAGTGTTTATTGCCGTATTGTTTGGAATTTTTGCTGCGATTGGAAACAAAAAGAGCGATAGAATGATTATGTGGATCGTAGATATGTTCATAGGAATGCCGCATATTATTTTTATGATTTTAATCTCTTTTGCGGTAGGAAAGGGAGCCAGAGGAGTAATTATTGCAACCGCTATTACGCACTGGCCGGCACTGACAAGAGTTATAAGAAATGAAGTGTATAGTATTAAAAATTCTGAGTATATTATACTATCCGGAAATATGGGAAAGAGTAGATGGTTTATTGTGAAAAATCATATTCTTCCTATCATTTTTCCACAGATTTTTATCGGTTTTGTATTATTATTTCCTCATGTTATTTTACATGAAGCTTCCATGACATTTTTGGGATTCGGTTTATCCGCACAACAGCCATCCATTGGAATTATTCTGTCGGAAGCGGCAAAACATATTTCTTTGGGAAATTGGTGGTTGGTTGTTTTACCGGGATTGGCGTTGATTGTATTGGTGAAGTGTTTTGATACGCTGGGAGAATCATTGCGGATTTTACATAATCCACACATGAGATATTTGTAAGGAGGGAAGATATGAGTAAGCCTTTATTAAAAGTGGAAGACTTGTCCATTTCTTTTGAGCAATATGGAAGGGGATTGAAAAAATTTATAAGTAAGCCGATTCAATCTCTAAATATAGAAATTTATCGAGGAGAAATCCTTGCAATTGTTGGTGCCAGCGGCTCCGGAAAAAGTCTTTTAGCTCATGCAATTATGGGAATATTACCTCCAAATGCCGTTGTCAATGGAAGAATATTTTACAATGATGAAATATTGGATTCAAAAAGAATCAAGAAGTACAGAGGAAATAAAATAGCTTTTGTTCCACAATCCGTAAATTATTTGGATCCTTCCATGAAGGTAAAAAATCAGGTGAAAATAGGATTAGAGGGTAATAAGCAAGAAAAGAAAATCATCCAGGAAGAGATATTTGAGAAATTTGGACTCAAAAAGAGCGATGGAGAACGGTATCCTTATCAATTGTCGGGAGGAATGTTACGAAGAGTTCTATTTGCTACGAGTATAGGAAAAAATACAGAACTGATTATTGCAGATGAGCCAACTCCCGGGATTCATCAATCCGTATTGGATATAGTTCTGAAGCAACTGAGAGATTTTGCCGATAAAGGCATGGGGGTCATGTTGATTACTCATGATATAGGTTCCGCAATAAAAATAGCAGATAGAATAACTGTTTTTAAAGACGGAAATACCATAGAGACTTCCCCAAGTAGCTATTTCATAGGAAATGGAGAAAAGTTGCAAGAAGAATATTCACGAAAATTATGGTGTTCCTTGCCACAAAATCATTTTTTGGAGGTTGAGTCAGATGGCATTGATAGCTAAAAATTTAGGATTTTATTACCGGAGAGATCAATGGATTTTTAAAGAGATCAATTTTGAAGTTTCTCCGGGGGAAATATTAGGTATTTTTGGATACAGCGGTTGCGGAAAAACAAGTCTCTCCAAAGTGCTTTCCGATTTCTTATCTCCTGTGGAAGGAGAAGTTTTGATTGACGGAAAAAAACATCAAAAACATAAATTTCGGGAAGTGCAACTGATTTATCAGCATCCCGAAAAAACAATGAATCCATTATGGAAAATGAAAAATATATTGGAAGAAAGTTATACACCGGACGATAATTTATTGAATACGTTTGGGATTCGAAAAGAATGGTTGGACAGGTATCCGATAGAATTATCAGGAGGAGAGCTACAACGATTTTCGATAGTGAGGTCTCTAAATCCCAATACAAAATATCTTATTGCGGACGAAATGACGACCATGCTCGACGGAATTACACAGGCATTTATTTGGAAAAGTCTTTTGAAAATTGTGAGAGAAAGAAATCTGGGTTTGATTGTCATAAGCCATGAGAAAGACATTATTGAGAAAATTTGTGATAAATGTCTTAACATGGAAAGCAATACTTTAATCCGATTGAAAGAAAGGAAAACAGTATAAATACTTTTATTCCACATGAATTCTAGGTGCTAATTTATCTTTGATGTTAGAGCAAAATTATGTATTTTTGAAAAGAAATGGTGTTGATAAGATGAGATTATCAACACCAAATAAGAAAACAATTAATTTTTTGAAATTTTCAATCAATTTTTATTATGGAATATTTTTGATAAGTTCCAAAACATATTCTTGGCACCATAAAGCTGTTTTTGGATTAAAAGATTCTTGATGAATTTCAGAATTGGATAGAATACGTACTCCTAAAAATGGAATTCCGAAAGCTTTGGAAACTTGGGCTACTGCGACAGTTTCCATTTCTTCTGTGGAAGAACCATATTTATGATGTAAAAATTGAATTCTTTCCAATTCTCGATTCCATTGATCTGCACTTGCTACAACTCCAAGAATTAGATTTCCTTTTGTGTATTTTATATTTTTTGCTAACTTTAGTAAAGTTTCATCACTATAAAATTTCATATGTTTAATAATCTCTTCTTTCTGATTTCTTAAACACTGAACATCTTCAAAGAAAATTCCATCTCTTGGATTTTCAGGGATTCCGTATTCCTTTCTTTCTGTTCTTACAGCTCCTATATTAATAGTAGCTTTAGCAAGCACAATGTCACCGGAATGCAATTTTGGGTCATGTCCTCCGGAAGTTCCTTGGTTGATAATGATAGTAGGGGAATATTTTTCAATTCCCAAGGTAGTAGCCGCAGAAGCATTGGTCAATCCTATTTCTGTTCTAGATACGATAACGGTATTTTTTCCAATATTTCCTTTCCAAAAAGTCCAACTTCCAAATTGTTCTTTTGTTTTTCCTTCAAGTGCGTTGACGAGATGCTCTATCTCCATATCCATGGCTCCTTGCACCAAGATGGTTTCTTTGGCGAAACACAGAAAAGAATACAATAAAAACAGGGATACAACAATTTTTTTCATAAGATTCCTCCTTATTATAAATTATTTAAATTTCATCATGCTCTTCTATCCGTTTTCCATAATTTTGGAATCGGATCATCATATGTTTCATTTCTTCTTCCGGAAGGATTTTTACAGAACCGCAAGATTTTGAAATACAGTAGATTTCAGAACAAAATTCTACTGTTTCAGCAATATGATAGGCTTCCGCTAAATCGTTTCCTCCGGCGATTGCACCATGGTTGCTGAGAAGAACGGCTTTTTTTCCTTCCATGGCTTTGTAGGCATTTCTTGCAAGAGCAACTGTTCCATAAGTCGCATATTCGGCACAAGGAACGTAAGTACCGGCAGAGGCAAGCAGATAATCAATGGCAGGAAGTCCGTCTTGTTCCAAACAGGAAACAGCAGTGGCGTATTTGGAGTGAGTATGTACCAAAGCAGAAATATCTTTTCTGTATTTATAAAAAATTCTGTGCATATCCGATTCACTGGAAGGAATTTGACTTCCTTCGATGATTTTCCCGGTTGGAATATCTAAAATAACAATATCTTCAGGTTTTAGACTAAAATAATCGATTCCACTGGGAGTAATTGCCATTTTCTTATGTTCCGAATCGCAAACACTCAAATTTCCTCCTGTTCCTCTTGTCAGTCCCTCCTGAATCATTTTTTTCCCGTATTCGATTAGTAATATTCTTTCGAGTTCTAAAAGCATCGTATATCCTCCTAATGTTTTAAATGTTCAATCACTTGTTTTATGCATTGAATTCCAATTTGAATTTCATGCAAGCTCGTAGAAGCAAAACAAATTCTAAATTTAGCATTATTTCTTTGATCTTTATAAAAAATATAGCCCGGTAAAATGAGAACGCCTTTTTCTTTACAAAGCTCATAGAAGACATCCTCATCAATATTTTGCTGAAGTTTAATCCATATGAAAAAACCACCTGTGGGTTCGTGCATAATACGCAATTCAGGAATTTGTTGCAATAAATGAATTAAGTATTTCGAGCGATAATGAAGTTTCTTTTTTAAATTTTCCGTGAAAAAATGTAAATATCCGGATATGATAAAAGTTTCCAAAATTTTCTGTTGAAATTTAGAAGGAAAGACAGAAAGTACGAGTTTCTCCATTAAAAACTGTTCTCTAAATTGAGGGGGAACCAGCACACAGCTTATATTGAGAGAAGATCCAAACAAGGAAGAAAAATCACGAATATAGAAAATCCGTTCCTTTCCTATTCTTTCCAGACTTTTAAAAGACGTTGCAATTCCTTTTTCATAATACAGCTTGGAATAATTATCCTCTTCAATAATATAAAAATCATACTTTGCCGCCAAGTCAATCAAATGAAATTTTTTTTCTTCGGACCAACAAATTCCGGAGGGGTTTTGAAAATTGGGGCTGACAAAGACGAAGTCAATTTTTTCAGATTGTAGAATTCTATCAAAATCTTCAAAATCCCAACCATTCTCTAAGAGATGCACTCCTTGAATATTAAGCCAAGGACTCAAAGTATTGATGATATTATAATGACTTGGATCGGATAGGGCAATGGTTAATTTTTTCTTTTCGGAAAAAATACGGCAAATAATTTCAATGCTTGTCTCGGAACCGGAAGTAATAAATATGTTTTCTTCCAATGTGAAAATATTATCTTCCTCCAAACTGTCTGACAAGCAGGCAATGAGAGAAGGTAAATCTTGAACTATAGAAGAATTTAAAAAATGAGAATTTTCTCGAATCATTTTTTGACAAAAATACAGAAAAAAATTTTCATTGAAGTAAGAGTACAATAATGAAGTATTCGTAAAATTGATACTGTGAAATGCTTTGTTCTCTATATCGGAATAACTCTTTACTATTGTTTTTAATTGACGACTCATTTTGTATTGACTTTTTTCTTTCACAAAACAGCCGATTGCCGGAATGATGGAAATGTAACCGGATTTTTCCAAAGATTTAAAAGCGGAGTGAATTGTTTGAGGAGAAACTTTATATTTCAAAGATAAAGAGCGAAGGGATGGGATTTTTTCCCCTGATTTCCAAATATTTTTTAAGATATTATGTTTTATTTTTTCCTCAATCATCTTATATTTCTTCAACCTGTTCACCTCAATGTTAGTTTACTTATTTTTTATTGAAATTGCAAGTGAAATTCAAAAACTGTTACGTAACAGTTTTCCGTAGCTTCTATTTACAAATCCGATTTTTTTCGTTATAAACATAATAAATGAACTAAATGTTTTAATAATAAACTCAAATTTAATAGAGAAGGAGGAAAGTTATGAAAAAAAAGGGAAGCATTTATGGATTGATTCCACTGATTGTTTTTTTGGTAATTTATGTAAGTACAGGTATTTTTACAGGAAAAATTGATAATATGCCTTTATTGGTGGCTTTTGCTATTACAACAGGAATATCTTTTTGTTTACATAATCCCCAAAAACCGAAATTGACTTTAGATGAAAAAGTTTCTATGTTTTGTAAAGGAGCAGGAGAAGAAACGTTAATCTTGATGGTTGTAATCTTTTTGTTGGCAGGAGCCTTTTACTCTGTTGCAGATGCTATGGGAGCGGTAAGTTCGACTGTAAATTTAGGTCTTAGCATATTACCGATGGAAATGCTGTTGCCGGGACTCTTTTTAACAGGTTGTATTTTAAGCTTTTCTATGGGAACTTCGATGGGAACCGTATCCGCTTTAACTCCGGTGGCAGTGGGGATTGCAAATCAAACAGGGATCAGCTTAGCTTTGGTATGTGGAGTGGTAGTAGGAGGGGCTATGTTTGGAGATAATTTGTCTTTTATTTCCGATACTACAATCGCCGCAACAAGGACCCAAGAAGTTAGCATGAAAGACAAATTTAAAGTTAATTTTTTAGTTGTTTTACCGGCTGTTATTTTAAATATTATTTTTCTCATGTTTATGTCCGGGAAAGGCATAGCAACCGGAAGCTATGAATATCATCTTCTGAATTTACTTCCTTATATTTCCATTATCGTGTTAGCCTTACTTGGATTACATGTTATTTTGGTTTTAACGATAGGGATTGGATTAGGAGTGGTCATTGGACTTATGAACAGTTCTTTTGAAATGATTGAAGTCTTTGCTGTAATCCAAAGAGGAATGGGTTGGATGCAAAATATGGCAATCATTGCATTGGTAGTAGGAGGAGTCGTTGCTTTCATGCAATATTTAGGAGGAATTGATTATTTGTTGGAAAGCTTGCATTCCAGAATTCGTTCTAAGAAAGGAGCTGAATTCGGAATTTCCGTTTTGGTCAGTTTGATAGTTTTGGTAAGCACAAATAATACGGTATCTATTATTACAGCCGGACCATTAGCGAAAGATATTGCAGATACATTTGAGATTGATCGCAGAAGAGTGGCAGGATTATTGGATATTTTTTCTTCCGCTTTTCAAGGCTTGATGCCTTATGCCGGACAGCTATTGGTTGCGGCAGGAATGGCACAAATTTCACCGGTAAGCATTATGCCATATTCTTGGTATTCTATTTTAATGGTTATTATGGGAATTCTTTCTATTATGACAGGGTTTCCAAAATTAAAAAAATAAAAAGAAGGGGTATCAAAAATGAACAGGATGGATGAAGGATTGGCTTTTTTACTTCAATATGAAAATATTGCATGGTATGAAAAGGGAGAAGTAAAAATTTTGGATAGAAGAATTTATCCAAGAAAAATTCACTATGTGACTTGCAAAACATATCGAGAAGTGAAGCAGGCGATAGCGGATATGGTAACACAGAGTGCAGGACCATATACAGCCGCCGGAATGGGAATGGCACTTGCCGCCTATGAAGTAAGGAAGTTATCCATAGAGGAACAAATTCAATTTTTAGAGAAAGCAGCTTTTGAAATTTCTCATGCACGTCCCACAACGATAAATCGTATGTCTATGATTACAGAAGCTTGTCTGAGCGTTGCGAAAGAGGCATTATTCAAGAAAGAAGATCCTATTCATGCAATTTTTCAAAGAACTTTGGATTCTTTGGAGAGGAGATATTTCAGAATGTCAAAGGTAGCAGAGCATTTAGTTCGCCTATTTCCCATCAAAGGAAAAGTGATGACACAATGTTTTGGGGAGACCATCGTAGGATGTATGGGAAGAGAAATTAAGAAACAGGGAAAAGAAATTGAATTCTATTGTCCGGAAACAAGACCCTATTTACAAGGAGCCAGATTAACAGCCAGTGTACTGAAAGAGCAAGGTTTTGATGTAACCGTGATTACAGATAATATGTCGGCATGGACGATTCAAGAAAAAAAAATAGATCTTTTTACTTCGGCAGCAGATACCATTTGTATGGATGGTTATATTGTAAATAAAGTAGGAACTTTGCAAATTGCTATTTTAGCAAAGTATTTCGGGATTCCTTATTTTGTTACGGGAATTCCCGATCAGGGGAAATATAGAGAGAATATTGTGATAGAGGAAAGAGATCCCAATGAGGTGATTCATTGCAATGGAGTTTTGAATACGCTTAAGGAAGTGAAAGGATATTATCCCTCTTTTGATATTACAGCACCCCATTTGGTAAGTGCTGTAGTTACCGATCAAGGAATTTATTCGCCTTATAATTTGGAAGAATATTTTGAGAAAGAAACGGAACAATATTACTGAATTTCTGATAAGATGAGGAGATATACCATGAACAAATATAAAAAACACTTTTTGCTGGATAGTAAGGAAATTATTTCTTATGTAAAAGAAAAAAAGTTATTTTCCGATGAGAATGAACTGATTGCAGAAGAAATTGGAGATGGAAATATCAATTATGTTTTCCGGGTAAAAGATATAAAGACGGGAAAGTCGGTTGTTCTCAAACAGGCAGATACTTTACTGAGGAGTTCCGGAAGACCGCTGGACATAGGGAGAAGTAAAATAGAGGCAAAAATTTTGGGGATTGAAGGAAAATTGGCGAAAAAATTTGTGCCGGAGGTTTATTTTTACGATGATACTATGGCAGTACTGGCAATGGAAGATATTTCGGAATACAAAAATTTGAGAAAAGAACTCATAGAAGGCAACATTTTCCCAAATTTTTCGGAAGAAATAAGCACTTTTTTAGCAAATACCCTATTTTTAACAACAGATTTGGTTCTTCCCCAAGAGAAAAAGAAGTTGTATGTAAAAGAATTTATCAATTCGGACTTATGTGACATTTCAGAATGTTTGGTTTTCACGGAGCCCTATACGGATGATAAGAAAAGGAATGTAATCACGTCGGGGAATGAGAGTTTTGTAGAAACATTTCTCTATCAAAATTTTCCTTTGCACTTCGCTGTTGCAAAACTAAAAGAGAATTTTATGAATTCTTCTCAGGCCTTGATTCATGGCGATTTACATTCGGGCTCTATTTTTATCTCTTCTCAAGGGATTAAAATAATAGATCCGGAATTCGCATTTTATGGACCTATGGCTTATGATGTGGGAAATGTCATAGCAAATTTACAGTTTCCTTACTTCAGAGCAAAATATTTTATGGAAGAAGGAGAAAGAAAACGGAAGTTTTTAATCTGGTTGGAAAATTGCATTCAGGAAATTCCGAAGTTATTTTTGAAAAAATTGCAGCTGCTATGGTCTGAAAAGGTAAAGGATCCAATACGAAAAAATGAAAAGTACAAAGAATATTACATCGAAAGATTAAGCAGAGAAATAGCCGGATATACGGGAACTGAGATGATTCGTAGAGTTGTCGGAGATGCAAAAGTTTTGGAATTGACTTCTTTAGAAGTAAGTGAGACAAAACTTCTATTAGAAAGAGAGTTGCTTCAAAAAGGAATAAGTCTCATTTTAGAGAATACTACATTACCGAAAGAGGATATTTTCTTAGATGCGAGAGAACAAAATGAAATAAAATGAAAGAACTTCTTTGGCAATTGCTGTCAATGAAGAGTAGAATATAAAATCTTCAAAAGGATTTTAGGGTTTTTAGAAATAAAAACTCTCAAATCCTTTTTTCTATTTTTTTCTTTTTTTATCTTAGAAAAAATGGTATAATAAGTCCATTATGCTGGAGTTCAAAAAACTCTTTGAGAGCATATTATGAGAAATATGGGAGGCAAAATGAAATATAAAGCAGTGGTCTGCGATATGGACGGAACTCTATTGAATGGAGAACATAGAGTCAGTGACAGAAGCAGAAAAATTATAAAACATATTACAGAAAGAGGGGTAAAGGTATTTTTGGCTTCGGGAAGACCTTATCCGGATATTCAATATTTTAAGGAAAGTTTAGGATTGAATTCTTATATCATCAGCAGTAATGGAGCTGTCGTTCATGATGAAAAGGAAAAAGAAATCATGTATTATTCTTTGGAAAAAGAAATTTTGTCCAAGATTTTGGCACTTCCTTTTGGAAATCTTCACAGGAATTTGTATACAAGGGATTCTTGGTATGTAGAAATAGCCCTACAGGAGTTGTTGCAATTTCACAAAGAATCAGGATTTGCTTTTCAACAAATTTCAAATTTGGAAGAAAAAAATGATGGAAATGCTACCAAATTGTTTTACTTGGATGAAAGTGAAAAAAATATTTTGGATTTTGAGGAAATTTTGAAAGAAGAGTTTCAAGACCAAGTAAGCATCACTCTCTCTACTCCAAATTGTTTGGAAATTATGAAAAAAGGCGTCAATAAGGGAAGAGCGATTCAAGATACTATGAAACAGTTGGGAATTGCTTTGGAAGAAGTTGTGGCATTTGGGGACGGTCTGAATGATTATGAAATGCTTTCTTTGGTAGGAAGTCCTTTTGTTATGTCCAATGGAAGTCCGAGATTATTGGAGGCTCTTTCTGATGTTCCGAAAGCTCCTAAGAACACGGAGGACGGAGTGGCACAAATTTTGGAGGAAATTTTTTTAACGGAAGAAAGAGAATAAAAGAAATAATTAATTTTGGAAAGTATGCTATAATATAGCTGTAATGAAGTAATATTTTCTGAAAAATGAAAGGATGATAAAGGAGAGAAAATGAAAAAAATACTATTGACAATTGCTTTGGCGGTTCTATTGGTTTCCTGTGGTTCCAAAGATGACGGAAAAACATTGTATTTATATGGTTGGGCGGATTATATTCCACATGAAATTTATGAAGATTTCGAGAAAGAAACGGGGATTCATGTAGTGGAAGATATTTTTTCATCCAATGAAGAAATGTATACGAAATTAAAAGCAGGCGGAGATGGATATGATATCGTTATGCCTTCCAGTGATTATGTGGAAATTATGATGAAGGAGGGAATGATTGAAAAGTTGGATAAAACAAAAATTTCAACTTTGGGAAATATAGCTCCTTTTATTATGAAAAAATTACAAACTTTTGATACCAACAATGATTATGCGGTTCCTTATAATACGAGCGTGACGGTAATTGCCGTAAACAAAATGTTTGTAAAAGATTATCCCAAGTCTTTTGACATTTATAATCGAAAAGATTTACAAGGAAGAATGACTTTGTTAGACGATATGAGAGAGCTTATGACATCGGCATTGGCAATTCATGGATATGATCAAAAGACCTCTTCGATAGAAGCCATGGAGAAGGCGAAACAAACCATTTTGGCTTGGAAAAAAAATATTGCCAAGTTTGATTCGGAGTCTTATGGAAAAGGATTTGCAGCAGGAGATTTTTGGGTAGTACAAGGATATCCCGATAATATTTTTCGAGAATTGAGCGAAGAAGAAAGAGAGCATGTAGAGCTTATAATTCCTGAAAAAGGAGCCTTTGGAGCAATTGATTCCTTTACCATTTTAGCAAATGCCAAGCATAAAGAAAATGCGTATAAATTTATTGAATACATTCATCGTCCTGAAGTATATGCAAAATTATCGGATATTTTAGAGTTACCTTCTATCAACGAACCGGCAGCAAAGTTAATGACAGTAAAGCCTTTGTATGATTTATCCGAATTGGAAAAAATACAGGTACTGATGGATATTCATGAAACACTGGATTTACAAAATAAATATTGGCAAGAAATTTTGATTGCGGACTAGGAGTATGCTATGAAATTGAAAATGAAACGAGAAGAATTTATTTCGATTCTATCAGACTATACAAGTATTTTGAGAGAAAATTCTATCAAGCCTATTCTTTCAACTCTTTTTATGGAAGTGAAGGGCAATGATTTGGTCTTTATGGGCAGCAGTGTAGAAATGGATTATAAAAAACAGATTTTATGTGAAGGAATGGAAGACGGAAGTGTTGTGTTCAAACCCGCTCTTGTTTTGGAATACGTAAAATTGTTGGAAGAGGAATGGATTACTGTTGAGAAATTGGATGGATTTTTGAAAATAGCCAATGGAGAATTTTCCATTTGGGAAGAAGAAAATTATCCTAAAATTGTAGAATTGGCTTCTATGAGTCTATTGGAACTTTCCGGAAATGAATTTGCAAAATGTTTGGAAACTGTGAAGTTTTCTGCTGCACAGACACCGGAAAACTTGGCTTTACATTGTATTCGCATTGTTTTCGGAAAGGAAAAAGTATATTTCGTGTCTACCGATTCTTATCGTTTGCTATATTTAGAAAAGAAAATGACAGCTCAATTTGAACGGGCAATTTCTCTGCCTTTGGATGCTGTCAATGTGATTATTAAATTACTGAAAGATAAGACGGAGCAAATTTCTTTGGAATTAAGCGGAGATAACTTGCTTTTTTTGTGGGAAGGGACTTATTTCAGTTGTCGATTAACAGCGGTTCCTTATCCTAATTTTCAAGGAATTTTAAGTCAAAATGCTTTTGATAAAAAAATGGAATTCTGCTTAGATGATTTAAAAGCGGCGATGAAACGTGTTATTACGGTGGCGAAAACAAGTATTGATGCAAAATATGGGGGAACTTTCGACTTTAAAGGAAAACATTTGGTGGTGAAAGCGGTTACAACAGGACGAGCCAAAACACAACAAAAGATAGCAATGATGAAAGAGGGAGAAGATTTTGTTGCCTCCTTGAACTGTAAATATCTGTCTGAATTTTTGGACAGCGTTTCCCGAAATGTCATTATAGAGGGAAAGAATTCTTCCAGTATGTTCCGAGTGACAGAAGAGGGAAATGAAGAATTGATTTATATTTTGATGCCTCTAGCCTTAAGAGAAGTGTAAGTATGAAAGCATGGATTCACATCTCCAGTCCGGAGAATGAAAAAGTAAAATTTTTTTCCAAATTAAAAAAGAAAAAATATCGGGAAGAAGAACGAATCTTCTTGGCTGAGGGAAAAAAGTTTTTGGACTATCCTGAGGGAGCAAAGTATGTCTTGTTGCGGGAAGGTGTCGAAGTGGAAGAAGAGCGATTGGAGAGATTTTCCTGTCCTGTTTTTCTACTTTCCCAAAAATGTTTTGAAAAAGTCAGTGTACAAGAGAATTCACAGGGAGTAATTTTACTGTATTCCTACCCGGTGATAGAAATATCAAAAGCTGCAAAGCAATTGATTGTATTGGACGACATTCAGGATCCCGGAAATTTGGGAACCATGATTCGATTGGTCGATGCTGCCGGATTTTCGGATATTTTCCTGACAAAACATTCCGTTGACTGTTATAATGAAAAAGTAGTCCGAAGTTCTATGGGTTCTATTTTTCATGTTCGTCTTCATGTTATGGAAAAAAAAGAGATACTGGAATATTTACAGGCAGAAAACTATCATGTTTTAGTTACCACTTTACAACGAGACTCCGTTGCATATACCGAAATGCAGCTCAAAGAAAAAAATGCTTTTGTCTTTGGAAATGAAGGACATGGAGTATCCAAAGAGTTTTTAGAACTTGCAGAGCAGAAGATTATTATTCCTATTTCCGGGCAGGCGGAATCTTTGAATGTGGCGATGGCAGCGGGAATTATATTATTTTACAGTAGGGACTTGAAAAGAATCTTAGAATAACTTATAATAAAAGTAATACGAATTAAAGGAGGAATTGAGATGGGATTATTTCATAACTTGTTTGGAAAAAAAGAAGAGAAAAAGGTAGTTACTATTTATGCTCCCATAAATGGAAAAGTCATTGATTTGGCAGAAATTCCGGATCCTGCATTTGCAGAAAAAATGGTAGGAGACGGTTGTGGAATGGAACCGAAAGAAGGAGCCATCTGTTCCCCTGTCAATGGAGAAGTTGCCAATGTATTCGACACCAGACATGCAGTCAGTTTTGATTCGGAAGACGGATTGGAAATGATTGTTCATTTTGGAATTGATACGGTAAAATTAAAAGGAGAAGGCTTCAAATCCTTAAGAGGAGAAGGACCAACTAAGGTAGGAGATCCTATTGTAGAATATGATTTGGCATATATTTCAGCAAATGCTCCTTCAATAAAAACTCCTGTCATTATCAATAACATGGAAGAAGTGGAACACATTGAAGTGATTGCCTTAGGACAAGAGGTAAAAGTCGGAGATCCTATTATGAAGGTAACATTAAAATAATGTATTTAGAAGAATTTCGAGATAGTTTGGCTTTTTATGACGAGAAGAGTCACAAGCCCTTAAAAGTAGTGAATTTTCAACCGATTCTACGATATGTTCATTCGGAATATCTTTCTGACGGAAGAAAGTATGTTCAGGAAATTTTAAAAGAATATCCCGGCTATCAAAAAATATTGTCCGATGAAATGACACGGGAATACTATGCGACAGAATATGCAGATCGTATGTGGCAAAAAGATTGTGAACAATTTTTTCAAGAGATGAAGAATATTTTAAAACAATGTAATACTCAGTTTTTGTCCATGTCAAAAGGGGAAAGAAAAAAGAAGATTTCCCGTTTGGAGGAGTTGTTTTTGAGATACGGGGAAAGTTGGAAATATCAACATACTGATTTTGAATCTATCCAAGAGGACTATCGTTATATATTACAATGGAAAGATAGATAACAGAGAGGAGCATTTTGGAATGCTCCTTTTTTATGCTCAAGAGGAGGAGGAAATGACGGAAGTTCAAAAAGAATATTATTCCGGAATCATTGATTTTTTATTTGCTGGCTTTGGAGAAACTGTAGAAGTCAGTTTATTTGAGGTTTTGGAGAATCAAAAAACAAGTCTATGTGCCAAGAGTAAGAATTGTTCCAAAGCTTTGGGCGAAGAAATGGATAAAAATCTTCTTTTTTGGTTGAGAGCTTATCGGAAGGAACAAAAATATATTGCAAAATTACCTTTTCAGGAAAAAAATGGGGATTTATCCAGAGTATCTCTCTACTATATTTCGGATAAGGCAGGAAAATTGACGGGAGTATTATCCATGAAAAAAAATATTACTTCGATGATTGTAGCTGCCAATTTTTTAAATGCAAGCCTGAAAGCTCTGACGGGAGGGCCGGAAAGAGATTTGGCAGCAGAGACGGCAGGAATCGGGCAAAAAAAGCAGGAAAACACTTTATTTCAATATTCTCAGTATCTGATTGAGGATTACTTTGACAGTTTGTCCACAGTAGGAGCTGCCATGAGTATAGAAGAGAGAATGAAAGTAGTGGAAGACTTACAACAGAAAGGAATTTTTCAGTTGAAAGGAAATATTTCAACAGTAGCAAAAAAATTGGAAATTTCGGAAAAAACTTTGTATCGTTATTTGAAAAATCAAAGCTAAGAGAATAAGAATTTATTCTTAAATGAGAAAAAATTCTTTATAAAAACAATTAAAAAATAAATAAAAAATTTATTTTTGCGAAAATGTTTTTATAATAAACTTTTAAAATATAGTATTTTCAAAAGAAAAATAAAAATATTAATAAAGAAAATAATCTTAATTGAAAAAATCAATTTTCTTTTCCTTGCCAATTTCACTATAATAAGCCATGTTTTAAAAAAATGAAGGAGGAAGGTGAAAGAAATGGAGAGAGATTTCAAGAAGAGAGATTCTTTTCAGAATAAGATTGGTTTTATTTTAGCCTGTGTCGGTTCAGCAGTTGGGATGGGGAATATCTGGTTGTTTCCTTATCGAGTGGGAGAATTTGGAGGGGCCGCTTTTCTTTTTCCTTATTTATTCTTTGTTCTTTTATTAGGTTTGACAGGAGTCAGTGGGGAAATGGCTTTTGGTAGAGCTATGAAAAGCGGACCTTTGGGAGCTTTTCGAAAAGCTTTGGAAAGAAGAGGAAAGAAATATGGAGATGTCTTAGCTTTTGTTCCTGTCTTGGGTTCTTTGGGAATTGCAATCGGCTATGCCGTGGTAGTGGCTTGGATTTTGAAATATACCGTTCAATCTTTTACAGGTGTTTTGCATGGGGTGGAGGATTATGTCGAATTATTTTCCTCCGTTACCACAAGATATTCCACTTTGGGTTGGCATTTTGCCATTATCCTTTTCAGTCTTTTCATTATGACGGCGGGAATCCAAAGGGGAATTGAAAAAATCAATCGAGTGTTTATGCCTTTGTTTTTTTTACTGTTCTGTGTCTTGGCAATACGAGTTTTCTTCTTAGAAGATTCTACCATAGGATATCAATTTTTATGGAAAGCGGACTTTGAGAAGATGTTTCAAATAAAGACATGGATTTTTGCCTTAGGACAAGCATTTTTCTCTCTCTCTTTGGCAGGGTCCGGAACTGTGGTATATGGAAGTTATTTGAAAGAGGATGTAGATGTGCTTAATTCCTCACTCCATGTTTCTTTTTATGATACTCTTGCTGCTATACTGGCAGCTCTTGTGATTATTCCTGCAGTATTTTCTTTCGGTATGGAAGTCAGTGCAGGACCGGGTCTTATGTTTTTGGCAATGCCCAGAGTATTTCAACAGATGCCTTTCGGGAGAATTTTTAGCTGTATTTTCTTTTCGGCTGTTTTTTTAGCAGGAATGACTTCTTTGGTCAATTTGTTTGAATCTTCGATTGAAGCTCTGCAGGAAAAATTTTCTTTGGAACGATGGAAGGCCGTTTCCATTGTTATGGGATTGTCTTTTTGTTTGGGAATTTTGGTAGAAGATGCAACTTATTTGGGCAAACTTATGGATATGGTCAGTATTTATTTCATTCCTCTAGGAGCTTTTCTGTCAGCAGTTTTATTTTATTGGATTTGTGGAGATGATTTTGTAAGAGAAGAAATCCAAAAAGGAAGAGAAGCCGCTTTCCCACGATTTTTATTGCTTATGGGGAAATATGTGTTTTGTGGAATCAGTTTCATCGTTTTTATTTTGGGAATTCTGTATCACGGAATCGGTTAGAGAAAAAAGGAGCTGCAAAGAAACAGCTCCTTTTTTTTGAAATTATAGATAGTAAAAAAAAATAAAACATGATATTCTAAAGATGATAGAAATGGAGGAAAGAATGAAAGAAATACTCAATGTAGATGAAGATATGGAACAAATTTTAAGAAAAATGGAAGAAGAAACAGGACTCCTTTGTGTGAGAGAACGAAATGAAAATCTGGAAATCCAAACTCTCGGGGAATATTGTTACTTTAGTTTAGGAAAGACAAGTCGAGAGCTGAGAGAGCAGGGATTTCATTTTTACAAGTCTAAAGATGTGGCAAATGATTATAACGGTCCTAAGCCGAGCTACAGTATGACGCATATTAAACTTTTGTATTCTCCTGACTATAAAATGCTAGGAGTGCAAATGATAGGAAAAGGAAATTTGGAAAGAAGATATGAAATATTACAAACTTTCTTATCGGAAGGAAAAGGTTTGAAAGAATTGTCGGAATACTCTATCTATGGAAAATCATTGGAAGAGGAAATGGATATTTTGAATCTTTCGGCTTTCTATGCAATGGAAGTGGACAGACCTTTGATTTCAGTAGAGGAAGTACGTGATTTACAACAGGCGGGAGCTTTTTTTCTGGATGTACGGGAAGAAGAGGAGCATGAGTATGCTCGCATTCTCGGAAGCAAAAACATCCCTCTTCATAGTTTAGTTCGTAGAATGTCGGAAATTCCGAAAGAAGAAAAGGTATATGTCTACTGTCGAAGTGCTCACAGGAGTTTGGATGCCGTGAACTTTTTAAGAGGAGCAGGCTATGACAATGTCTATAATGTAGAGGGCGGATTTATTGGAATTTCTTATGAAGAATATACGAAGGATAAAGAGAGAAAGAGAGAAAAAATTGTAAATCGTTATCATTTTGAATAGAGAGGAGAGTTTATGAAATGGATTATTTCCGACTTGGACGGAACTTTATTAAATGATGATAGAACAGTAGGAATAAAAACAATTTCCGGTATACGGACTTTGCTAAAAAAAGGGTATCCATTTGTTATTGCAACCGGAAGAGGTTTTGCTTCGGCGAATACCATTCGTGAAAAATTAGGAGTTGCTATTTATATGATATGCAACAACGGAGCAACCATTTATTCTCCAAAGGGAGAGTTAATTTTTGAAAATTATATTCCTGTGGATGTAATAAAAAAGGTAACAGCTTATTTGGAAAAGTATAGAGTAGACTATCGGGGATTTTTTCAAAATTATTACTTCATGCCAAGCTATGGAAGGAAAGATGAAAAAAGAGTGGAATATAAGGCGATAGTTTTAGAAAGAGAAGAGGATTTCCAACATTTGGAAAAATTGCTTGTAGTAGATCCGAATACAAACTTATTACGAAAAATTCAGACGGAGCTACAGGAAGAAATCGGGAAAGACTTAACTATTACCTTGTCTTCTTCAGAATGTTTAGACATCAACAGTAAAAATTGCAGTAAAGCGACAGGAGTTCAAAAGGTTGCTTCCTATTTATCTTTGGACTTGAAAGACGCCATTGCTTTTGGAGACAGTGAAAACGACTTTGCAATGTTGGCTTCTGTAGGAAAGGCGGTTTCTATGAAAGGAACTTATGCCGCTCAAGAAAAGGAATATGAGGTTACAGAATATAGTAATCATGAAGATGGGGTGATACGACATTTAGAAAAATATATAAAATTTTAAAAAACCTTTGCTTTTTTGTGAGGAGAGAGTATAATAATAGAAATATAAAAAATCAAGGATGTATGGTATGAAAAAATGGACTGTGTCATTGTTGCTGTGTTTATTTAGTTTGTTATTGGTAGCTTGCGGAGGAAAGGGAGCAGCGGAGGGAGAAAAGAAAGATAGCCTGGTATATGCTCAAATTTCGGAAGGAAAAACTTTGGATCCACAAGATACCACGGAACAATATTCTCAAAGATCGGTAACTCTTATTTATAGTCGTTTGGCAGAGATCAACGAAACAACAGGGGGAATTGATTCGGGATTGGCAAAATCTTGGGAAAGACCGAATCCCAATGAGATTATTTTTCATTTGAGAAAAGATGTTAAATTTAGTAACGGATATGATTTTACGGCAGAAGATGTAAAATTTACAATTGAAAGAGCTCAAAGTTTACCGAAAGTGGCTCATTTGTATAAACCGATTACGGAAATTACCATCATCGATCCTTATACAATTTCTTTTAAAACGGAGGAACCTTTTGCCCCTTTATTAAATCATTTGACTCATAAAACGGCATCTATTTTAAGCAAACAATATTATGAAGAGGTTGGAGATAAGTATTTTGAAAATCCTGTAGGAACAGGACCTTACATGTTAAAAGAATGGAAGATTGGGGATCATATTGAGTTAGAAGCGAATCCTACTTATTTTGACGGAGAACCGTCCATTAAGCATGTTGTATTTCGAGGTATTCCGGAAGAAAGTAATAAGGTAATCGGTCTGCAAACCGGAGAAATTGATATGGTAGGAGATGTGGAAGCAGTTTCTAGAGAAACCATATCCGGAGACAGTAACTTAGAGCTGAAAGAAGGAAGTTCTGTAAGTACTATTTATTTGGGAATGAATACAGAGAGAAAAATTTTTGCGGATAAAGACGTAAGAAAAGCAATTTCGATGGGAGTGAATCGGGATGATATTGTCAACTCCTTGTTGGCAGGGGCAGGACAAAAAGCAAATTCTTTCTTAGCTCCGACCGTATTTGGATATTCTAAAGACAGTAAGGTATACGAATATAATCCGGAAGAAGCAAAAAAAATTATAGAAGAAAAAGGTTTGGTAGGAAGTAAAATTAAAATTGCAGTCAGCAACTCACAACTTCGAAGTCAAATGGCAGAAATTATTCAAGCTCAATTGAAAGAAATCGGTTTGGAGGTCAGCATTGAAAACTTGGAATGGGGAACCTTCTTATCTGCGACCGCCAATGGAGAAGTGGATATGTTTATTCTTGGTTGGGGACCTTCTACTTATGATGGAGATTATGGATTATTCCCTAATTTTCACAGTAGCCAAAAAGGTGGTTCAGGAAATCGTTCTCAATATGCAAATCCAAAAATGGATCAATTATTGGAAGAAGGACGAAAAGAAATGGATGTGGAAAAGAGAAGAGATTTGTATAAACAAGCGGCGGATTTAATCAATGAAGAAGCTGTTGTTTTACCATTGTACTATTCTTTGACCAGTGTGGGGTATAGAAAGGCGATCAAAGGGGTTAAAGCGGAATCATATCCTATGATACACAAGTATTCTTACTAAAATTGGGAGGATGGAATGGAAAGAATAATAAAAATGGCAGAGGCTTTTACTAATGCTTTCGGAGCTCCCGGTTTTGAAGATGATGTCTTGGAAGAAATCAAAAAATACGTTTCGGAAATGAAATGGGAAAGAGATTCCATTAACAATTTATTTGTTTATTTGGGAGAACAAGATGAAAAAAAACCGACAGTTCTTTTAGATTGTCATAGTGATGAAGTGGGATTTATGGTAGAACATATCAATGATAATGGAAGCTTGCGTTTTCTGCCTTTGGGTGGTTGGCATGTAGGCAATCTTCCTGCGATGTCCGTTGTGATTAAAAATAACAAGGGTGAGTACATTCCGGGAGTTGTAGCGAGTAAGCCTCCACACTTTATGACAGAAGAGGAAAGAAGTCGTCTTCCAAAATTGTCGGAACTGAGTATTGATATTGGAACAAATTCTTATGAAGAAACGATAAATCTCTATGGGATTGAAGTTGGAAATCCGGTAGTTCCTGAGGTTAGATTTTCTTATGATGAAAAAATTTCTATTATGAGAGCCAAAGCCTTTGACAATCGATTGGGAACGGTTGCCGCAATTGAAGTGTTAAAACAATTTCAAGAGATGAAAATAAATTTAGATGTGAACTTGGTAGTTTCTGTCAGTTCGCAGGAAGAAGTCGGACTACGAGGAGCCCAAGTTGCCGCTCAGAGAATTCAACCGGATTTTGTCATTGTGTTCGAGGGTTCTCCGGCAGATGACAGTTTCCAACAAGGAAGAGAGGCAAAAGGAAAATTACGAGGAGGAGTACAACTGCGAGCTTTGGATGCAGCTATGATATCCAATCCCAGAGTTTTAGAATTTGCCAAGAAAATTGCTCGGGAAAAAGAAATTCCCTTTCAAATGATAGTCCGAGAAAAAGGAAGTACCAATGGCGGAAAATATCATATCACGGGGAAAGGAATTCCGACTCTGGTACTGGGAATCCCGACAAGATATGCTCATACGAGTTACTGCTATGCTTCTTTGGCGGATACGAAAGCAGCTGTTGATTTGGCAAGAGAAGTGGTACAAGAATTGAATCGAGAAAAGATAGAAACTTTTTAATTTTTTATCAAATAGATAACGAATGAATTATCTACCGGAGATATATTAGTATCTCCGGTATTTTTTTGCATAAAAAAAGTGCTAGCTTTCCTAGCACTCTGTACTTCCTATCTGAAACTTATTTTTTTGCTGCTACCTTATCGGCAAGAGCCTTTCCAACTTTAAATTTTACAACTCGTTTTGCTGCAATTTTCATTTCTTTTCCAGTTTGTGGATTTCTTAATTTTCTAGCTTCTCTTTTTTTTGTTTCCCAAGTACCAAAACCGATAAATTTAACATCATTTCCGGCTACTAAGCTTTCTTCCACCAATTCCAAGAAACATTTTAACATTCTATCTGCTTCTTTTCCTGTTACTTCCGCTTTTTTTGCCAATGCTGCCACAAATTCTTTTTTTGTCATAATTTTACCTCCACATTTTTATTATAACCGATGCAAGATAATGATTGTAAGTATAGTTATTTCCTACATACTAGCATAAAAGGATACGCTTGTAAAGGTTATTTTTCAAAAAACAATTTTTTCAAAAAAAGATAGAAAAAATGAAAAATATATGGTATATTGAATATATATTGAGTAAATAAAAAACTTGTATATACTTGTGTATGTATCGGGCAAGAGTTTCTACGGTTAACCGTTATTAACCGCTACAAGTTAAAGATATGAAGCGATTTTTCATCTGCTTTCTTTTTTTGCTATCTTTAACTGTGGAAAATTTAGTATAGTGGAGGAAAAAATGTATTTTACACCTAAAATAAAAATGAAGAAACATAAAAAGCGTTCATATCATATAGGGCATAGTATGTATAATAATCAAATAGTGCATTATAATCTGAGTCAATCTCTTCACTAGGGAGAGTGTGCTCAGATTTTTTTATACCAAAAAATAACATTGGAGGGATTATGAAAAACTGTCGGATTTTTGTAGAAAAAAAAGAGGGCTTTGATTTGGAGGCGAAACGTCTGTGTAAGGAATGGAAAGAAGCATTGCAACTCAATTCTTTGACAAAAGTTAGAATTTTGAATTGCTATGATATTTTTGGAGCAAAAGATATAAAAGAGGCGAAGAGAATGATTTTTTCTGAGGTGGTAACAGATGTTGTTTCTGAAAGCTTTGATGAAAAAATTCCTCACTTTGCAGTTGAATTTTTACCGGGACAATTTGACCAAAGAGCGGATTCCGCATATCAGTGTATGAATTTATTGTCCGCAGAGAACGAGAAAGTTGTCATTACCAGTGGAAAAGTATTTTTATTGGAAGGAAATGTAAGCTCGGAAGAAATAGAAAAAATAAAAAAATTCTATATCAATCCGGTAGAAATGAGGGAAAAAGATTTGAGTAAATTGGAACAGGAAGGATTACAATTTCAAAGTTCTGTTCCCATCATTGAAAGTTTTGTAGGACTAAAAGAAAGTATGGGCTTGGCAATGTCTCAGGCAGATTTGGATTTTGTGGAAAAGTATTTTCGGGAAGAAGAAAAAAGAATGCCGACAGAAACGGAAATTCGAGTATTGGATACCTATTGGTCGGATCATTGTCGACATACAACCTTTGAAACGGAATTGGAAGAAATTGTTTTTCCAAAGGGAAAGTTTGGAGAAGAATTGCAACGGGTCTTCAATAAATACTTAGCCAATAAGCAAGTCACTCTTATGGAAATGGCGAAAGTGATCGGAAAGAAAATGAGGAAAGAGGGGAAGTTGGATGATTTGGAAGTTTCTGAAGAAATCAATGCCTGTTCTATCTATATTGATGTGGATGTTGACGGAGAAATAGAAAAATGGTTATTGATGTTTAAAAATGAAACTCATAATCACCCAACAGAAATTGAACCTTTTGGAGGGGCTTCCACTTGTTTGGGAGGAGCTATTCGAGATCCGCTGTCGGGAAGAGCTTATGTCTATCAAGCGATTCGGGTGACAGGGGCGGCAAATCCTTTGGAAACTTTGGAAGACACTCTGGAAGGGAAATTACCACAGAAGAAAATTACGACGGCAGCGGCTCATGGATATTCTTCCTATGGAAACCAAATCGGACTCACAACCGGGCTGGTATCGGAAATTTATCATGAGGGATATAAAGCAAAAAGAATGGAAGTCGGAGCAGTGGTGGCAGCAGCACCTGTTAAGAATGTAAGGCGGGAAACTCCTATTCCGGGAGATATTGTCATTCTTTTAGGAGGAAAAACGGGAAGAGACGGTTGTGGAGGAGCGACAGGTTCTTCCAAAGAACATACAAAAGATTCCCTGGCTTTATGTGGAGCGGAAGTACAAAAAGGAAATGCTCCGGAAGAAAGAAAGATACAACGATTATTCCGAAAAGAAAAAGTTGCCAGAATGATTAAAAAATGTAATGATTTTGGAGCGGGAGGAGTTTCGGTTGCTATCGGAGAATTGGCAGAGGGATTAAAAATCAACTTAGATTCGGTTCCAACCAAATACGCGGGACTGAACGGAACGGAATTGGCAATTTCAGAATCTCAAGAGAGAATGGCGGTCGTGATTGCTAAAGAAGAGGAAGCCCTTTTCTTAGAGGAAGCCGCTTTCGAAAATTTGGAAGCAACGAAAGTGGCGGAAGTCACGGAGGAAAAAAGATTAATTTTATCTTGGAAAGGAAAGGAGATAGTAAATCTTTCCAGAGCCTTTGTGGATACCAATGGAGTGAGGCAAAAAGCAAAGGTTGAAGTGGAAGAACCTTCCGGAAACAATCCACTGACGGAAGCTGTCGTTTCAGGGAATTCTCTGGCAGATCAATGGAAGAACTGCATGCAGGATTTAAATGTCGCTTCTCAAAAAGGAATGGTAGAAATGTTTGACTCGAACATCGGAGCGGGAACGATTTTAATGCCTTTCGGAGGAAAATATCAAATGACTCCAAATGATGTAGCGGTGCAAAAAATTTCCGTAGAGAAAGGGCATAGTCATACCGCTTCCGCTATTACTTGGGGGTATAATCCTAAAATATCTTCCTGGTCTCCTTATCACGGTTCCGCCTATGCAGTATTGGAATCCTTAGCGAAATTAGTATCGGTAGGAGCAGATTATCGAAAAGTCAGATTGTCTTTCCAAGAATATTTTCAAAAACTGGGAAAGGAAGCGAAAAATTGGGGGAAACCTTTCGCAGCTCTGTTAGGAAGTCTGGAAGCTCAAGAAGCGTTTGGAACTCCTGCGATTGGAGGAAAAGATTCCATGAGTGGAAGTTTTCAAGATTTACACGTTCCGCCAACTTTAATTTCTTTTGCTGTTGCACCGGTTGCCACAAAAGAAGTGATTTCTCCGGAATTCAAAAAAGCAGCTTCCCATATCTATCTATTAAAACACACAGCTTTGGAGAATGCTATGCCGGACTATGAAATGTGTAAGAAAAACTTTACTTGGTTGCATGAACAAATTATAGCAGGAAATATCCTATCCTGTATGACAATAAAAATGGGTGGAATTGCAGAAGCTTTGACCAAAATGACTTTTGGAAATCGAATCGGATTGGAAGTTAAAAATGTAGGAGAGAATTTCTTTCAATTGGCTTATGGAAGTTTTATTTTGGAAAGTGAACAGGAATTATCTTTTGACAATTTGGAATATTTGGGGAAAACGATAGAAGAATATCAAATTCGTATTTTGGATCGGGAAACTTCCACTGTCTTATCCGGAAAAGAAATGGAAAAAGAATGGTTGGAAGTGTTGGCTCCTATATTCCCTTATGAATATCAGGAAGAGAAAAAAGAAATTTATACTTTGGATTCCTGTATAACCACCAAGATATATCATAGTAAGGAAAGAGTGGCAAAACCTAGAGTCCTTGTCATGGCTTTTCCGGGAACAAACTGTGAATATGATTCTGCAAAGGCATTTCAAGATGCCGGAGCAGAGCCCCATATTTTGGTATTCCGAAATTTAAAACCTTCTTATATTGAAGCTTCCATTGAAGCGATGGTACAAGAATTGAAACAAGCACAAATTTTGATGTTGCCGGGAGGATTTAGTGCGGGAGACGAACCGGACGGTTCCGGAAAATTTATTGCAACCGTTTTACAAAATCCGAGAATTATGGCAGAAGTTCAAAATTTCTTGGAAAGAGACGGGCTGATTTTAGGAATTTGTAACGGGTTCCAAGCTTTGATCAAATCCGGTTTGCTGCCTTATGGAAAACTGGGAACTGTGACGGAAAATTCTCCAACCTTGACTTTCAATAAAATAGGAAGACATGTTTCCCAAATGGTACGAACAAAGATTTTGTCCAATCAGTCTCCTTGGCTTTCTTCTTTCCAAGTGGGAGAAGAATTTATCATTCCGGTTTCTCATGGAGAGGGAAGATTTTATGTACAGGAAGCGGAATTGAAATCCCTACTTCAACATGGACAAATTGTAACTCAATATGTGAACTTTGAAGGAAAAGCCAGCAATGAATTTCGACATACACCGAACGGTTCCACTTGTGCCATTGAAGGAATTGTTTCCCCGGACGGAAGAATTTTAGGAAAAATGGGACATTCAGAAAGAAAAGGAGAAGATCTATACAAAAATATACCGGGAAATAAAGTACAGGATATTTTTAGCAATGGAGTGAATTATTTTAAATAAACGGAGGAAAGATGAAAGTAGCTATTATTTTTGGAAGTAAGTCGGATATCGATGTTATGAAAGGAGCTGCCAATTGTTTAAGAGAATTTGGAATTGAATACGAAGCTCATGTCTTATCGGCTCATCGAGTTCCGGAATTGTTGGAAGAAACTTTGGGACATTTGGAAAAAACGGATTGTAAGGTCATTATTGCAGGGGCAGGTTTGGCGGCTCATTTGCCGGGAGTAATTGCCTCCAAGACAACCTTGCCTGTCATCGGGGTTCCGATTCGAGCAGCTTTGGAGGGAGTGGATGCCTTGTATTCCATTGTGCAAATGCCGAAGTCCATTCCTGTTGCCTGTGTGGGGATTAACAATTCCTATAATGCAGGAATGTTGGCGGTACAAATGTTAGCGATAGAAAATACGGATTTGGCAGAAAAGTTGCGGGAATTTAGAAATAAGATGAAAGAACAATTTGCAGAAGAAAATAAAAAAGTAGAATTATAGAAGGAAACAGCAGGAGGAAAAGAGAGAATGGAAAGAAGAGAATTTTTATATGAGGGAAAAGCAAAGCAATTGTATGCGACAGAGGATAAAGATTTGGTTATTGTTCATTATAAAGATGATGCAACAGCAGGAAATGGTGCAAAAAAAGGAAGTATTCATAACAAAGGAATTATGAACAATGAAATTACCGCTTTAATTTTCAATATGTTGGAAGAACATGGAATTAAAACACATTTCGTGAAAAAACTAAATGAAAGAGATCAATTGTGCCAAAAAGTACAAATTTTCCCTTTAGAAGTGATCGTAAGAAATTTAATTGCAGGCTCTATGGCAAAAAGAGTAGGAATTGCAGAAGGAACGAAACCGAGCAATACGATTTTTGAAATTTGTTATAAGAATGACGAATATGGGGATCCGTTAATCAATGATCACCATGCGGTAGCTCTAAATTTAGCCACTTATGAAGAGTTAAAAGAAATTTATGCCATTACTTCCAAAATTAATGAGTTATTGAAAGAAAAATTTGATAAGATTGGAATTACTTTAGTTGATTTTAAAATTGAGTTTGGAAAAAATTCCAAAGGAGAAATCTTATTGGCAGATGAAATTACACCGGATACTTGTCGATTGTGGGATAAAGAAACAGGAGAAAAATTAGATAAAGATAGATTTCGAAGAGATTTAGGAAATATTGAAGAAGCTTACATCGAAGTAGTCAAGAGGTTAACAGAAACAAGAGTATAATTTTTTTATAAAAGGAGAACAACGAACATGGGGATTTTAGCAGTACACTCAAAAAAATTAAGAAATGACCTAGTAGGGATTGGATACTACGGTATGTATGCCTTACAACATAGAGGACAGGAAGGAGCCGGATATACTATCTGTGATACGATTACAGAGAATAAAGTAAGACAAAAAACGATTAAGGATGTAGGTTTGGTATCCGATGTATTTTTAGCGGAAGATTTTCAAAAATTTACAGGAAATATCCTCATCGCTCATACTCGATATGGTTCTGCCAGTACAGGTTCTTCCCGAAATTGTCAGCCCATTGGAGGAGAGTCTTCCATGGGAATGATTTCTTTGGTGCATAATGGAGATTTGGAAAACAAAGAAGACCTGAAACAAGAATTGATTGAGAACGGGATGTTGTTTCATACCGCCATTGATACGGAAATTATCTTAAAATATTTAAGTATTTATGGGAAATATGGTTATCGGGAAGCGGTTTTAAAAACAGTGGAAAAATTAAAGGGATGTTTCGCACTCGCGATGATTATTAATGATAAATTGATAGGAGTTCGAGATCCGGAAGGGTTAAGACCCCTATGTTTAGGGAAAATTAAGGAAGATATGTATGTTCTTGCTTCCGAATCTTGTGCTTTAGATGCGATCGGAGCAGAATTTGTGCGAGATATCAGAGCGGGAGAAATGGTCATCATAGATAATCAGGGAGTAGAAAGTATTCAGTATCAAGAGAGCCATAAAAAAGCAAGTTCTTTTGAATATATTTATTTTGCAAGACCGGACAGTGTGATTGACGGAATGAGTGTTTATGAGTTTCGACATACGACAGGAAGATATTTGTATGAGCAACATCCTGTGGAAGCGGATATTGTCATAGGAGTTCCGGACTCCGGAGTTCCGGCAGCCATCGGTTATGCGGAAGCAAGCGGAATTCCCTATTCGGCAGGATTATTAAAAAATAAATATGTGGGACGTACTTTCATTGCTCCTGTGCAAGAATTACGAGAACGTGCTGTCAAAGTAAAATTAAATCCTATTCGTAGCTTGATAGAAGGGAAAAGTATTGTAGTGGTGGACGATTCAATTGTACGAGGAACCACTTCGAAGAAGTTGATTGACATCTTATTTGAAGCAGGAGCAAAGGAAGTTCATTTTCGTTCCGCTTCTCCTATTGTCATAGAAGAATCCTATTTCGGAGTTAATATTGATCCGGATAACATTTTAATGGGAAGCCATATGACAGTCGAAGAAATTCGAGAAAAAATTGGAGCGACGACACTGGAATACTTATCTTTGGAAAACTTAAAAAAATCTTTGGGAAATGGAGAAGATTTTTACATCGGATGTTTTAAAGAAGACGAAAACAGATAGAAAAGGGGGAAGAATGTCAAATTCATATAAAAGTTCAGGAGTGGATAAAGAAGAGGGATACAAAGCTGTTGAACTGATGAAACAAAATGTATTAAAGACTCATAATCAATCGGTATTAACAAATTTAGGAAGTTTTGGAGCCATGTATGAGTTAGGTTCTTATAAAAATCCTGTTCTGGTTTCAGGAACAGATGGAGTGGGAACCAAATTGGAAATTGCCTTAAAACAAAAAAAATATAATACGGTAGGAATTGATGCTGTTGCCATGTGTGTTAACGATGTTCTTTGTCATGGGGCAAAGCCTTTATTTTTCTTAGACTATTTAGCTTGTGGAAAATTGGATTCTCAAGTCGCTGCAGAGTTGGTTTCCGGAGTGACGGAAGGATGTTTACAAGCGGGAGCTGCCTTGATTGGAGGAGAAACGGCGGAAATGCCCGGTTTCTATCAGGTGGGAGATTACGATATAGCGGGATTTTGTGTAGGAATTGTGGAAAAAGAAAATTTAATTGACGGAAGGAAGGTCAAAGAAGGAGATAAAATTATTGCTTTAGCTTCCAGTGGAGTACACAGCAATGGATTTTCTTTGGTGAGAAAGATATTTACGGATTATGATGAAGTGATTCAAACCAAAGAACATGGAAGAGGAAAGGTATCGGATATTTTATTAACGCCTACTCGAATTTATGTCAAAAACATTTTAAAAGTCTTGGAAAAATTCCAAGTAAACGGAATGGCACATATTACAGGAGGAGGACTTCCAGAAAATCTGCCTCGTTGTATGGGAAAAGAATTTTCTCCTGTTGTTTGGAAAGAAAAGGTAAGAACATTGGAAATTTTTGAGTTGCTTCAAGAAAGAGGGGAGATTTCCGAGGAAGAAATGTATGGAACTTTCAATATGGGAATCGGATACACTCTGGTTGTGAATGCGGAAGATTCTGAGGCTATCATAGACTATCTAAATTCTTTGGGAGAAAAAGCCTATGAAATTGGATATATTGAAAAAGGAGATCACAGCTTATGTTTAAAATAGCCGTATTGGTATCCGGAGGGGGAACGGATTTACAATCCATTTTAGATGCCATCGAAACAGGAACTTTGACTGATTGTGAAGTTTCCTATATTGTGGCGGACAGAAATTGCCCTGCCTTAGACAGAGCTAGAAAATATAAGATTCCTTTTTGTATTTTGAAAAAAGAGGATTTACATTCATTTTTTCAAGGAAAAGAAATCGACTTAATAGTATTGGCGGGATATTTATCTATTTTACCAAACAATTTTTTACAAAATTGGGAGAAAAAGATTATCAATATCCATCCCTCTTTACTTCCTAAATTCGGTGGAAAGGGAATGCACGGAATTCATGTTCATGAGGCGGTCCTTGCAGCCAAAGAAGAGAAGAGCGGCTGTACTGTTCACTATGTTACGGAAGAGATTGACGGAGGAGAGATTATTTTGCAGAGAGAAATCCCTGTCTATTCCACGGATACTGCAGTCCTTCTACAGGAGAGAGTCTTAGAGCAGGAACATATTTTATTGCCGGAAGCCATTCAAAAAATAAAAGAAGAAAGGAAGAGATAAATTGAAAAAGAGAGCTTTAATTTCTGTATTCTATAAAGAAAATATTTTAGAATTTTCGGAATTTTTGAGAAAACATGACTACGAGATACTTTCAACGGGAGGAACTTATCGATATTTGCAGGAGAACGGGGTTCCTGTCATAGAAGTTTCAGAAGTGACGAAAATGCAAGAAATGTTAGATGGGCGGGTTAAAACCTTACACCCTGCCATTCACGGAGGAATTTTAGCAATTCGTGACAAGGAAGAGCATATGTCCTGCATTCAAAAGTTAGGAATTCATACTATTGATATGGTCGTTGTAAACTTGTATCCTTTCTTTGAAAAAGTACAAAGTGAGATTTCTTTTGAGGAGAAAGTGGAATTTATTGATATCGGGGGACCGACTATGTTACGTTCGGCAGCAAAATCGTTTCAAGATGTCGTTGTGATTTCAGATCCTAAGGACTATGAGATTGTCAAAGAAGATATCAGTACTTTTGGGGAAGTTTCTTATGAACATCGAAAACGTTTTGCAGGAAAGGTCTTTAATTTAACCTCCGCCTATGATGCTGCTATTTCCAATTTCTTACTGGAAGAAGAATTTCCAAGATATTTTAGTGCTTCCTATGAAAAGAAAATGGATTTGCGTTACGGAGAAAATCCGCATCAGAAAGCAGCCTACTATGTTTCCACTACGGAAAATGGAGCCATGAAGGATTTTATCCAACATCAGGGGAAGGAACTGTCTTTTAACAATTTACGGGATATGGATGTCGCTTGGAAAGTGGTACAGGAATTTGAAGAAGAAATTGCTTGTTGCGGCTTAAAACATTCCACTCCTTGTGGAGTGGCAATTGGAAAAACTGTGGAGGAAGCTTTTGAAAAAGCATATTCTTGCGATCCTACTTCCATTTTCGGAGGAATTGTTTCTTTCAATCGAGAAGTGAATGAGAAAACGGCAGAAGAATTGAGTAAAATTTTCTTGGAAATTATCATCGCGCCTTCTTATACGAAAGGAGCTTTGGAAGTCTTATCCCGGAAAAAGAATTTACGAGTGATTGCCTGTTATCAAAAACCGAGAGATCAAAGAAATCTTGTAAAAGTGGACGGAGGTCTATTGGTACAAGAAGAAGATAGAATTAATTTAGAAAACTTGCAAGTAGTGACGAAAAAAGCTCCGACCGAAGAAGAAAAAAAGGATTTATTATTTGGAATGAAGGTGGTCAAGCATGTCAAATCCAATGCCATTGTAGTCGTAAAAAATCAAATGGCTTTGGGAATCGGAACAGGAGAAGTCAATCGAATTTGGGCAACGCAACAGGCAATTGAAAGAGCGGGAGAAGGAGTGGTATTGGCTTCGGATGCTTTCTTCCCATTTCGAGATGTTGTGGACTGTTGTGCGGAACATCATATTCAAGCTATTATTCAACCGGGTGGTTCTTTGCGGGATCAGGAATCCATTGATGCCTGTAATGAACATGGAATTTCTATGATATTTACAGGAGTTCGACATTTTAAACATTAAGATTGAGGGGGAAGCAGATGAGAATTTTAGTTGTAGGAAGCGGAGGTAGAGAAGATGCAATTGCTTGGAAATTACAACAAAATCCAAAAGTGGAAGAAGTCATAATAAAATCTTCTTCCTTAAGTATAGAAGAATTGATTGCAACCGCAAAAAAAGAAAAAATCACTTTGACGATGGTAGGAAGTGAAGAACTATTGGTCAAGGGGATTGTAGATGCTTTTGAGCGAGAAGATTTAGTTATTTTCGGACCCAATCAACAAGCAGCGATGTTGGAGGGATCCAAAGCTTTTTCCAAAGCTTTTATGAAAAAATATGGAGTAAAAACAGCAAGGTACGAAAGTTTTCAAAAGGCGGAACAGGCTCTTGCTTATGCAGAAAAACAAGAATATCCTCTTGTGGTCAAGGCAAGCGGTTTGGCAGCCGGAAAAGGAGTCATTATCTGCCAGAATGTGGAAGAAGCCAAAAAAGCAATTCAAGAAATTATGGTGGAAAAGGTCTTCCAAGAGGCAGGTTCCGAAGTTGTCATTGAGGAATTTTTAGAAGGAGTAGAAGCTTCCATTCTATCCATAACGGATTCCAATGTTATTTTACCCTTTATTTCCGCCAAAGATCATAAAAAGATTGGAGAGAAAGAAAGCGGATTGAATACCGGAGGAATGGGGGTCATTGCCCCTAACCCTTACGTTACGAAACAAGTATATGATGCTTTTCAAAAAGATATTTTAGAGCCGACCTTGAAGGGAATGAAAGCAGAAGGAATGAAATTTGCAGGAATTATTTTCTTTGGACTCATGATTACAAAAAAGGGAGTTTATCTTCTAGAATATAATATGAGAATGGGAGATCCCGAAACACAAGCCGTCTTACCTTTACTGGAAAGTGATTTTCTGGAAATGTTGGAAGATGCTTTGGCCGGAACCTTAGACACAGAAAAGATAAAATGGTCTAAAAACGCTTCCTGTTGTGTGGTATTAGCTTCGGGAGGATACCCGGTTTCTTATCAAAAAGGCTATGAAATTCATGGTTTGGATGAAGTGGAACAGCATGTATTCTTTGCGGGAGTAAAGAAAGAAAATGGAAAATATTATAATAACGGAGGAAGAGTGTTAAATGTTGTTGCAACGGCTCCTACTCTGGAGGAAGCTATTCAAAAAGCCTATAAAGATATAGAAAAAATTTCTTTTCAGGATTCCTATTATCGAAAAGATATTGGGAAATTATACTCGGAAATTATAGTATTTTAGTATATCATTATAATGTTTTTAAAACTTTTATTTTTATATCGTAATTCAAAAAAGTGCCAAACGGCACTTTTTTTTGGAATATGATTTTTTACACGGATTTTTGGCTCAATTTATCAATATAAAAGTAATGTTGTATAGAATGGTTTCTCTGTCCACTTTTGTATTGATTTTAATCTTTTTTATTTTCTATTGAGTTTAATAAAAAAGGATTTGTCAAAAATTCTTCTTCCAAAGTTGTATTGACAGAATGTCCCGGATATACGATATAATTTGGATCCAAGCTTTTGATTTTTTCAAGACTTTTCTGCATTTTTTCAGGATTGGAAGAAAAAATATCAGTTCTTCCGATGGTACCTCGAAATAAAGTATCTCCTGTGAAGAGATGATTTTCACATCGAATGCAGAGGCTTCCCTCGGTATGACCCGGAGTTGCAATAATCTCAAAGCAGAAGTTTCCAATTTGTAATCTTCCTTCCTGCAAATCAAAGTATTCCGCTTCAAAATCTCGATGATAGCCTTCAGGAGCTGAAGTTGTCAACTTTAAAATAGCATCATCCTTTTTGCTCATATAAATGGGAAGTTGATATTTTTGATGGAGAGCTTTTACTGCGTTGATATGGTCCAAATGAGCATGTGTCAATAAAATTGCTAAAGGCCTTGTTCCCTCAAACATGCTTTCTATTTTTTCCGGAGAAAAACCGGGATCGATAATAATGGATTGCTTTTCCTGAATGAGTACGTAACAATTCGTTTTGTATAAGCCGAGTGCTTGTTTCTTGATTTTCAACAATTCCGTTCTCCCTTATTTAATCATTAACATGTGATTTAAACGATGAATATATCTTCCCATTTTTGTAATGTCTTGAATATCGGAAAGTTTTCTCCCTGAATAGTAATATTCAATTTTCCTGGAAGAATTTTTCTCCAAAGCTTTGCGTTTTTCTAATTCGGAAATTAGTTTTTTTATGGTTCCTTCGTTTCCATCTAAGAAATGAACCCCTTTCGGTAGCATTTTTTTCAGACTGTCTTTAAAATAGTTAAAATGTGTACACCCTAATACAACAGAAGAATAGTTTTCCAGATTGAAGTGTTTTAATGCTTCTCTTAAATATTCTGTCACTTCCTCTTCTTCAAAATTTTCTTCTTCCGCAAAGGTTACCAATTTTGGTAGGGCAACAGCGTCTACCAAGTGCTCCGTATCGACTTTTTCAATCAAATTATGTAACTTTTCTCCTTGAATTGTCATAGGAGTTGCAATGACCAATACTCTTTTTTTCGGATGAAAATCAATGGCTTTTTTTACCGCAGGCTCCATTCCTATGATAGGAAGGGTATATTTTTCTCTTAACTCCTGAATTGCTGCACTGGTTGCCGTATTACATGCAATGACAATGGCCTTTACTCCTTTTTGAACTAAAAATTCAACAGCTTCCGAACTGTACTTTATAATTTCTTCTTTTGTTTTGGTTCCATAAGGTACATGATCAATATCTGCATAGTAGATAAAGTTTTCTTGTGGTAACATTTGCATGGCTTGGTGTAAGACGGACAATCCTCCAATCCCTGAATCAAAAACTCCTATTTTCATAATTATCCCTTTCTTTCTTTTCTTCACATTATACAACATATCTTTCTTCTGTCAAAGTGTTTCTTTTTAAATATTGTCATACTCCTAGGTCTTTTTCTTTCTTTCGGAAATGTTTTTCATTCTTTCCTATCGTGATTGGAACAATCAGTTTATATTTTTAAAATTTTTATTTTATAAAATACATTTTTCATGTATAATGTTGATATATAACATTTTTTTTAGGGGGAAAGGAAAATGAATCATTATTTACAAGGCTTGCTTATGGGACTGGCTTATGTTGCTCCTATCGGGTTACAAAATTTATTTGTTATCAATACTGCTTTGACACAGAAAAAAGGAAGAGTCTTTTTGACAGCTTTGATTGTCATTTTCTTCGATATCACTTTGGCATTTGCCTGCTTTTTCGGAGCGGGGGCTCTCATGGAACAATCTCATATTCTTAAAATGCTGATTCTTCTTCTGGGAAGTCTTATCGTTATTTATATTGGCTATGGTTTAATCAGGGCAAAAGCAAATATGGAAAGTAAGGATGTCAATATTCCCTTAAAAAAGGTAATTACTTCCGCCTGTGTTGTCACTTGGTTCAATCCTCAAGCCATTATAGACGGAACCATGATGTTAGGTGCTTTTCGAGCAAGTTTGCCGGCTTCGGAGTCTATGAAATTTATTTTGGGAGTGACTTCCGCTTCTTGCATTTGGTTTTTGGGAATTTCTGTTTTGCTCTCTCTGTTTCAAAATTTATTTCATGAAAGAATATTACGAGCTATCAATGTTGTCTGTGGAATTATTATTATTTTCTACGGTCTGAAATTATTTTACAGTTTCGTATTGGCAATACAGATATTAAACTAGAGAAAAAATGAGTAATAAGAGGAAATCACTCCTTTTGAATTAGTTTTGATCAATTTAATTTTAATAGGAAAATTTTATTGTCTCAACTTTTTTTGCAAAAAGAAAAATAGTATTGATAGAAAACTTATCTTTAAACATACAACGAATAGGAATTTCTAAGATTATAAATTTTATCATCATGGAATATCAAATTTTTTGATAAAATTGTCGGTTTGAATGTCGGCTTAAATAAAACCGAAAAGAAAGTAATAGAGTTATTGATAGAAAATCCAAGTTATAATTCCCAAGATTTAGCGGAGAAAATAGGTGTGACAAAGAGAACTATCGAAAGAACTTTTAAAACTTTGCAAGAGAAAAAGAGAATAGAACGAATTGGATCAAAGCGTGACGGAAATTGGATTGTCACTAAATAATTTTTAGAGTTAAGTAAACATTCCATTAACTGGAAAAGCTTTACGAATATCCTTCTAAAACTATGTGATGAACTGTTTTATGAAGTATAAAGAACACTGTATAGAAAGATAATATTATAAATTAAGGGAAGGCTCAGTATGAATTTGAAAAGAAAAAAAGAAATAGGAGATTTGCAGAAGAAACAAATATGGGATATTTATCAGTCCAATTCTTACTATTTTCAAGTAACTCATCATCGAAAAGCAAAAGAAACAGATATAGAAGAAGATATACAAGAAGTTCCTGGTAAAGTGGGGAATTTTCAAAAATACTATGAACTTTTGTATTTATCGGATGTTCCTATTGGAATTTTAGATTATTTAGAAAATTTTCCGGAAGAGAAAACAGTATATATCGGACTTTATATGATAAAAGCAGACTGTCACCATCAAGGTTTGGGAAGAAGTATTTTCTTGGAATTGGAAAAAGACTTTCAAATCAAAGGATTTCAAAAAATACGTTTAGCAATCATTCCGGAAAATAGAATTAGTTTTTATTTTTGGCTTCATATGGGATTTACAGAGAAGGAGGAAAAAATTTGGAAAGAAAAAAGCGGATTACAAAAGAAAGTCATCATTCTGGAGAAAAGTTTGAAAGTATAATTCATCCTTTTCCGGCTTTTTATGAAAAAAATTCTATTATTTTAATTTTGGGAAGTTTTCCCTCCGTAAAATCAAGAGAAGAGAATTTCTTTTACGGGCATCCTCAAAATCGATTTTGGAAAATGTTGGCTAAAATTTTTGAAGAAGCTTTTCCGGAAACCCGAGAAAAAAAGAAAGAATTGCTGAGAAAACACAGACTTGCAGTATGGGATGTGATTCATTCCTGCAAGATTAAAGGGTCTTCGGATAGCAGTATTCAGGATGTTATTCCAAATGATTTGACCGAAATTTTAAACTACAGTTCCATTCAGAAAATCATTTGTAATGGAGCTACTTCCTATAAATATTATAAAAAATATCAAGAAAAGGAGTTAGGAAAGGAAGCAATTTCTCTGCCTTCTACCAGTCCCGCCAACGCCACTTATTCCCTAGAAAGATTGGTAGAAATTTGGAAAAAAGAATTAATATGAAAACAAGCTCCCAAAAATTAGGAGCTTGTTAGGAGAGTTCTTTGTTATTAAAACTTAAAAATGTTTATGCTAAAAAAATACTTTTAACAATTATTTCTTTAAAGCCAATGGTTTTCCACAACATTGGAAATCACAACAATCTTCATGTACATCATGAGGACAATTAGGATCTTCATGACAATTACATTCTTTAATTACCTCTACTTCAAAACCACAATCTTCACATACATATACTTGTCCTTTTTTCATAGTTTCACAACTTGCCATTTTATTTCCTCCTTCAATTTCTACTAAAATAATTACAGGGAATTTACTATACCCCCCTATAGTTTAAATATATCACAATTGATAAAAAAAGTAAAGAACTTTTTTAAAAATTTTTGAGAAATTGACTTTATTTTCCATGAAGTATCATAAGAGTATCAAAAAAAATGAGAGAAATTTATCATTGTAGAATTTTTTTGAATACATTTGTAAGATATGTTTGAGTATTGTAGAGAATTATTTCTTATAAAAAATATTGGATTTACAAAAAAATATCAATATGATATACTTAGAGTAAGTTGTAGCTAAATATTTATTCATATCTATACTAAATATTAATGTGTTAACGGGCTAAAAAAGTAAAATTTATATTAAATAATTTAGAAAACTAATAATTTTAATATGAGGAGGTAAGTTCTATGAAAATTAATATAGTTAATGAAAATGTAAAAGATCGAACTGTTAGATCTCATCATCATAGCCTTTCTACAACAGAAGATTAGAGTATAGGCATAAAATTATATAATGACTACTTTATAATAAATAATGTATAGATATAAGTTACAACAAAAATGAATGCCAATGCCAGTTAATTGGTATTGGCATTTCATTTTTATTTTAGTAAATAAATATAGTAGTATATGAAGTAGAAGATAAAAAGATAAACTAATTAATGATATCAGTAGTTTTGATTTGATATAAAAAGAGGGGTTATAGATGAATGTTTTGGAAGATATAAAAATAAAAATACTATCGGTTCCATTTACATCATTTACTTTGCCTTCATTAGAAATTTCGTTGTTAACGGGTTATCTAAAACAGAAGGGATTTAATGTAGAAGCTTGCTATCCAGCTTATTTATATGCAGATTTTTTGGGTTGGGAAGACTATAAATATATTAGAGACAATGATTATGGACAAAAAATTTTTTCTTCGTTATTATTTGAAAACAGAATTGAGTTTATGAATGAAATGGTTGAGAAGAATCGAATTAATAATCTAAGAGATAAATCTGAAAAATTTGTTTTGTTGTATATAAGTAATCTTTCTATAGATAAAAAGTCTATAGTTATTTTTCATATATACAATAAGCAATTATTAGCCTCTCTATATTTTGCAAAGGAAATAAAAAGAATAATTGGTTGCAAAGTTTGGTTTACCGGATTTCATTGTGAAGGGAAATTGGGGGATAATTTGAAAGAGATATTTCCTTTTATTGACGAAACAATGGGTATAAATATTGAAGAAAAAGTTATTTCAAAATTAACAAATAAGGATATTGAAATTAGTAAAAATTTAAATTTCTTGCCGACACCAGATTATACTGATTTCTATAAACTGTATCTTAAAATAAAAGATAATATTCCTGCTTTTAAAAAAAATAATGTAGGCTATCAAGTTGAATATTCTAGAGGTTGCAAATGGAACAAATGTTCTTTTTGCACGTTAAATTGCCATTCAGATACTTTTAGAGAGAGAGAGATTCAACTCATGTTAAAAGATTACGAAACAATTGCTGATAAATATAAAACTACACTAATATATCCAGAGCATTTTGTAATGGCGAATCAATGGGAAAAGTGGCTGTTAAATATTTCTGAGTTCCACAAATATTCTAGTAACACTATTAATCTTAATTTTAAAGTGAAAGATTTACTTTGTGAAGATAGTTTCAAGGTAATAAAAAAAGCTAGAGCTAATATACTTATTGGTACGGAGTCTTTTTCTGAAAAATATTTAGCTAGATTAAATAAGGGGCAAAGAGTTATAGAGAATATACAAGTATTAAAGTTTGCAAAAAGATGGAAAGTTCCTTGTTTTCATAATTTAATGTATGGTTTGCCATATGAAAATGAAGAAATGTATATGGAAAGTGAATCTAATATAGAGTATATTTATCACTTACAACCGCCATTTGATATTGAAAAATTTAGATTAACATATGGATCAGATATATATAATAACTTCGGGGAATATAACATAGATAGAATATATATGAAGATTGAAAATCAATGTATGTTTCCAGAATTTATAAAGGAAAAATATATACCATTTTTCTATGACTTTGATGTAAAAAATAAATCTATGATTGATGAAAGAAGATGGGTGAATTTAGTAGAAAAATGGAGAAATAGTTATTATAAGAATGAACGCAATTCTATTCCTGTAGTAGAGCAGAATTTAATTAAAAGTAACATGGGGAAAGTTTTTCAAATTATAGATAGGAGATATGAAACCCAGATTGTGTATAATATGTCTAAAATTGAATGGGAAGTATATTTATATATAGACAATATAAGAACGAAAGAAGAAATAGAATCTATGTTCAAGTTTGATGGGGTACATAAAATTATAGAGAATTTTCATAAGAACAAATTGGTTTTCATAGAGGATGATTTAATTGTAGCCTTAGCAATATAAATGGAGGAAAATATATGGAGAGAGTTAATGTTATGAAAAATTTGTCAATAAAAAATATTGGAGAAAACAAAGCTTTAGTAAGTTCTAATGGAGAATTTAAAGTCATATCCTGTGATATAAATATATTATTAGAGTTTTTACAGTTAGCACATGGTAGAACGATGAATGAAATAGTAGAGTTTTTTTCTGATAGATTTGAGGAATCTGAAGTTATCAATTTTTCTAAGTCACTTCTTGAAGAAAATATAATCTCATTTAAACCTAAAAATAATATGAAAGAGATTTCAAAAAAAGTAATAGTTTTATTTAAAGGAAACTTATATTCTCAATTAAAAAAAGAGATGTACAATAATATAAAAATTGATAGAGAAATTGAAATCAGTCAATATAATAACACTAAGTTAGAAGCAGATGTAATTATAGTCATATTAGATGGAATCAGTTATGGTGAAATGATAGATTTAAATAGAGAATTATATAAAAATAAAAAACCATATCTATTTGTTTACTATAACGGAGAAGGTGTTGTATGTGGACCTTTTGTGATACCCGGAAAAACTGCTTGTTATGAGTGCCTTCTTACACATAGAATAAAAAAATTAGAAAATAATGCAAATAATAAAATAGAGATTGATATGTTTAGAGAACTTGTTTTATCCAAGATGTTAGAATCAGATAGTTTTAATAAATTATTTTATTCAAATATAACAAGAATAATACAGCATGAACTAAGTAAGATAGATAACGAAGGTGCAAGTTTTAATTTCATAAACTCTGATCGTATATATAATGATAACTTTTTAGATTTTAAATTTGAGAGAACTTTTTCTCCTATTAGTAGTTGTGAGTGTTGTCATGCTCATAACAGCAACTACGTGCAATACAAAAATATTGATATAAACAACATGTTATTAAACAGTATATTTAATGGGGGTAACATTTGCTATTCTGTTGGTGGGATAAGAAGCATTTCTGCTATCCAAACCAAAAAGATTGTCGATGCAGCTTTAGAAAAAAGCGGACTAAAGATAGAGATAAAATTAGCTGATGATAATCCTTTCAATGGAATAATACCGGTATTTGATTCATATTTAGAAAAATCGCATATTAATAAAACATCGTATTTACTATATTCTCAACTATCTCATGGCAAAGGGATAAATGAGCAACAAGCATACTTTTCGGCTGCCTTTGAAATATTTGAAAGAATAAGTGCAAGATATTTTGGAGAAAAGCAAATTATATCGGCAAAATATCAAGATGTAAGAGATAGGGCTATAAATCTGAAACTCATGACTGATAATATTAAAAATAAAAATACGGATTTTGATGTATTTTCGGAAGATATGGATGTAGATTGGGTTATTGCTACTTCATTATCTGAAGAAACTCCAATATTAATTCCTGCATCAATGACATTTTTAACATCAACATATTTTAAAGGAAATTTTATGCCGGCATCTTCTACAGGGCTCGCTGCTGGAGGGACATTAAAGGATGCGATACTTCAAGGGATTTATGAAATATTAGAGCATGATGCATGGATGATTGGTCAAGCTAATACTATAAAACTACCTCTTGTGGATATAGCAACATCGAAAAATGAAGATTTAAAAAGAAAAATAGATAAAATAGAACAATTGGGATATAAAGTAGTTGTCAGAGATTACACTAATGATATCGGTATACCTGTATTTAGAGCATGGATTGTTTCTCTTGATGACTATACTGCCTATGCCTTTAATGGATTTGGAGCCTCTTATGATCCTGAGATTGCATTAGAAAGAGCTATAACTGAAGCGGTACAATCAGCAAATAAAAAACCGATGGTAAAGTTAAAAAACTTTAAAAAACCAAGTGCAGGATATATGATGGATGATCCTAATTCAATTTATAATTTAGGATATTTTATAAAAAAGGATATCGAAATGAGTCCTCAGGAAAATATTATTTCGTTAGGAAAATATAAAAAACCGCCTTTAAATTGTGTAGATGAAATATTAAAATATACTTTACAAAAGTTAAAATCTATAGATTCAAACGTGGATATCATATATTATGATTTGACTAGAGAATCACTTGGGATACCGGTTGTGAGAGTAGTGATAACTAATCCCATACAAATGTTAGCTTCACCGTTAACAATTGTTAGTCCAAGGATGTATTCGTTTCAAAAAAATATGGGATATTCGGATGTTAAACCAAGGTACGAAGATTTTTACATGGGCATTTATCCGCATTAAAAATAAAAGTGATTATTAAAAGAAAGGGGAAAAATTATGATTAAGAAAATTTTTTTATTTATTATTTTAACAGTTTTTTCTGTTAGCCTAATTGGTTGTTCTGAAAAAAACAGCAAAATGGAAAATCGTGAAACAAATGAAAATCAAGTTGTGATAGAAAATTTTGGGGTTACAACTATCTATGATAAAGCACCAGAAAAATTACTTCCGCTTAGCTACGATGCCGCTCAAACTTTAGTAGCGTTGGGTCTTGAAGATAAGATTGTTGGGGTTGCTACAGCGGAAGGAAGTTACAAAGATTGTCTTCCTGAGTACCAAGATAAACTTTCAAAATTAGATATTATTGTAGAGGGAACACCTAATTTTGAAACATTATTATCAAAAAATCCTGATTTTGTTTATGCAACGGTGTATACTTTTGGGAAACGCGGAGTTGCTTCTATTGAAGATTTTCAGAGAGAACACATTAATTTTTATTGCATTAACGGGACTTTTTCAAAAAAACCATCTATAAACGACATCTATAAAGATATAGAAGATTTAGGTAAAATATTTAGAAAAGAAAGTGAGGCTAGAAAACTTATAGATTCTTTGAAAGAACGAGAAAAATTATTAAAAAATAAAACGAATCCTATATTACTGAAAGTGATGGCATATGATGGCGGAGAAAAAACAGCTACGACTGCTGGTCAGGGAATAGAAAACGAAATTATAAGTTTAGCTGGTGGAAATAATATTTTTTCTGATTTAAATAATGCTTTTGAAGAAGTAAGTTGGGAAGAAGTTGCAAAAAGGAATCCTGATATTATCTTAATTCATAGTTATGATCAAGGAGAAACCTCTGGAACAGTAGAAGAAAAAATTAATAGATTAAAGAATGATCCTGCATTGAAAAACGTTACTGCAATAAAAGAAGATAATTTTGTAGTTGTAAAACTCGTAGAAGTTTTTCCAGGATTACAAATTTTTGATGCAGCCGAAAGATTAAATGAAAAAATTGTGGAACTAACGAAATAAAGACAAAGGATATCAGATTTTTTATTTGATATCCTTTTATTTAAATCAAAGGAGTAATCATGAAAAATTATAAATTTATTTGTTTAATATTATTCCTATTCATCATATTATCGATTGTTTTAGCAACATTTATAGGTTCGGCAGATATAAACTTTAGTCAAGTTGTGGCCATTTATAAATATCATATACCTTTTTTTGACATTTCTATGGATGATATGGGATTGTATAGTATTATATGGAATATTAGGCTTCCGAGAGCCATCATAGCTGTTCTGGTAGGAGGCGGGTTAGCACTTACAGGTTGTATTATGCAGGCATTAACAGGAAATGTTATGGCGGAACCTTATACTTTAGGAATACAATCTGGTGCGGGAATGTTTGCAGCATTTTCAATAGCTTTTTTTTCTAAGATTCCTGTATTGAGTCTTATTGGAACAAATGCATTAGCATTTATAGGTGCAATGGTAGCCATGGTATTTGTGTATATTATATCTTCGAGAGATAAATTTAAATCAAATTCAACTTTAATACTAACAGGAATTTCTATTGCCATGTTATGCAATGCAATCATTCAATTAATTATCGCTTTTGCACCGGATAATGCAAAAATAAGAGGAATAGTATTTTGGACGATGGGAGGATTAGGTGGAACACATTGGGAAGATATCCCTGTTTTGTTTATTGTGTCCATCATAGGATTTATCATTACTTATATTTTGGCAGAGCAACTAAATATCATTTCCATGGGGGAGGAGACAGCGATAATATTAGGGGTTCAGCTAGATAGACTAAACAGAATATTATTGGTAAGCGTTTCCGTAATGGTAGGAGCAATTGTATCAATAAGTGGTAGTATTGGATTTGTAGGATTGATAATTCCTCATATTGTAAGAAAGTTAATTGGATCGGATCATAAAAAATTAATACCGATAGCAACATTGACCGGAGCGTTATTTTTAGTTTGGACGGATATTGTTTCAAGAATTATAGTGGCACCTAAAGAATTACCTATAGGTGTATTGACATCTTTGATTGGAGTTCCTTTTTTCTTATTTATAATAAAAAAAAGAAATCAAGGGGTGAAAAAATGAATATATTAAAAATTGAGAATCTGACTTATGCTATTGAAAACAATTTTATTAGCGATAATATAAATATTTCATTCAAAGAAAATACTTTTACGGGAGTTATAGGACCAAATGGAAGTGGGAAAAGTACTCTTCTTAAACAAATTTATAGAGTCCTAAAACCGACAAAGGGTAAAATATATTTAAAGAATTTTGACATAGAGGAAATAAGTTCAAAAGAGATTGCAAAACAAATGGCAGTTTTGCCACAAGAAAATCAAAGTGATTTTGATTATACTGTTAGAGAAATTATTTTAATGGGAAGATTTCCTTATCATAGTATTTTTTGTGGAGATCATGATCTTGAAAAAGACGTTGAGTTGATGAAAAAATATCTCAATATTGTGGGATTAACGGAACAGGAAAATCAGCCTTTTAAAACTTTATCCGGTGGAGAAAAGCAAAGAGTGTTGTTGGCAAGGGCATTAGTCCAAGAAGGTAATTTGTTGATATTGGATGAAGTAACCAACCATCTTGATATTGGATACCAGTATAAAGTTTTGGAAATATTAAAAAATTTAAATATGACAATTATTTCAGCAATCCATGATTTAAATTTAGCAATGAAATTTTGCGATTATGTAGTGCTGATAGATAAAGGAAGGGTTATTATGGAAGGAAAACCTAAAGATATAATAACAACTGAAAATTTAAAAAATATTTTTAAAATAGACGCACAGATTATAGAGAAAGAAAATTCATATGTAATTGATTATAGATATTCATACTATTAAGCAAAGGAGGGAAAATAAATGTTTATTAACAGAGCATTAATTAAATTTGCCCAAGGAACTGAAAAAAAAATTATTCAAGCAGTATTGTTTCAATTACTAACAACATTTATTTTATCAGCAATAGCCTTGTGTATGAGTTTTTTAATAAAGCAATTAATTGTAAATGGACAAATTATCAGAATAACAACGATAGTACTTATATTGATTATATTTTCACTGTACTTAGCATTGAAAATTTTAAGTAAAATAAATGTAAAGATTGTAATAAATGCTGGTGTTAGCATAAAAGATAATGTTAGAACTCAGATTATGCAACAACTTTTTTTATTAGGTCCTGCATTTGTAAATACAATGAGGACAGGTTTTTTGACTTCAACATTTACAACTAGAGTTGAGTGGCTCATGAATTATTATACAAAGTATATGCCGGTTGTTTTAAGTGCCATAATAAATGCTGCTGTTTTTATAGTGTTTTTAACTTATATTGACCTATATACTGGACTTGTTGCCTTGATATCAGTATTAATTATGCTATTTATACCTATGTGTTTTTTTAATATGATGAAAGAAAAAGGAAAACAAGAATGGAATAATCATGCAAAGTATTATAGTGAATGTTTAGATGGCATACAAGGTATGATAAGTTTAAAAGCATTTAACGCAGATAAGAAATATGTTAAAGATATAAAAGAATGTGGGGAGGATTATCGTAAGTCCATTATGGAGCATCTGCGTGTTACTATAATAGAAGGAACTTTTTTAGAATTTTTTGTCAGAGTAGGAACTGCAATTACTATAGCAATTTTAGGATGGAGATGTGCTTATGGATATGTTGATGAAGGATGGTTGATTATTGCTTTTTTCTCTATCGAAGCAACATTCTCTCCTATGATAACTTTAATTAGTGCATGGCACCTCGGATTTCAAGGGGTTTCCGGTTCATATTCGATTAATGAATTCCTCCAAATTGAAAGTGAAAATATCATATCGAATCAAATAATCCCTAATAAAAGAATGTTACGTGATGGTTTGACGGAATATATGGAAAATGGAGAAAAAGGAAAAAATTTAAACATATTAGAAAAGGATTTCAATTTACTGTTTAATGGAGTCTCTTTCAAATATCCCAAAAGTGAAAAAAATGCAGTAGAAGAGATTTCTTTTGAACTAAAAAAAGGAAAAATAATAGCTTTTATAGGAAATTCGGGGAGCGGGAAATCGACAATAGCAAGTTTAATAGCAGGATTTTATCGTCCTCAAAAAGGAGATATTTTCTTAAACGGAACTAAACTTGATAATGAAACACTGGGTTTCTTTCACAACAATATATCTGCGGTATGGCAAGATAACCATCTATTCTCAGGGACAATATATGAAAACATTAAAATGGGAAATTGGAGTGCCGGGAAAGAGGAAATATATAGGGCTTCTAAAGATGCTATGATTCATGAACTCATTATGACGCTTCCAGATAAGTATAATACTAAAGTCGACGAATTAAGCAGTAAATTTTCAATGGGAGAACGTCAAAGGATTGCGATTGCAAGAGCGATTTTGAAGAATACACCCATTATTATTTTTGATGAAGCAACTTCTTCACTTGATAGAAAAAATGAAATTTATATACAAAGGATGATGGAAGGTTTGAAAGAAAAAAAGGCAATTTTTATTATTGCACATAGATTGTCCACAATACTTATGGCAGATGAAATATGTATCATGGAAAAAGGGAGAATAGTTGAAAGAGGAAATCATCAAGATTTATTACAATCATCACAAATATATAATGAGTTGGTGGGAGGTATGTTATAAAAATATGGGAAGGATAAAATATGTTTTATTATTATCAAAATATATTAAAAATTATCGATATAAATTATTAATAAGCGTTTTTATTCATGGTTTATATAAAATTATGCCGATAGCATTAGGCTTTGAAACGGCATATATTATATCGAAAGCACTAAATAACCATTTGAATAATGCTGAATTACATTTTTGTATTGTATTATTTATGGTTATCGCAACAGCTATTTTAAATTATCTGGATATTTACATCTCACATGATGTTGCTTATCGTATACTAACTCAACTAAGAACACTGTCTTATGAAAGACTTGTGCATATCGCACCGGCAGGGCTTGAAGGAGAAAAAAGTGGAAATATCATGTCCGTTATATTAGAAGATATTGAAATTTTGGAGTGGTTTTATGCACATTCAATCATCCAAATCTTTGTTGCGGTATTATTACCGGTAATTTCCTTGTTTATTATAGGAACATTTTCTCCTTGCCTATCCATTATAGTATTGCTATTTATTTTTCTAATGATGTTGGAGCCATATTTATTAAGAAGAAAGTCGGATAAACAAGGCTATAAATTACAAGGAAAATTGGGAGAATTAAATTCTTATATAATTGATGGAATACAAGGAATAAAGGAAATTCTTATTTTTCAATGGCAGAAAAAGTACTTCGAAAAAATGTATAGAGCAAATGATGAATACAATAAAGCATTCTATGAATATTCAAGACGCTCAGTTCGTGAAGTGTCTACTATCAATTTAATAATAGGGCTATCTTCTGTAATATCAACCATAATGACTGTGTATTTTGCTCAAAAAGGGAAATATTCATATGAGATGATATTACCCTTAATATCATTGTCTACTATGATATATTCTCCGCTGCAGGAAACATTGGCAATGAGCAGTAATTATGGAAGAATATTTGCGGCAGCAAAAAGAGTTTTTGATTTTCTTCAGTTGAAGAGCTCTATTTGCGATGAAGGAAAATTTGAATATGATGATGTTGTTGGTAGAAAAAAACAAGGAGTTGCCTTTGAAACTGTATTTTTTAGCTATGTAGATAAGAATACCAATGAAAATATTCCTATCCTAAAAGGATTATCTTTTGTTATCAATAAAGACCAAACAACTGTTTTGGTTGGAAGTTCTGGATCCGGAAAATCAACTTGTAGTAAGCTTTTACAAAGATTTTGGGATGTAGAAAAAGGGAGCATTTTAATTAATGGAATAAATATTAAAGATATAAGGTTGGAAGAATTAAAAAAGCTTATCACCGTTGTTCCTCAAGAAGTGTATCTTTTTAATAAAAGCATTAAAGAAAATCTACTATTAGCTAGTGAAAATGCAAGTATGAAAGAAATTGAATCAGCATTAAAAGATGCAAATTTAACGGATTTAATCCATAATTTAGAGAAGGGATTAGATACTGTTGTTGGGGAAAAGGGAACTAAACTTTCCGGGGGAGAACGTCAGAGAATATCCATAGCACAAGCTTTTTTAAAAAATTCTCCAATTCTTATTTTAGATGAAATAACTGCAAATTTAGATTATAATAATGAAAAAGCAATTAATGAATCTTTAAATAAATTGAAAAAGGGTAAAATCACATTAATGATTGCTCATAGATTATCTACCATAAAAAATGCAGATAATATTATTTTTATACAAAATGGAATTTGTGCAGGAAGCGGGAAATATGAAGATTTGATTAGGGAAAATGATAATTTTAAACAACTCATAGGGGAGAAAATATAGACTAATAATTTATAGAGATTTAGAAAATAATAAAATATCCAACAAGTTACTTTATACTAACTTTTCCAACATGAAACTTTCCAGACTGATACGTAGAAACTTCCCTCCTCACAAAAGCGAATAACTCAACAAAATTAGAAAACTACAGAGTATAATTCTGGAAAATAATATCTAGAAAAGGTATAATGAAAATTTTTAAGTGCAAAGGATATCCAATCACATACTCATGATGTCTTGTGAGTGACTTTAGTTCAAAAATATGATATAATACTGGAGAATAAGATTTAGAGTCATCATTGAAAAGCATAGAAGCTATTACTATCAGAATCCAGGATGCAATAATTATGTTTGTTTTTAACTATATCAATACCAACAAATATCATAGAAAACTATTCCTTTGTGAAAATATAGAATATTATGTTCCACAAACTCTATGTTGTTATGTATCCTTGTTCTATAATAAACGTTATGCAACTTATATGGAGCTATGATTAGATCCTATAGAAATCAGTCAGAGAATCTGCTGTAGGAAGAAACACTAATCCAAGTCCCCATAAAATTGTAGTAAAAAATAGATCAAATGGAAATGTAGTTTTACTATGTTTTTCATTATACAAGGAGGAAGCATGCAACAAAAACAGAAAAGAAATTTTTCCATTATTGCCCACATTGATCATGGAAAGTCAACAATTGCAGATAGATTATTGGAATATACCGGAACAATCAGTGCGAGGGATATGAAAGAACAGTTACTGGATTCTATGGATTTGGAACGAGAAAAAGGAATTACCATTAAGGCTCAGGCAGTTACCCTTTCATATCAAGCCAAAGACGGGCTGGAATATGAATTGAATTTAATTGATACTCCCGGACATGTCGACTTTATTTACGAAGTATCAAGATCTCTTGCCGCCTGTGAGGGAGCAATTTTGGTTGTAGATGCCGCTCAAGGAGTGGAAGCTCAAACCCTTGCCAATGTGTATTTGGCGATTGGGAATGATTTAGAGGTTGTTCCTGTTATCAACAAAATAGACTTACCGGCAGCAGAGCCCGACAAAGTGAAAAAAGAAATTGAAGACATTATTGGACTTCCTGCAGAAGATGCCGTTCTTTGTTCCGGAAAAACAGGGATTGGAATTGAGGATGTATTGGAGGCTATCGTTCAAAAAATCCCCGCTCCCCATTATGAAGAAACAGGACCTTTGAAAGCTCTTATTTTTGATTCTAAATTTGATGATTATCGAGGTGTTATTACCTATATTAAAGTGGAAGACGGTTGCCTAAAAAAAGGAGATAGAATTAAAATTTGGTCGACAGAGAAAGAATTTGATGTTTTGGAGGTGGGAATTTTTTCTCCGCAGATGGTGCCGAAAGAAGAACTGGGAACAGGTTCTGTAGGATATATCATCACCGGGGTAAAATCCATTCACGATACAAGAGTAGGAGATACGATTACTCATCCTCATCGACCTTGTTTATTCCCGATGGCAGGCTTTAAACCGGCACAGTCTATGGTTTTTGCAGGAATTTATCCTTTGTTTACAGATGATTATGAAGATTTGAGAGAGGCTTTGGAAAAGTTACAATTGAATGATGCCTCTTTAACTTGGGTTCCGGAAACTTCAGTCGCTTTGGGATTTGGGTTTCGATGTGGATTTTTAGGTCTGCTGCATATGGAAATTATTGTGGAACGACTGCGAAGAGAGTATCATTTGGATTTAATTTCAACAACACCGTCTGTAGAATACAAGGTGACTATCGAAGGACAGGAACAAATGATTATCGACAACCCTTGTGAATTTCCGGAACCGGGACGAGGAAGAATTCATGTAGAAGAACCTTTCATTCGTGGAAAAGTTATTGTACCGAAAGAATATGTAGGAGATGTCATGGGACTTTGTCAAGAGAAACGAGGAATTTTTCTTTCTATGGATTATATTGATGAGAATCGTTCCATGTTGACCTATGAATTGCCGCTGGCAGAAATTGTAATTGATTTTTATGACAAGTTGAAGTCTCGAACGAAAGGATATGCTTCCTTTGAATATGAATTGAGTGAATATCGGGAATCCAATCTTGTAAAAGTAGATATTTTAGTATCCGGAAAAGCCGTGGATGCTTTTTCTTTCATTGCACATAGTGATAGTGCTTATACAAGGGGAAGAGCTATCTGCGAAAAGTTAAAAGATGTCATTCCGAGACAACAATTTGAAATTCCGATTCAAGCAGCATTAAGTTCCAAGATCATTGCAAGAGAAACCATTAAGCCATATCGTAAAAATGTCATTGCGAAATGTTATGGTGGAGACATTACGAGAAAGAAAAAATTGTTGGAAAAACAAAAAGAGGGAAAAAAGAGAATGAAAACTATCGGAAATGTTGAAATTCCACAGGAGGCTTTTGTATCTGTTTTAAAATTAAATAATTAAAGAAAGAGATAGTAAAAAAATTCTTTATAGGATTTAGCAAAGAAAAAATATGCAATATAAAAAGGTTCTCTAAATTATTTATTTTGGAGAACCTTATTTTTAAGAAGAAATTTTTTAAAAAATATAGTCAATCCCAATGGAATAATTTCTCCCTGCTGCCGGAGAATATTGACGGCTGTTATCCCAATATCCGACATAATCTTCATATTTTCTGTTGAATAAATTATTAACTCTGGCTGTCAGAGCAAGCCCATTTTCAAATTTATAATTTGCAGATACACTTACTGTAGTATAATTTCCTTTGTCTTTCGCTCTTATATTTTCAGGATCATCAGAGTCAAAATATTTTCCGTAGTAAACAAGATCTGCGTTTAAGTTTAGCTTCTCAATAGGTTTATAGTTTACACCAAAGGCAGCTTTCCAATTTGGAACCATTGGAATTTCTTTATTTTTTCTGGAAGCAAAATCAGAGTCAACAATTTTGTGATTTAAATAGGAAATAGATTCTGTAAAAGTAATTTTGTCAAAATACTGCTCAGAAAGAACTTGTAGTCCAATTCTTCTGGTGTCGCCCATATTGTAGTTTATAAACTCTGTTTTTCCATTTATCGACGTTCCTTGATAATAAATTTCTCCATTTATTTTCTTATAAAATGCGGAAGCACTTACAAAGACATTGCCTATATAATCCTTTATTCCCAATTCAAATGTTTTTTGAGTTTGAGTTTTTAGTTTAGAAGCATTTAGTGTATAATACATTTCTCTCGTTAGAGGAGTTCTAAAATCTCTGGACAGTTTTCCATAGATCATTCCGGTATTGGAATAATCATATTTTAACTCCACATTTGCTGCATAGTTATTATATTCTTGTTTTCCTTCTTTGTTTCTTTTATTCTCAGGAATAGGAGCGAGATTACGCCAATAGTATTTATAATTAGCTCTATTGTAACGAATTCCTTGTGCAAAAGTAAATTTTCCAAATTTTAATTCATTGATGGCGAAAATTCCTATATCTTTTTTTCCAGAATTTTTTCCCGTTGCTTTTCCTTTAGAATAAGGCTTTAGTTGATTTGAAAAATAATCTATTCCCACTATGAAGTAATTTTCTTTGGAATAATTTTGTTTTATTTGAGTTTTGAAAAAGCTTTTATTATATTCAGATTGTTTACTCTTTTCCCGCTCTCTTATAGTAGATTTATATAAATTCGCATAGGTCAGCAGCTCTGTTTCAGAGGCAAGACTTGCTCTATAGGTAATATAAAAGTCATCGGAGTTAAAATATTCTCTTAGTGAATCTGTAACTTGTCTTCTATTTTTGAAATATATCTCTTCCGGCAAATCATAACCGTCTGCGTATTGTTTTTCATTTTTTGTATATTTTAATGTTAAAGCTGAAGAATCAAAATTGTAGTTTCCTGCTAAGGAAACAGTTTGATGTCTGCTGCTAAGTTTTCCATATTGATCATGTTCTCTCCAGCTGTTTAATTTATGATTGGAATAGTCTACCATGAAACTCAGATGCTTTGTTACATTTATATTAGTAGAAAGCCCATATTTGTAGGAGCTCTCACTCCCAATTTGTGTACTTATTTTTCCACTAATTTTTTCCTTCTTTTTCTTTCCATAAATATTTTTTGAAAGAATGTTGATGACTCCCCCGGAAGCTCCATCTCCGTGTAAAATTCCTCCTCCATTAGGGATTATTTCTATTCTTTCAATAAAACTCAAAGGAATGTTACTGGCATCCCGAGCTGAAATTTTTACTCCGTCCAGAGTTATGATATTATTTTTTTGAGCATGAACGGAGCTGTATCCGCCAATATCAAAGGTGATATCTCCATAATAGTTTTTTGCCATGATTCCCGGAGCCATTCGAAGAGCATCCGCCAAGTCCTTTGCACCTTTTTCTTCCATCTCTTTCGCTGTTATAATACTAATATTCGCTGCAGTATTTTTGATATTTGTCTTAAAGTTTTGACTTGAGATAACACTTTCGTTTAATTTGATTACATTTTCTTCCGCATATAAAGCAGAACTTAGAATAAAAGCCATTAATCCAATTTTTTTCAACATTTTCTCCTCTTCCTCCTCAAAAATTTAAAATATATTTTATAAGAAATCAATATAATTTTATAGTATAATAAATAAAATGTCAATTATTTTATATATAAGATATATATTTTT
>UMKD01024443.1_pt1 | contig 52527 bp, 56 predicted proteins | sample 1966221 | NCBI WGS metagenome assembly UMKD01 (sample SAMEA4836167, study PRJEB28245) | human gut metagenome | biome: gut microbiome; material: fecal sample | place: Denmark | collected 2008
TAAATATTTTCTCTTAGAATATGCCTGTACTTCTAAATACGGATAGTCCACAATTTTTTCCATCAATTTATAGGCTTTCTCCTCTTCCAAATCCTCAATCAAAACATTTTCACGCGTATAGGGAAAAATTTCTCCATATTTAATTCTTTTTAAAATATATTCCTTATCATAGCCTGTCAATTCTGCAATAGCATCTACATACTCATCCTCATGATTTCTTTCTCGTAAATAGACAAGATGATAGCCCACTCCGTTCGTGACAATCAACTTCCCGGTACTGTCAAAAATTTGGCCTCTCGGAGAGGGAATTTTTTTTAATTTAAATTGATTTTTTTCCGATAAATATCGAAATTCTTTGCCTTGTAATACCTGTAAATAGAACATTCTCATCAAAAGGACTGAGAAAAAAATAATAATCACTCCTAAATAGATTTTTCCACGACTATTATCTTCCATACCCAAGAAAAATTCGTTTTTTTTTCTTCTCATTTTTAATCCCTAGTAACATTTCTTCAAATAATAATAATTTAAAACCAAAAAACATACTCCATGTATCACAAAATAAAATAAATTCCAATGATAATTTTGCAAAATGCTATAAAATATCAATTCAATCATACTTAGATAAAATACAGTCCCTTGATTATATTCCATATTTCGAAACAACAAATAGAAAATAAGTCCATAGCATAAAAAATATAAGAAAAAAGAAAAATAACTATTTCCCTGCAAGGACACGAAAATTACCGTAATCAAAAGCGGAAGAATCGAGCCTCCTCTTTGTTTTAATAAAACATAAGAAAAGAAAGGAATCGAAACAAAAAATACTTTTTCTCCTGAAAAGAAAAAACTGTTTTCCAAAAAAATTCCTACAAAAGATGCTAGGTAAATCCACATTCTAGTATAACCTCTCTTTATGGCAAATGAATTTCAATCTTATTGGATAAAGAATCTTTTTCTACCATGTCTTGAATTTCTAAAATTTTTGCTATTTTATAAGCAATAAAATAGTCCTCTTTTTGATATTCAATAAAAGATTTTTCATTTCCTGTTTTTGTGCTCGTCTTAACCCCCTTATATCCCGCCTTTTTCAAATCGGATGCAGCCTTTTTTATATTTTCCTCCGTTCCTTCAATGGAAATGGAAAAAGGAAGGTTATTTTCTTTTCCTAAAACAATGACTACATTCGCTAAAGTTGGAACTACCGGCTTCGCTTGAATTTTAAAATATTTTTCCGGCAAAGTCATGACAATATCCCTTGCCTTATCTACAGAAATATCATTTAAAATAATGTAACTTTCTTCTTGATTTTTCTCATAGTTTGCTGCATTGTATTTCATAGATAGATTTTGTGTCAATAGCTCTCCGGTTTTTCGAGCATATCCCCCTTTACCGTTTGCATTCAATACGTCAACAATAATATTTTGATTCAATACATCTGCAGTGTTTGCTTCTCGATATAATTCATCAAACATACTGTAAATACTCGATGCCAAAGCATAACGAGCTTCATCAATTGTAGTTTCCGGCAATTTTTTCGCATTTTTTACCTTATACTCAATTTCTCCATATTTTACAACTGCATACTTTTCAATTTTTTCAGGAAGAATATCATTTACTTTTCTGAGTACTTCCTCATATTCCTTTTTCTTTACCAAATCTCCAAAAGTGAGTTCTTTGTTGACATGAATTTCAAAAGGAATATCTACCGCCAATTTATCTTCGTAAACTGCAACTAAATTTTTCTTTCCGATGAACAACATTCTGTCTTGATCCGATAAACTGATTTGATTTCCTCGAAAATTAAAATACAACAATATTACTAACACTGCAATGAGAACTAGAATGATTCCATTATAGACTTTTCGCATATTCATAAGCTACCAAAACTCCTTTCTCCACTTGCTCTACTTTTACCTGTACCATTGAGTTTATCGAAAGATTTTTTCCTCTTATCTTCACTCTGAGATAATTCGGGCTATATCCCCACCAATATCCATCTTTTTCTTCCTCAATCAACACTTCCAATCTTTTTCCAAGATAGTATTTTCTTCTATCTTCTTCTATCTTTTTTTGTAAATTTTCTAAGATACCGACTCTTTCTCTCTTCACTCCAGTCTGAATTTTATGCTCCATTCTGGAAGCAATTGTCCCCTCTCGATCAGAATATGGAAAAATATGAAGATGAGAAAATCCTATTTTCTCTAAACTGTCATAGGTATTTTGAAACATTTCTTCTGTTTCTCCTGGAAAACCTACAATTACATCTGCCGTGTACTCCATCATAGGCACTTTTTTTCTCAAAGAAAATAAAGCCTTTAAGATGACGTCTTTTCCATAGTTTCTTCTCATATTTCTCAACACCGTGTCATCGCAGGATTGTAAAGAAATATGTAAATGAGGCATCATTTTAGGGTGATCAAATAAAGTCATGAAAGATTCCGTAATTCGATCCGGATACACAGAACCGATTCGAACTCTCTGTAACAAATCTTTCTTTAAAATGTTTCTTACCAAGTCTTCAAAATTGATTTCCTCCTTCAAATCTTTTCCATAATCCCCCAAGTTAATTCCAATTAAAATAATTTCTCGAAAACCCTCCACTAATAATTTATCAATTTCTTCCAACACTTTCTCCGGTCTTCTGGAACGACTTCTGCCCCTGGCAAAAGGAATTTTACAATAGGAACAAAACTCATTACATCCATCCTGTATTTTCACATAGGCTCTGGTCATCTCTCGGAAAGTGGCAAATTCATACTCCTGGTATTCTTTTTCTTGGAAAATACTCTCTTCACGCTCTCCTCTTTCCTGGTTGTGAATTTCTTCCACAAAGTTTGCTACTGCATTTTTATCTTTATTTCCAATCACAAAGTCGATTTCTTCCATTTCCAGCAAATCTTTTCGATTGGTTTCCGCATAACAACCTGTTACAATCACTTTTCCCAAGGGATTTTGCTTTTTTGCTCTTCTCAGTATATTTCTGGTTTTTCGATCAGCAATACTCGTAACCGTACAAGAATTCACAATATAAACATCTGCTGTTGTTTCAAATCCCACTTCTTCATAGCCCTTTTTTAACAACTGATTCTTGATACTTTCACTTTCATACTGATTTACCTTGCAACCCAAAGTGTAGAAAGCGACTCTTTTATTCGAATTCATGAACCAAAACTCCTCCCACTACAATTGCTGCTGTTTCTGCTCGTAAAATTCGCTTTCCTAGACTAACCACTTTTGCTCCTTTGGAAGCCAGATGCTCAATTTCCTCTTTTTCAAAACCACCTTCCGGTCCTATAATATATAGGATTTTTTTCGTTGCTCCTAGTAGTCCGTTTCGTAAAACATGCTTCAAGCTATGCTCCTCTTCACATTCATAAGGCAATAAAATCAAATCATAGTTTTCCAAAGGAAGTTGTTTTAAATCTATAATCTCTTGAATCTGTGTCGGTTTTACCCCCTGACACTGTTTCATTGTTTCTTTCACAATTGTATTCCATTTTTCTTTTTTTTCTTTCAATTTTACCACACATCTTTTTGCTATGGTAGGCAAAATACTGTGTATTCCCAACTCTGTTAATTTTTGAATACAAAAATCCATCTTGTCATTTTTAATCAGACAGATGGCTGCATCAATCTCTACAGATAGAGAAAAAGCATCTTCTTTTTTTTCCAGAATTTGAAGATGCACTTTATTCTCTATGATTTTTTGTATTTCACAAATATATTCATAATCGCCATCTACTGCTCGAACTTTATCTCCAACTTCCAAACGAAATACATGGAGTAAATGGTGCAGGTCTTCTTTTTTTTCCAAAATAATCTCGTCTAAATATTCTTTCCTTTCTATTATAACACTAATCAAAGCTTTCTCCTAACTTATTTTACATTATTTATAAAATCTTCTAAAGTGGTATCTGATAAAATTTTCGTTAAGGCATGATCCAATTTACTCCAAATACAAGTAGAACCGCAAATCGTTTCCTTACATTGTTGCCTATGTTCATCACTTTCGTTGCAATCAATTACTTTGACCTCATCATCTAAAATCATATATACCTTATGTAAAGTGATTTCTTTCGGGGACATTGCTAAACGATAACCTCCACTCGGCCCTCTTTTTCCTTCAATAATTTTTTCATTTTTCAATTTGAACAAAATCTGCTCCAAGTATTGAATGGAAATATTTTGACTTTCAGCAATTTCTTTAATTCTCACTAATTTATTTTCTTCCGTATTCATGGCAATATACGCCAGTGCTTTGAATCCGTATCGTACTTTTGTGTTAATCTTCATTTTTTTCCTCCATTTTTTTCCAATAAACTGTTGCTTTTGAAGTAGCTACCCTGCCTCGGGTCGTCCTTTTTAAAAATCCCTTTTGAATCAAATATGGCTCATAAACTTCTTCTAAAGTTCTTCTGTCTTCTCCCAAAAGTAAGGATAAGGTTTCTATTCCGACAGGACCTCCTCCATAATTTTCAAAAATCGCATGTAAAATATTTCTGTCCAACTCATCCAAGCCTTCCACATCTACTCCTAAAAGATTTAAAGCCTGTATGGCAATCTTTTTGGTAATGATACCTTCCCCCCTGATTTCCGCATAATCTCGTACTCTTTTTAGAAGGCGATTTGCAATTCTAGGTGTTCCTCGACTACGTTTTGCAAGCTCTTCCGCTCCGGCCTGTTCTACTTCCACCTCTAAAATTTTTCCTCCACGTAAAATAATTTCTTTTACTTCACGCTCCGTATAATATTCCATTTTATGACTGATTCCAAAACGATCTCGCAAAGGTGCACTGAGTAGTCCTGCCCGAGTCGTAGCTCCAATTAAAGTAAAATTAGGGAGTTCAATCCGAATAGAACGGGCAGCCGGTCCTTTCCCAATGATAATATCCAACTCCCTATCTTCCATGGCAGGATATAAAATTTCTTCCACTGCGGTGTTTAAACGATGAATTTCGTCAATAAACAACACGTCATTTTCCTCCAAAGAAGTTAAAATAGCCGCCAGATCTCCTGCCTTCTCTAAAACGGGTCCGGAAGTAATTTTTAAATTGGACCCCATTTCATTCGCAATCACTCCTGCCAAAGTAGTTTTCCCCAAACCCGGAGGTCCATACAGCAAGACATGATCAATCACGGTTCCTCTTCTTTTCGCTGCCTGAATAGAAATAAATATTTTTTCTTTCAAACTCTCTTGTCCTATATACTCCTGAAAAGTTCGCGGTCTTAAATTTCTTTGAACCTCTATTTCATTCGGTATTTCGAATTCACTCACAATTCTTTCCATAACTCTATCCTTCTTACTCGTTTTTTATGAGAAATAGGAAAATAATAAGAACTGTAATCCTCCAATAACAGCTCCTAAAACAGCTCCTACCCACTCAATATGTTTCAATTCTTTTTTCGCCAAAGAAAAAATAATCTCCTCTACTTTTTGAAAAGAAAAAGAAGCAATTTTATCGGAAATCATTTTTTGAATATCAATATTTTCTTCTAAGTGACTTGTAAATGCAGAACAAATTTCCTCTTTTCGAGATAAAACTCCCTGTTTCACTAAGGCTTTAATTTTTTCCAAACTATCTTTTCCCAAAAACATCGCAGCAAAAGGAAAAGCTTTTTGAATTTCCTTTTCCAAATTTTCTTCCAAATATTCATCCATCCTTTTCTCTATATTCCGAAAAATAAGCTCTGTATCCATTTGCTCCAATAACTCTCTCAAAGAAAGCAGTTCCTGCTCCACCACCCTGGCGATTCCACTCCCAATGTCTTTTTTTCTTTTAGGAATGACCCCTTGGATTCTAAAACATAGAAAACGTTTTTCTTCATAGGGATGAAATAACATTTTGATTGCCAACCAATTGGTAATCCACCCAATCCATGCTCCTATCAACACCATCATCAACCATCTCAACAACATTGCCTAGCTCCTTCTGATTTTTTATTGATTTAGTAAATTATTTTATCATAAAAATCATTTTTTTTCAATGTCCTCTTCCCATAAAAAAAGGCCAGAAAAACTGGCCCGCACTTAACTATTTTCCTTGTTGGATCAATTCGTTAATTTCTGCTACAATTGCATCCGGATTCAATCCGTGAGCTGCAATCCCTTCTCCCAAAGTTTCTCCCGAAGCAATCATACATCCTACACATCCAAGACCATGCTTTTGAAAAACTTCCACTGCGATTGGATAGTTTTGAACTGCTTCCAATATATTCATATCTTTTGTTACCATGTCTACTTCCTCCTCTTAAAATGAAATACTCTTTTCATTCTTTTTATTTTCCCTATTATATTAAAATTTATCAAAATTGTCAATAATTTTTTCAAGAATGATTTGTTTGATTTTTTATGAAAAAAAAGGTAAAATATATCGTAAAATGTAAAATGAGGGGGAGAAACTATGAATAAAAAAATTTTATTGATTAACGATATGCCCGGTTATGGAAAAGTCGCCCTAGCAGCGATGACTCCTATCTTATCCACAATGGGACACAGTTTATATAACCTTCCCACCGCTCTTGTTTCAAACACCTTAGATTACGGAAAATTTGAGATTATGGATACCACAGACTACATGGAAAAATCTTTAAAGATTTGGGAAGAACTGAACTTCTCCTTTGATTGTATTTCCACAGGATTCATCTTCACGAAAAGACAGGTGGAACTCATTCTACAATATATTGACAAAAAGAAACAGCAAGGACTTTTTGTCATGGTCGATCCCATTATGGGAGATCAAGGAAAACTTTATAACGGAATAAAAGAAGAAACTGTAGATAATATGAGGAAATTAAGCAGCGTTGCAGATGTCATGGTCCCCAACTTTACAGAAGCCTGTTTCTTAGCGAAAAAATATATCGGACAAACTACCGTCAGTCTGGAAGAGGTAAAAGATCTAATCCAATCTCTCTTACAAAACGGAGCAAAATCCGTTGTTATTACCAGTGTAGAAACAAAAAATAAGGAACATTATGTCTGCGGTTTTGACGCTGTAAATGATAATTATTTCTTTTTACCATATTGTCATATTCCGATTCAATTTCCCGGAACCGGAGATATTTTTTCTTCCGTTCTCCTAGGCAATCTCTTACACGGTCGTTCGTTGGAAGAAAGTGTTCAAAAAGCAATGGATATTGTCTATGCATTTATTTTGAAAAATAAAGACAATCAGGATAAATTTCGAGGAATTGCCATTGAAGAAAGTTTATCTTTTATAAAATAGAGATTGATTTTCCCAGTAGGATATAGTATAATAAGGAGCAGATGAGTTCGGAAGTATCGCCTAATGGTAGGGCAGCAGCTTGGAAAGCTGTGGGCGGCAACGTCTTGTGGGTTCGATTCCCTCTACTTCCGCCATACTTTTTTATAATTTTCTATAAAGTCCGAAAGCTTGATTTTTCAAAACTTTATAGAAAGAGAAAAAGTATAGCTTACGATAACATTCTATAAATTACTATACCGTTACATACCAATTGCATACTGAAAATTTTACAAAGAGGCTTTGAAAATCCTCTTTTTTTTATTTTTTAAGAATCTTTTGAGTCTTCTTCATACCTTCCACTAATTTTTTCACTTTTCCACATTATTTTCATGATTTTTTTGTAATTTTTATTTTTAATCCAAAGAGCAAAAAGGCCTAAAAAAGCTCCTAAAAATCCAGCTTTTAAAATATTTCTTAATGACAACTTGCTGTCTTCTTTTATAAAGAGCAAATAAAAAATGTAAATCCAACTACTTGATAAAATGGAGTCATACACCGATCTAGAAATAACAAATTTTTCATTCAAATAATATGCCTCTATCAAATTAAACATGTTAATAAAAACAAAAATAGAAATAAAATAGGGAATATTTTTCTTTATTCTTAACACAAAATTTAACATAATTTCATCTCCTTTAACTTTAATATCCATTATAGGAAACACACATTTGATAAAAATACTGGCTAAATTCTCCAACTTTATAACATATGTTATTTTTTAATTTATATTATCATACCTAAATATTTTTTGTCAATACAGTATAGAGCCTCTTTTTTTCCTTCGCTTACAATTTTCAATATTATACTCTTTGAATCCTCTATAATAGAATACTTTATTTCCTCATCCATGATTACTGTACCTCAGACATTTCTTCTCAAACATTTAAAGAATTTCTTTTTTTCACTCAGAAACTCTATTACACGAAGTAAAATATAATCAAAGCAGAGGAGATGGTTTCCATTACATCTTCCACAGAGATAAAATTGATTCTCTAATTTATCTTTTTTTAAATTATGAAATAAAAAACCTACTTTTTCTTTCTTCTATCTTTTATCCATTTCACAATGATATAAGATAAGCCTATACTCACAATCACATCACTAAACCAGTGATATCCCAAATACATTCTGCTCACTGCTACCAAAATTCCTAATAGAAATAAACAATACTTTCTTTTACTTCTAATAGAAAAAACGAAAAGCCAAATTGTTCCCCAAATGGTAATGGTATGCCCTGATGGAAAAGAATAGTAATGAGAGTTGAACAATAAATCGTGTTTGAGTAAATAAAAAATCCCATAAAATCGATCCGGATCTAAAAATACATAGGGTCGAGCTCTCCCAAATAGTATTTTTAACAAACCGACTGCTATTTGTGTAGAAAAAAGTACCAAAATAAGATTCCAAGCATATTCTTTATATAACTGATATTTCTGTTTATCATACCAGAAAAAAAGATAAAAAATCAAAATAAAAAATAATTCCAAATATCCTTCTCCAAACTTTGTTACAGTATAAAAAAAACTTTCTACCACTTCTTTCGGAAAGTACTGATAAAAAAAATTTATTTTTTCTGCCTGTAAACTTTCGTGGCATAAGCGTTCAAAAAAGAAATAGTCCACTCGATAAAGAGCTGATAAAAATGTTGCCCAAAATACAGTAAAATTTGTCATCGTTTCCTTATATCCTTTTTTTGTTATTTTATTCTTTCTTAGACCACCCTTTTCCTAAAAAAGTTTAGGTATCAATAAAAACAACAAAAATATAAAAATGACACCTTTCCCCTCGGTGTCATTCTCTTTTCCTAATTCTGATTCCCCAAGTTTACCAACCTTGTTGTTCCAATCTTTCAACTGCCTCAATTCGATTTTCTAAACTGGGATGACTTGCAAATAAACTAGCTAAACCTCCACTTGAAAAATTATTTGTAATTTTGAAATTAGCAAATCTTCTATCTTCTGCTTGTAGAGAAATTCTTCCTTGACTAATATCTTGCAATTTTATCAAAGCACTTTTCATATAAACTGCTCCTGTTATTTGAGCGGCTAAACGATCTGCTCCGTATTCTCTCCTTCTGGAATAAGCACTGGATACTAACTTTCCAAAGAAATTTGCAATATTCCGTATCATATAATATGTCATGAAACTGGAACCCGCTCTTCCTCCTCGATTATTCTCGGAACGACCGAATAAGAAGGGAATGGTTGCAATTAAAGCAAACGCGGAAACAAATCCCTCCAATATAGAAGAAGTCAACATATCTCCATTCACTACATGTGACATTTCATGAGCTAATACACCAATAATTTCTGTCTCGTTCATAGTCTGCAACAAACCCTGAGAAACTGCTACTAAAGCAGAATTTTTACTGGCTCCTGTCGCAAAAGCATTGACATCATAAGAAGGATAAACTCCTATTTCAGGAACTTTCTGTAATTCTAATTTTTCACTTAACAACTGTATCGTATTGACTACAAGCTGTTCTTTTTCATTCTTAGCTCCTCCTTCTCCTATCATTCGAATCTGATACGCTCTTTTAACACTGCTTTTGGATATCCAAAGAGAAAACAAAGGTGTGGCAAAAGCAAATAACAACAAAAAAGGAAAATAATTTAAAATTTCTTGCCCTAAGAATAAATAAATCATCAAATAGCTGGCGAAAATTCCCATCATAACCCAAGTTCCTATTTTAAAAATATTGAAATGCGGTACTTTGATTTGTTTATTTCGAATTTGTGATAATCCATACATTCTAAAACCTCCCTTCTATCTTGGCTGTATTATATCATAAGAATACAAAAAAGACATCTACGATTTTTAGCAGATGTCTCTCTTTCTTTATTCCTATTTAGAAGCGTAAATCGATACTTGCTTCTTATCTTTTCCCAATCTTTCAAATTTTACATAGCCATCAATAAGAGCAAAAAGAGTATGATCTTTTCCCATTCCCATATTATTTCCAGGGTGGAAAGCGGTTCCTCTTTGTCTTACAATGATATTTCCGGCTTTGACAACTTCACCGTCATATTTTTTTACTCCAAGATATTTAGGATTTGAATCTCTTCCGTTCTTAACAGATCCTTGTCCTTTTTTATGTGCGAACAATTGTATATTTAAAATAAATTTCATCTACTTTTCCTCCTTTTCTACAAGCTTAATATTTTTCGGATAATTCCGTTCCAATTCTCTGATCATAACGACCATTGTTTCTAATAAGGAAGACACCTCTTTCTCTTTTTTTTGAAAATCCATTCCCTCCAAATTGACAGTAATATACCCGTCATCATCAAATCCATATTGTGGACTTAAATGTAAGACTTCCTGCATTCCGGCTAAAGGATTTTGCATGACTGTGGAAGCAGCCGCACATACAATGTCACTCCCTAACTCCGCATATTCTGCATGTCCTTTTGCAAAATATCCGATGATATTTCCATTTTTTCTTACTACAGTAACTCGAATCATAATGTTTATAACTATGCTTGAATAGAAGTTACTTTAATTTCAGTAAACAATTGTCTATGACCTTTTTTTCTATGAGAAGCTTTCTTAGGCTTGTATTTGAAGTTAATCACTTTTGCTCCTTTTCCTTGAGCTAAAATTTCTGCTACTACTTTCGCTCCTTCTACTACAGGAGTTCCAACTTTAACGTTTTCCCCATCTGCTACTAAAAGAACTTCTTGTAATTCAACAGTTTCATTAACTTCAGCATTTAGTTTTTCGACTCTTAATACTTGACCTTCTGCAACTTTGTATTGTTTACCTCCAGTTTTAATCACTGCGTACATTCTAACACCTCCAAAAGTATTTGTCGCTGGTAAGGTTGCTGATGACCTCTCCCAAGCGTAATCTATAGTATGATATCATATTTTGTAAACTAAGTCAATGAAAAAAGTTTTTACTTTTCAAAGATTACATCCAATATTTTTTACTTGTCAATAAAGCCTGTACTTCTTGGTAATCTGCCTGTAATTGCACATCCGTTTGCAATTGTACAGACAAATACTCTTCCACATTGTTAAGATATTCTTCCGCTTTTTCTTTCTCATCAATCAAAGCATAACACCAAGCCAATTCCAAATCTCCCCAACCTTTGAACTGTGATATCTCTATTTCCTGCTCTAAAATTGAAATTGCCTGCGGAATTTCTCCCAAAATTCTCAAATTTTTTCCAAGATGGTACAAAATCCAGCTATCATAGGCTGAAAATTCTTTGGCTTTCCGGAAACAAATGACTGCCTCCATGTTATTTCCCATTCTTTCATATACATACCCCATTTGACCATAAATCCAGATATCTTCTCGCCCTAATTCTTTTGCCTTTTTAAAATTTTCCATCGCTTTGTCTAAAGTATTTTGCTTCATAGATAAATTATATCCGATTTCTGAATACAACCAAGTATCTTCACGACCCAATTTTTTAGCTTCTTCCAAAGCAAGAAGAGCTTTTTCATAGTTTTTTAATTTTCCGTAATTCCAAGCAATTTCGGAATAAAGAAAAGGCAAGCTTATGGTATCAACTTCTTCCATATGTAAAGACTGTTGTAGTTTTTCAATCGCTTCTTCATGCTTTCCTAACCTACCTAAACATTGTCCAATTTCTGTGCTTAGCCATTCATCATTTCGACCTAATTTTTCTGCTTCCAACAAATAACCATAAGCTTCTTCAAAACGCCCCTCTTCGTCATAAATCCATCCCAATTCTGAATAAACCCAAATTTTAGATGTATTTTCTAAGTTCAAAGAAGCTTTTAATTTTGCAATTCCTTCTTCCACATATCCGCCTCGTACCAAACTATAACCTAAGTGAGATACAAGCCACCCATCTTCCGGAGATAGTTCTTCCCCTTTGCTGAGAAACTCGATTCCTTTGTCATAGTTTTCCAGGAGACTGTAACACCACCCCAGCTCTTTATATATCCATGGTTGTGGTGTTTCACAGGCAATCGACTTATGAAAATTATCAATCGCTTCTTCCAATTTTCCTCTTCCTCTTGCATTATAAGCAATTTCTGCGTATGTCCAAGAGTCTAATTCCGGAATTAATTCTCGAAGCCTATCTAAATGAATTTTTCCTTCTTCAAATTCTCCCCATCTGTCATAAATCCAAGCCAATCGAGATTCTGCCCAAATCAGTTCTTCGATATTTTTATCATAATCCGCATAGAATTTTACTTTATTACAATATTCTAAAAATTTTTCAAAATTCTCTTCTTGCATCATCTGATTTGCTAAATATTCATAAGCATAAGTCAACAAATAGGCCACATCCGGTTCTTCCGGATCAATTTCAAAAGCTTTCTCCAAGTATACTCTTGCCTTCTCATAGTTATTTAATTCAAAATATTGATATCCCACGCGATAATTCCACAAAGAAGTGTGTTCCTCCTCTTTTCGAATCTCCTTCAAAATCTTCAAAGCCTCTTCATAATTTCCTAAATTAGCATGAGCTCTTGCCAATTTTCCCAATATGTCAGAGCTCAAATTCTCAGAAGAAAGTTCCCTTATTTTTTCTATGACTGCTTGATGTTTCTCTTCCTCATGCAAGTAATCTAACTCCTGTAGTAATACTTTTTTCATAAATTTCCTCCACAGCTTTTTATCTTACTCCAAAATAAGCTCTCAATCCCGTTCTAATAAAGCAACAGCATACGCTTTAACTCCTTCTTCTCTTCCTGTAAAACCTAATCTTTCTTCCGTTGTCGCCTTAATACTAACCTGTTCCAAATTCATATCAAGAGTCTCTGCTATCTTTTCACGCATACTATCAATATAAGGTCTTAACTTCGGTCTTTGTAAGGCAATCGTGGAATCCACATTTTCAATTCGATATCCTTTCTTCTTCACCATTTGAGAAACTTCTTCCAGTAAAGACAGACTGGAGATTCCTCGATACTCCTCCTTACTATCCGGAAAATGTAAGCCGATATCCCCCAAAGCCAAAGCTCCCAATAATGCATCCATAATGGCATGAATTAAAACATCTCCGTCAGAGTGCCCCAAAACTCCTTTATTATGTGGAATTTCCACTCCACCTAGGACCAACTTTCTCCCTTCTGTTAACATATGAACATCATAACCATTTCCAATTCGAAACATAATACTCTCCCTGATTTATTCATAAATACGACAATATTCCTCTTGAATTTCTTCAATACTGACTGTCGATGTTCCCACTTTTCCTACTACCAGTCCGGCTGCCGTATTTGCAATTTCCGCTGCCTCTTTCCAAGAAGCTCCTGCAACTTTGGACAAGGTAAAAACGGAGATTACAGTATCTCCTGCCCCTGTCACATCGTATACTTCCTTTGCAAAAGTAGGAACAGTATAAATTTCATTCTCATATAAGGACATTCCTTCCTCGCTCCGGGTAATTAAAACCGTTTCTAGTTGATATTGTTTTCGTAAATCCATTCCTAATGTTTCAATATCATAAGTCATGGAAGCTCCCACACATTGATAGGCCTCTTTTCGATTTGGTGTGATGGAAGAAGCTCCATAATAATTTTGAATATTTACAGGCTTCGGATCAACGGTAACCACAATATTTTTTTCTCGACAGATTCGAATAATTTCTCGGGAAACTCGTTTTGTTAAGACTCCTTTATTATAATCCGATAAAATAATGGCATCAATTTTATCCGAAATATTGAAAAATCGTTTCAATACTTCCTCTTCCAAATCCTTTGAAATAGGAGAAGAGTCCTCCCAATCCAAACGAAGAAGCTGATGATTTCCACTCAATACTCTTTTTTTTACAATCGTAGGTCTTTCTTCCGAGCGAATAATGCCCTCTACATGAATCTCTTCATCAAAAGCAGACAGTAATCTTCTAGAATTATGTCCGGTTCCTATCACTCCTAGACAATACACTTCCGCTCCCAACTTCGATAAATTATTGACAACGTTTGCCGCTCCTCCCAGTACAAATTTTTCTTCTTCCACATTGACAACAGGAACAGGAGCTTCCGGAGAGATCCTCTCCACTTTTCCTATAATGTAATCATCCAACATCAAATCTCCTAAAACTGCTATTTTCACTTTTTGAAAATTTTCTGTCATCTTTATAATCCAATCTTTTTGATTCATAGATAATCTCCTTTTTGTTTTTTTTAATTTCTGTTGTTCTTTCTTGCATTTATACTTAATTTATACTTTCTTCATTTTTTATATTTTATTCCTAACAGCATTTTCATCTTAAATTTTCTAAAATTCTATCTCTCAATTCCTTCTCTTGCCTTGACTCCTTGTTTCAAATAATGTTTTATCTCTCTCATTTCTGTTACTAAATCTGCCTTTTCCATAATTTCTTCCGGGGCATGCCTTCCGGTCAAAATCAACTCCGTTTTCTCTGATTTCAAGCTCATCAATTCCAAAATTTCTTCTGTGGAAATCAGTTCAAAGCGTCTTGCTACAAAAATCTCATCTGCAATAACCAAGGAATATTCCCCACTTCTAAGAGCTTCCTTCAGAAAAAGATAACCCTCCCTTGCCAACTTTCTGTCTATATCCTGTACATTTTCCAATCTTCGAATGAAATTTCCCGTTCCAAAACGACGAATTGTCATATTTTGAAAACTGGCTAAGGATTTTAATTCCCCATAATTTTGTCCCTTCATAAATTGACAAAGTAAAACAGTCCAATCATTCCCCAAAGCACGAATCGCTAAGCCTAAAGAAGCTGTTGTCTTTCCCTTTCCATTTCCTGTATACACTTGTACATATGATTTCATCTTTTTCTCCTATCTTTCTCAAAACCCCGATTATTTTGACATATCCCGAACCAACGGGGAAACATAGTCGGAGTTCGCTCGAAACCGGTCTTCTAATTTTCGGATGATCTTCCACTTCCTTGATCAAGCTATTTTAAACATTTCCTTCCATTTTCAATTCTATCTTGAAAATTATACCATTCTTAAGCAAAAAATTCAAAACGAAACTTCTATTCTTCGAAAAAAGAAACTCTCACTGGAAAAAATAAAAATATAGATATTTTTTCTCTTAATTACCACGGCTAGTCATGTTCATATTGTTCCTTGATAAAGAAATGTCGGAATTAAATTCTACAGAGGAAAGCCTAGTTCATCACAAAATTAACTAAGAAAGAAAAAATTATTAAAGAAACTAAATTCCTAAAAAGAGTTGAAAGAAAGCGGGAATATTTTCTTGCTCCTTTTTTCTTTCTATGTTATAATTGTATTACAAAAACAATACAATAGAAAGGAGGCTATTTTATGTCTATTATTTCTTTACGACTAAATGAAAAAGAAGAAAAATTATTAAGAGAATTCTCAGCATTTGAGGGCTTGGGAATCTCCTCATATATCAAAAAAATTATCTATGAAAGATTAGAGGATGAATATGATATTAAATGTTTTGATAAAGCATATCAGGAATATCTGGAAAGTGGAAAAAAATCATATTCTTTTGATGAAGTTTTAAATGAATTGGGAATTGAGCTATGAAATACCGAATGGAATTTTCACAACAAGGAAAAAAGGAATTGAAAAAATTAGATGCCTTTACTCAAAAAATTATTATGAAGTGGATCTGTAAAAATCTAATTGATACGGAAAATCCAAGAATACATGGAAAAGAACTAAAGGGAAACTTAAAGTGTTTTTGGCGTTATCGTGTCGGAAATTACAGGTTATTAGCCGATATTCAAGACGAAACGGTAACCATTTTATTAATGACATAGAAAAGAAATTTATGAGTAAAAGCCTAAAAACCTCTTTTAAAGCTTTTCAAAAGCCTTAGGTATTAAAACCTCTTTCATTTTAGAAGTGAAGAAATAAAAAAAGAGGATTTTCAAAGCCTCTTTGTAAAGTTTTCTGTATGTAACGGTATAGTATTTTATAGAATGTTATCGTAAGCTATACTTTTCTCTTTCAGTAAAGCCTTGAAAAATCAAGTTTTTGTACTTTCATAGAAAGATATAAAGCACTATGGTGGAAGTGGCGGGAATCGAACCCGCGTCCGAAATTAAAGTAACCATAAGCCTCTACAAGCTTAGTTTGCTACTATATTTCGCAGATGTTACTCCCGCAAACAGGGCTAACAAAAGCTATCCTCTATATTTTCCTCCTTGCTTAGAGAAATCACAAAAAGTAATCTGTACTTGGGTGACACCCGGATTCCACGCTCATACAGAAGAAGCGAAGAGGGGTGAGCTGACAATTAAGCAGCTAAAGCGTAATTTCTGTTTCCATCTAAACGATGAGTCGGTCTTTCACAGCGACCAGCCTGACCTGCTACCTATGACCCGATAACCCCGTCGAAACCTTTGCACTCCCATATTCTATTGTAGATTATAGACTATCATATTTTTCAAAATTTTACAAGACTTTTTTTCTTGCTCATGTTATAATACATGCGAAAATTTATAATCATACAAAGAATTTTTTCTATATTATGGAAGGAGGACTCTTTTGAAATTTCGAGAATATTTGCAATTGGCTTTGCCTCTGACAATCTCTACCATCACTCAACCCTTACTAGGTGCTGTCGACACTGCAGTCGTAGGGAGATTGGAAGACTCCGTGTATCTTGGAGGAGTGGCTGTCGGAGCCGTTATTTTTAGCACAATTTATTGGCTTTTTGGTTTTCTGCGTATCAATACTTCCGCCTATTCTGCACAAGCATTAGGCAGTCAAAAAAAAGAAGATAAAATTTCTTCTTATTTCATGCCGGCAGTGATTGCCTTTTTTTTAGGACTTTCCTTTTTAATCTTACAGCTTCCTATTTTCAGCTTAGCACAAAAAATCATGGACTTAAAAACTGTGGATGTCATGGAACAAGCCAACATTTACTATCGTATCCTCATTTGGGGAGCTCCTATGGTTCTTATCGGCTATGTCAATTTGGGATGGCTCATGGGCCAAAAAAAAATCAAACAAAGCATGTTTTTGCAAATTTCTGCCAATATTTTGAATATTATCCTAGATATTCTGTTTGTTCATAAGTGGGGAATGAAAGTGGAAGGGGTTGCTTATGCAACCTTAATCTCTCAATGTTTCTCCTTTGCTGTAGGATTATTTTGGATACATCAAGAGTTGCATCTTTTTTCTCTTTTTTCGAAAGGAATTCATAGTTTCCGAAAATCAGCGGTCACTAAATTTTTTATTGCCAATACCGATTTGATGATCCGAACTATCTGTTTGCTGACTGTGACAAATATGTTTGTTTCCAAAGGCTCCGATTTTGGAAAGGATATTTTAGCTGCAAATTCTCTTTTATTCCAAATTCAATATATCATTTCCTACTTCTTTGACGGCTTTGGAAATGCCTCCAGTATTTTGGCAGGAGAAAGCAAAGGGAAAAAAGACAAAGCAATGTTTCGTTCTCTTATGAAAGTATCCAATCAAGCAATTGTAGGAGTAAGTCTTTTCTTATTTACTGTGATAAGTATTTATCCGAAGGGAGTCATTTCTATTTTTACCTCGCTTCCGGAGATACAAAATTTTGCCGAAATTTACTACTTCTGGATTCAAATTTTTCCTTTTATCATAGGAGTTGGACTTGTATACTATGCTATTTTTATCGGAATCAGTAATACGAGCGATATTCGAAATTCCATGTTGTTTTCTTTGAGTCTCTTTTTACTCTCCTATTACTATATTATTCCAAGATTCGAAAATCACGGGCTTTGGCTCTCTTTTTTGATCTTTAGTTTCGGTCGAAGTATTTATCTATTTATTTGCATTCGAAAGAAAAATATGTTAAAATTTTGAGTAGATTTTTGAAAAGTGTAAGGAGGCTATTGTGTCAGGACATAGTAAGTGGAATAATATCCAACATAGAAAAGGAGCTCAAGATAGAAAAAGAGCTAAGTTGTTTACAAAATTCGGAAGAGAATTGACTATTGCTGCAAAAGAAGGAGGGGGAGACCCCAGCTTCAATCCGAGATTACGTTTGGCAATTGAAAAAGCAAAAGCCGGAAACATGCCAAAAGATATTTTAGAAAGAGCCATAAAAAAAGGAACCGGAGAATTAGAAGGTGTTGATTTTACAGAAATTCGATATGAAGGATATGGACCTGCAGGAACTGCCTTTATCGTCGATGTAGTGACAGACAATAAAAATCGTTCCGCTTCCGAAGTAAGAACCGTCTTTTCAAGAAAAGGTGGAAACTTAGGAGCTGACGGAGCTGTCTCTTGGATGTTTAAAAAATTAGGAATCATTGAAGTGGCTTCAGAAGGATTGGACTTGGATGAATTTATGATGGCTGCCTTGGAAGCAGGAGCGGAAGATGTTACCGATGAAGGAGATAGTTTTGAAGTGGTGACGGATTATACCCAATTACAAACTGTTGCGGAAAACTTAAAAGCAGCCGGATATACGTATATGGAAGCTGAAATCTCTATGGTACCGGATAATAAAGTAGAAATCACGGATTTGGAAACAGCAAAAAAAGTAATGCTATTATTTGATTCTTTAGATGATTTGGATGATGTACAAGAAGTGTATTCTAATTTTGATATTCCAGAAGAATTATTAAAGCAATTGGATGAAAGCATAAGATGACAATAAAATAAAAAGCAAAGGAGGTTTTTATGGAACAATATCATTCTGCTCTGTATCAAGGATTGGACCCTAAGAAATATAAAGGTCTAAAAACTTTAGGAATTGTGACAGTTCATGACCTCCTTTATTCTTTTCCGAGAGCCTATGACAATCGTTCCAATCTTAAGACAATTGCAGAACTACACCAGGAAGAGTATGCGGTTCTTCATGCAAAACTGTTACATGTATACACCACTCCTACCAGAAGCGGAAAAAGAATGACAAAGGCAACTGCCAGTGACGGAAGCGGTCTCATCGAAATTCTTTGGTTTGGTATGCCCTATCTTCAAAAATCTCTAAAATTACAGGAAGAATATATTTTTATCGGAACTGTCAAACGTAGTATGGGGACTTTTCAAATGACAAATCCTGAATTCAAACTTTCAAAAGGACAAAAAATGCAGGGAGAAATTTTACCCATTTATAGTACCCATAAAAATCTTTCTCAAAATCGTTTTCGAAAATATATGCGGGAAGTTTTATCTCTTACAGAAAGTTCCCTTGCTGAAAATATTCCGGAAGAACTCTGTCAAAAATATAAAATTTTAGAAAGAAAACAAGCCCTTTGGGAAATCCATTTTCCAAGCTCTGAAAAAACATTGGAGGAGGCAAAAAGACGTTTTGCCATTGAAGAACTTCTGATCATCGAAATGGGAATTTTAAAAAATCGTTTTTTAACAGATTCTCTCGCATCCCCGCTCTATCATTTAAAAGGAAAGAAAACTCTTGTGAAACAATATCTGGACTCTCTTCCTTTTCCATTGACAAGGGCTCAAAAAAAAGTAATTACAGAAATTTATAAAGACCTGGAGCAAGGAAGAATTGTAAACCGTCTTGTTCAAGGAGATGTAGGAAGTGGAAAGACAATCGTGGCTATGATTCTTTTGTTATATATGATAGAAAATGGTTATCAAGGAGCTTTCATGGCTCCCACAGAAATTTTAGCGACCCAACACTATTTGGGAGTTTCTTCTAAAATGAAAGAGTTGGGCTTACGTGTAGAACTTTTAACGGGAAGTATTCGCGGCAAAAAGAGAAACGAATTGCTAACTGCATTAGGAGAAGGAAAAATTGACTTATTGATTGGAACACATGCCTTGTTGGAAGAAGAAGTGAGTTTTCATCAACTTGGTTTCATTGTCATTGATGAACAACATCGTTTCGGAGTTTTACAACGTCAAAAATTGCGTGAAAAAGGGATTTTAACCAATTTACTCGTGATGACGGCAACCCCGATTCCTCGTTCTTTGGCTCTTAGTATCTATGGAGATTTGGACGTTTCTATTTTAGACGAACTTCCTCCTGGAAGAAGTCCTATCAAGACAAAATGGATTGCTTCCGAGGAAGAAATGGAGAAAATGTATTCTTTTATTCGAAAGCAATTGCAGCAAGGGAGACAGGCTTACTTTGTAGCTCCTCTCATTGAGGAAAGTGATAAACTAGTCTTACACTCCATTCTGGAAGTGGAAAAAAAAATCAGAGAGAAACTTTCCGACTATAACATTTCTATTTTGCACGGACGAATGAAAAGTGCGGAAAAAGAGGAAATTATGCGGCAATTCCAGCAGAAAGAAATCGATATTTTAGTATCCACGACTGTGATTGAAGTAGGAATTGATGTTCCCAATGCTGTCATTATGACCATACTGAATGCCGAACGATTTGGACTTTCCGCTCTTCATCAGCTACGAGGGAGAGTGGGGCGAGGAAACAGTGCTTCTTTTTGTTTTTTAATTTCCAAGACGCAAAATGAAAGCTCCAAACAGAGATTAAAAATCATGGAAGCGACACAAGACGGTTTTGTCATTGCGGAAGAAGATTTAAAAATGAGAAATGCCGGAGAAATTTTCGGACTGCGCCAAAGCGGACTCTCTGATCTCCGATTTATCAATTTATTGCATGATGTCAAAACAATCAAATTAGTTCGAGACGAATGTATGGCATATTTACGAAAATATCAAGGAAAGATTTTACTTCCCGCTTTGAAAGAAGATATTTTTCAAAAGTTTAAAGACAGTGTTCAAAAAGATTAAAAACTGTGATAGAATAGAGATGGAAAAAATTGAAAAATATGGAGGAAAAAGTAAAATGAGATTTAGTAAAGCGTATATCAAAACGCTAAAAGAAACCCCAAAAGAAGCAGAAATTATCAGTCATCAATTACTGCTACGAGCTGGAATGATTAAAAAACTGGCAAGTGGATTATATACCTATCTGCCTTTGGGATTTCGAACTCTAAAAAAAGTGGAAAATATTATTCGAGAGGAAATGGATAGAGCCGGTTCTCAAGAATTGCTGATGCCCGTGTTACAACCGGCGGAACTTTGGCAGGAAAGTGGAAGATGGAATGTCATGGGAGAAGAAATGGTTCGATTAAAGGACAGGCATCAACGAGATTTTGTATTAGGACCGACGAATGAAGAAGTCATTACAGACATTGTCAGAAATGACATTTCTTCTTACAAATCTTTGCCCATAAACTTGTATCACATCCAAACCAAAGTCCGAGATGAAAGAAGACCTCGATTCGGGTTGATGAGATCTCGAGAGTTCATCATGAAAGATGCTTACTCCTTTCATACTTCTCAAGAATCCTTAGACGAAGAATTTGAAAATATGAAAAATACCTATACCCGAATTTTTGAAAGATGCGGTTTAAAATTCAGACCGGTAGAAGCGGACTCGGGAGCCATTGGAGGAAGCGGATCTCAAGAATTTCATGTGTTGGCAGAATCAGGAGAAGATGAAATTATTTATTCCGACGGATGCTCCTATGCTGCGAATGTAGAAACAGCCGTGAGTAAAGTTGAAAATCCTCCAAAAGAAGAAGAAAAAGAAATTCGTTTGGTTTCTACACCGAATATTTCTACGATTGAAGATCTATCGAACTTTTTAAAAGTTCCGAAACATAAAACGGTCAAAGCGATGATGTACAAAGATTTAGGAACAGACCGGTTTGCGATGGTACTGATTCGAGGAGATTTTGAAGTCAATGAAGTTAAATTGAAAAATGCCTTGGATGCGGTTGCAATTGATTTGGCAAGTGATGAAGAAATAGAAGTCTTAGGTTTCACAAAAGGATATATCGGTCCTTATGGACTTCAAAATAAAAATTTCACTTTGATAGTGGATCCTACTGTCTTAGGAGTATCGAACCATATTCTAGGAGGAAACCAAAAAGACTCTCACTATATCAATGCAAACTATGGAAGAGATTATACAGCCGACATGATAAAAGACATTCGCCTGGTAAAAGCGGGAGAAGATTGTCCAAAATCGAATGGAAAATTGCACAGTGCCCGTGGAATCGAATGTGGACATATTTTTAAGCTTGGAGACAAATATTCTAAAGCTTTGGGAGCAAGCTACTTGGATGAAAAAGGAGAGTCCAAAATTATGCTGATGGGTTGCTATGGAATCGGAGTAGGAAGAACTATGGCAGCTGCGATTGAACAAAATTATGACGAGAATGGAATTATTTGGCCGACAGCCATTGCCCCTTATCTGGTGGATGTGATTCCTGCCAATATTAAAAATACAGAACAAATGAAATTGGCAGAAGAAATTTATGAAAACTTAAACAAAGAGCACTTGGATGCCATGATAGATGATAGAGATGAAAGACCTGGATTTAAGTTCAAAGATGCAGATTTAATTGGCTTTCCATTTAAAATCATCTGTGGAAAAAAAGCAGCAGAAAACATTGTAGAGTTAAAAATTCGAAAAACCGGAGAAACTTTAGAAGTTTCTGCAGATGAAGTAATTCCTACGATAAAAGAATTACAAACACGATACTAAACAAGAAAGGAACTCTCTTCTCGAAAGCAGAAGTTCCTTTTTCTCTATTATCCGGATAGGAGGAAATTTCATGAAAGACAAAATTCAAACATTCAAAGCATATATCAAAGAAAAAAAATATCTTTTAGCTACCATAGAAGTATTGCAATGGGAATTGGAGACCCTAGCTCCCAAACAAGGGCAAGAATATCTATCCGAAGTCTTAGCCTATATGAGTATGAAAGATTATGAGTTAAGCACTTCTGAAGCCTTTCAAACTCTGGTAAGCGAGTTGTTAGAAAAGAAAAGTACCTTCGATTTGCTATTACAAAAAGAGTTGGAAGAGGTTGCAGAAGAAATAGAAAAGATGAAAAAAATTCCTGCAGAGGAATATCGAGATTATGCAGAATTATGTGCTAAAAATCAGGGAGTCTGGGAAGAGGCCAAACAAAAAAATGATTTCAGTCTTGTAGAAGGGAATTTGACAAAAATCTTTGATTACAATCGAAAATTTGCAAACTATTTGCGAAAAGAGGAAAAAACTCTTTATGATGTATTGCTGCGAGATTACGAGAAAGGAATGACCTGTGAAAAATTAGATGTCTTCTTTGCAAGCTTGAAAGCGGAAATTGTTCCTCTTCTCCATAATATTCAAAAAACAAAAAAGAAACATTTCTCTTTTCTGACAGCTCCTGTTCCGAAAGAAACTCAAAAACAATTTTGTTGCTTTCTTGCAGAGTATTTAGGCTTTGATTTTGAACGAGGAATTTTAGCAGAAAGTGAACATCCTTTCACTCTGAATATCAACAAAAAAGATGTGAGAATTACGACAAAATATATAGAACATTTACCTTTTTCTTCTATTTTCAGTACCATTCATGAAACGGGACATGCTCTCTATGAGCAACAAATTGGAGAAGAACTTCTTTCCAGCCTACTGGGATCCGGAGGCAGCATGGGCTTGCATGAATCCCAATCTCGTTTTTGGGAAAATGTCATAGGAAGAAGTTTAACATTTTGGAAAGAACTATATCCTCAATTACAAAAAAAATTTCCTAGTCTAGAGCATATCTCCTTAGAAGAATTCTATGAAGCAATCAATCAGGTGGAAGCTTCCTTCATACGAACGGAAGCGGACGAATTGACCTATTGTCTCCATATTATGCTACGTTACGAACTTGAAAAATCATTAATAGAGGGAAGTCTTTCCGTCAAAGAATTGCCAAAAGCTTGGAAGGAAAAAATGAGAGAGTATTTGGGAGTGGAAGTCTCCAACAATCAGGAGGGAGTTTTGCAAGACGTCCATTGGTTTGCCGGTTTAATTGGATACTTTCCGTCTTATGCCCTAGGGAATGTCTATGCCTCTCAACTCTTTCATAGTATGAAACAAGATTTGGATTTAACAGAGTATTCCCAAGAAACGATCCGAAAAATTCGTCTTTGGTTGGGAGAAAACATTCATCAATATGGGAAATGTAAAACAACTGCGGAGCTAATTCGAGAAATCACAGGGGAAGACTTAAATCCAAGCTATTATATTCAATACTTAAAAGAAAAATACGAAGCACTTTACTTCTAAGAGATAAAGGAGTCAGCATGAAAAAAATAATCTCTCTATTGCTTTTTATCTGTTTCCATTTTGCTCTTTTGTCCGCTGATTTTGAAATCGTACATTTAGACATCCAAGCAAAACTGGAGGAAAATGCCAGTTTAAAGGTGAGAGAAGAGCTCACATATCGTGTTGGAGAAATCAATGGAGTCCTTTTCGATTTAGATGCTAAGGGGAATGGTCCCCTTCGTACCTTATCCGTCTATGCTACCGATGAAGAAGGGAATTTTCAGCAAATTCCTCAGAATCATTTGGACATCAGAGAAGAAGATGAGCTTTATCATATTAAGGTCTATGCCAAAACAGAAAACCGACTTCGAAAATTTGCCTTTGTCTATGAATTAGAAGGAGGGGCAAAGTTATATCAAGATATTGCAGAACTTAATCGGGTTTTCGTGGGAAAGAATTGGCAAGCTCCCATTGAAAAAGTTCGAATAACAATTTCTTTGCCTATTAGTGTTCCTTCAGATTCCATTCATGCCTATGGTCATGGTCCCTTAACCGGAAATATCAAACTGGAAGCTAACACAGTATCTTATGAACTTGATAATTATTATCCCGGAGATTTTATAGAAGCCCATATTTTATTCGGACCACAGGGCTTATCTCAAGTTCCCAACTCTTTGAGAGTACCAGAAGATGCAAAGGAACGTTTATTGGCGGAGGAAAAAGCTTGGGCAGAAGAAGCCAATGCTCAACGGGAAAAGTTTCAAAAATTGGAAAAACAAGGCTACTTTGCCTTTGCTATGGAGGCTTTCTTGCTTGCTGTATATTTTATTTTCGTAAGATTCGTACTGAGGAAGGCAAAAAAAATATCACAAGAATTGCCGGAATATCTCCGAGAACTTCCAACAGACGACAGGCCCGCAATTGTGGGAAATTTATTTCAAGCCGAAGATTCCGTCAAAATATTTGCAACTATCATGGATTTGGTGAGAAAAAAGTATTTCCAATTGGAGGTGCAGGGCAAAGAACAAATACTGCGTAAAATTTCCCCTGAAAAAAATGAACTTTCCCTAACCCTGTATGAACAAGAAATCGTGGAAATTTATCTTCATCAGTTGGGAGATGGAATACAGGTCAATTTATCCCAAATCGCAAAACAAAAATTCTCAAAATCTCTTTCTCAAAGAATACTAGGCTGGAATAGTTTAGTGAAAAGAGAATATTTTTCGAAAGGCTACGGAAATTCCAAAAGTCCTCTCATCATTTTGGGAGTTTTGTGTTGTTTTCTATTTTTGTTGATGAGTATTGCTTCCTTTGTATTCTTTCAGCAAATACAGTTTTTATTTCTTATTCCGATTCTTTTTGCTTTTTTATTTCCCTATACTCTAAATTCGAAATTTCCAAATCCAAAGACAGCGGAAAGCATAGAGAAATGGAAAGCTTTTAAAAGATTTTTGGAAGATTATAGCTTATTACGAGAAGCTAAGATTACTTCCATTTATCTATGGGAACACTATTTTGTCTATGCTTTGGTTTTAGGTGTGGCGGATAAGGTGGCGAAAGCCTATCAATTTGCTTTGGAAAAGGGAGAGATTTCTTTTCCGGCGGGAGGAAATGCCTTCTATTATGCTCCTTGTTTACATTCCTATATCAAACAACCGAGCTTGCAACAACAGATTCAAAAAACATATCAACGCTCTTATCAGTCTATTGCAAGATCCACTTCTTCTTCCGGCATGGGACGAGGGGGAGGATTTAGCGGAGGTTCTTCCGGAGGTGGAGGAAGCAGAGGCGGAGGCGGAGCTTTTTAAGAAACATTTTTTAATTACTTAAGGAGGTATTTTATGACTGCCATCATCATTATCTTAGGTCTTATTCTTTTTCTTGGATTCCTGGCTATTTCTTTTAAAAATAAATTTGTCATCTTACTGAGTCGAGTTAAAAATGCTTGGAGTCAAATTGACGTACAATTACAAAGAAGATTTGATCTTATTCCTAACTTAGTAGAAACCGTCAAAGGATACGCAACTCATGAAAAAGGAACCTTAGAAGCTGTCATTGCAGCAAGAAATCAATATATAGCAGCAGGAACTGTGCAGGAAAAAATGGAGGCAAATAATCAATTAACGGCTGTGCTTCGACAATTATTTGCAGTTTCGGAAGCCTATCCCGATTTGAAAGCCAATGCCAATTTTTTACAATTACAAGAACAGCTGAAAGAAGTGGAAGATAAAGTCGCCTATGCCAGACAATTTTATAACGATACCGTGACAAAATACAATCAAAGTATTCAATTATTTCCGGCAAGTATCTTCGCAGCTTTTTTCCACTATGGCGAAGAAACTTTATTTCAAGCAACGGCAGGAGCCCAAGAAGCACCAAAAGTAAAATTTTAAAAGGAGAGTTTTAACTATGTCAAATGTCTATGAAGAATCATTGAAATTACATGAAGCAAATCGAGGAAAATTATCTGTTACTTCAAAAGTAAGTGTAAAAAATCGTGAAGATTTAAGCTTAGCCTACTCTCCCGGAGTAGCAGAACCTTGTCGAAAAATTCAAGAAAAAAAAGAAGAAGTATACCGTTATACTTCTCGTGGAAATATGGTAGCTGTCGTCACAGACGGGACTGCCGTATTGGGTCTGGGAGATATTGGTCCGGAAGCGGCTCTTCCTGTTATGGAAGGAAAAGCTGTTCTTTTTAAAGAATTTGGTGGAGTGGATGCCTTTCCTATCTGCTTGGATACAAAAGATACAGAAGAAATTATCGCTACCGTCAAAAGAATTGCTCCCGGCTTTGGAGGAATCAATTTGGAAGATATTTCTGCCCCTCGTTGTGTGGAAATTGAAACTCGTTTAAAAGAAGAATTAGATATTCCTGTCTTTCATGATGATCAACACGGAACAGCCATTGTGGTAGTTGCAGGACTTATCAACGCTCTAAAACTGGTACATAAAAAAGTGGAAGAAATTAAAGTGGTCATCAATGGAATTGGGGCAGCAGGAAGCTCCATTGCAAAATTGATTTTACAATTGGGGGTTCCCGGAAAAAATATGCTATTGGTTGGAATAGATGGAATTTTAAATCGAAACACCTCTGAGGATTACAACCAACTTCATAAAGAATTGGCGTTTCGTACCAATGATGCCTGTCAAACAGGAAATTTAAAAGATGCCCTTCAGGAGGCAGACGTGTTTATTGGAGTTTCGGTAGGTGGAATCGTTTCTCCGGAAATGATAAAAACCATGAACCAGGATGCGATTGTATTTGCTATGGCAAACCCTACTCCCGAAATTATGCCGGAGGAAGCAAAAAAAGCGGGGGCTCGTATTGTAGGAAGCGGAAGATCGGATTATCCGAATCAAATCAACAATGTTCTTGTCTTTCCGGGACTTTTTAAAGGAGCTTTACGAGCAAAATCAAAAAAAATTACGGAAGAAATGAAAATGGCAGCGGCTGTCGGATTGGCAAAGTTAATTTCGGAGGAAGAATTGAAAGAAGACTATATTATTCCCGGAGCTTTTGATCCGAGAGTTGCAGAAACGGTAGCGAAAGAAGTAGAAAAAGTAGCAAAAGAACAAGGAATTTGTCGTGAATAAAATAGAAAGGGTATTCTTACAATGAAAATAGCAATGTTAGGTAGCGGTAGTGGTGGAAATGCAAGCTATGTTGAGGAAAATGGATATGGAATCCTGATTGATGCCGGTTTCAGCTGCAAAAAAATAGAGGAGAGATTAGCTTCCATTGGAAAAGCGGCAGAAAACATTAAAGCTCTGTTAATTACCCATGAGCATACGGATCATATCTCAGGAGCAGGGGTTTTGGCACGAAAATACGATATTCCTATCTATATCAGTCCTGAGAGTTTAGAAGCTTGCAAACAAAAATTAGGAAAGATTGCAGAAAATCAAATTCATTGTATTCAAAAAGATTTTTTTCTCAATGAAAATATCTATGTCAAAGCTTTTGATGTCATGCACGATGCCGTTCGAACTTTAGGCTTTCACATCGAAACGGCTTCTCAAAAGAAAATTGCAATTTCTACGGATATCGGCTATATTACCAATCTGGTGAGAGAAGCCTTTCAAGATGTAGATGCTGCAATTTTGGAAAGCAACTACGACTACAATATGCTGATGAACGGTCCTTATCCTTGGGATTTGAAAGCAAGAGTAAAAGGGAGAAATGGACACTTATCCAATAACGATGCTGCTAAATTTATTCGAGAAATGTATACAAAGAAGTTACAGAAAATATTTCTGGCTCATGTAAGCAAAGATAGCAATCATCCAAATATCATTCATGAAACCATGGAGTTGGAATTTGAAAAGTATTCTCGAAAACCGAATTATGAAATCAGTTCTCAAAATACAGCCACAAAACTTTTTGAGATAAAATAAGGAGAGCTTATGTTAGAAAAAAATGATTTATGGGAAGACTTGAAGTATGGAGCTTCCAATATTGGAAATACTATCTTAAAACCTCATCAATTGGAAGTACTGATTGGAGGAGGAAATCCCGATGCCGATATTCTTATTTTAGGAGATGATCCTGAACTTTATCTGAATGAAAATTTAAAAACGCAAAAAGGTTCTTCCGGAGAATTTCTTTACCTCCTATTGGAATTCTGTGGCATTCAAAAGGAGGATATCTATGTCTCTACATTGACCAAAAGAAATGCTCGCTTGAAAGATTATATGCCGGAAGACTATGAGAAATTAAAAGAGCTCTTAATTTGCCAAATAGGACTTCTTGCTCCGAAAGTGATTGTCTGCCTGGGTTATGAAGCCGCTCAAATGCTACTGGAAAAAGAAATTGTCTTAGAAGAAGCTCGACAGGAAGTATTTTCTTGGAAAGCGGGAATTCAAGTCCTTGTCACCTATGATGTAAATACTGTCAAAAAAGCAAGAGCTGAATTAGGAAAAAAAGCAAAACTGGCTTTGGAATTCCGAAATGATTTAAAAAAATTGGAATATTTCAAGTAGAAAAAATGGATAAGGAGTACTCCGTATGGAACAAAAAATTTTGATTATTGACGATGAAGAATCTATTTTAGAACTCCTAACATTAAACCTGGAAATTTATGGGTATAAAGTTTTTACATCCAATACCGGAAAAGGAGTTCTGGAAAAAATTATAGAGATTCAGCCTAATATTATCTTGTTAGACTTGATGCTCCCAGAAGTAGATGGTATTAGCATTTGTAAAAAAATTCGGGAAAATACCATTTGGAACGATCTTCGAATTATTATTTTGAGTGCAAAATCGGAAGAGATTGATAAAATTACTTGTCTGGATATAGGAGCGGATGACTATATTACCAAACCTTTCAGTGTGCGAGAACTTATCGCTAGGATCCATGCTTTTGCGAGAAGAATCTCTCCTGTGGAGCAACCTACACAAGATAGTATCCAATATCGTAATTTAATGATAAAACCCAAAGAAAAAATGGTTCTAAAAAAAGAAAAGAAAATTTTTCTAACTTCCTTAGAATTAAAACTATTATTATATCTTTTAAAAAATCGAGGAAAAATTGCTACAAGAGAAATGATCTTTAAACATGTATGGAATTATGAGGAACAAAACAACACTCGTTCTTTAGACGTGAATATTAGAAAATTACGACAAAAATTGGAGGATTCCGATAATTTCTATATTGAAACCATCCGAGGAATAGGATATAAAATTCTATAAAATAATTTGAGGTTGTTCTATGAAGAAGAAAATATTATTGATATGCTTTACTCTAATTTTATCCAGTATCTTTACCGTGAGTATTATTTTCTATAACATGATTCAACATAATTATGTGGAATCTATTCTGGCAAATGCAAACAGTAATATCCGATTAATTCAGCTTATTTTATCTGAAAATAAACATACAGACAAATATCTTTTTAAACTCTCCCAATCTCTGGCACAAAAAACGGGATTTAGAGTAACTTTTATTCGTTTGGATGGAATTCCTCTTGCAGATTCCAATGACAACAGTATTCTCTTTGAAAATTTTCAATCTATTCCCGGTTTTCAAATGGCAAATAAAAATAGCGTATCTCATTCTGTTGAAAAGCATCCTGCGACAAAGATTCCGGAAATAAAAATTTTTACAAAGCTTCCCCTTTATAATAAGAAATCCACAATACTGATGCTTTCAAAAAAACTCAATTTCTTGGAGGATTTCCGAAAAAAGTTCTTTTTAACCATTTTTACCGGAATTTTTATTTCTGGAGTATTGTCTATTTTCCTCTCCATTTATTTTACAACGTGGGCGACCAAACCGATTACACAATTGACGAATGCTGTTCGAGAAATCTCACAAGGGAATTTTTATTCCAAAATTCTATTACATTCCCATGATGAGTTGGAAGAGCTATCGGAAACTTTTTACCACATGAATCAAAAAATTCAAAACCTTTTGCAGGATATTCAAAATAAAGTAAGGAATCTACAAAATATTTTAGACAATCTCTCCGAAGGTATTGTGGTATTGGATTTAGGTGGTTCTTTAATTTTAATGAATCAATTTACAAAATCGGAATTTGAAATTATACATTCTTCTGATGATTTCTTTTCGTACTCCAATTTTTCTTTTTGCCATAAAGAAGTACGTCAATCTCTGCTAAGAAAACAAACCTTCGAATTCAAAAAAAAATTAGGAAAAAAAATATATAAACTTCATAATCATTTTATTGAAGAAAACAAACAAATGATTTTAGTAATCCAAAATATCACCCAATTAGAACAAAATGAAGAGTTGAGAAGAGAATTTATTTCCAATGCTTCTCATGAGTTGAAGACTCCGCTTACTATTATATCCGGATTTATAGAAACTATTAAACTTGGTCATGTCCAAGAAAAGGCACAACTAAGTCGTATTTTGGATATCATTGAGCTGGAAACGAAAAGATTGAATAAATTGGTAAATAATCTTTTACATCTCTCTCATTTAGAAAAAAATATCTCACAGGGAGATAAAAAAATTCATCGTCTATTCTTATTCAAGATAATTCCTCAAATAAAAGATTTATATCAACCTCTTCTGGAAGAAAAAAGTATTATCCTTGACATGAATATTGCAGATAATTTGTTACAATCTCCTATTTCTGAGGAATTTCTTTACATTGTTTTAGGAAATCTATTAGAAAATGCTATTAAATATAGTAAGCCTCAGTCTAAAATTATACTTTCCTCAGAAATAAGAAACTCTAATTTTTATCTGAAACTACAAGACTTTGGATGTGGAATCCCAGAAGAAGAACAAGAAAAAATATTTCAAAGATTCTATCGTGTCGATCCCTCTAGAAATAGTAAAATAAAAGGAAATGGTTTAGGTCTTTCCATTGTTAAAAAGATGATAGAAAACGTCAATGGAAATATTTCAGTAGAAAGTGTCTTTGGAAAAGGTTCCACCTTTTTTATCAGCATCCCCATTTCACAAAGAAGCTAGCACATCGAATGCTAGCTTCCTTTTCTTTTTATTATTTAATTTCCTTTTTGTAACTTTTTCATAATCATTGGAGAAAATAAAGATAATATCGTACATACTATCGAAAATATGGATACCGGACTTTTAAATAAAATATCCAATTTTCCATGATTTAAAATAATAGATCGCCTTAAACCCGATTCCCCAATAGGACCTAAAATTAAAGCCAATACAATAGAAGCGGAATTCAACTCTAATTTATTTACCACATAGCCAATAAATCCGAAAACAAACATAATCATTACATCTGCCATTTGATTATGAATCGCATAGGAACCTATTACACTCAGTGAGAAAATAATAGGAATTAAGTAAGTATCTGGAACTCTTGAAATTTTAGCGAACATCTTTGAACCTGTTAACCCCAGAATTAACATAAAAATATTTACAACAATGAATCCTGCAAAAAAAGTATAAGTAATCCTTCCATGAATCGTAAATAAATCCGGTCCGGGTTGTAATCCTTGAATCAAAAGCCCTCCCAACAAAACTGCTGTAACACTTTCTCCCGGAATTCCTAAAGTAAAAGTAGGAATCAAAGATCCCCCGGTAACGGCATTGTTCGCCGCTTCAGAGCCGGCAATTCCCTCGATACTCCCATGTCCAAATTCCTCTTTATGTTTGGAAAATCTTTTTGCTTCATTATAACCTAAAAAAGCTGCTATACTAGCTCCGGCTCCTGGTAAAATTCCAATTAAATTCCCTATCACTGTCGAACGCAAAGCTGTAGGCAATATTCTTAATAATTCCTCTTTACTTAGTAAAATCTTATCCTCAAAATGAACCAAATTTCCTGACTCTTTTATTTTCTTCTCTGCTAACATCAACACTTGCGACATCGAAAATAAACCAATCAAAGAGGCCGTAAAAGGAACTCCGGATAATAAACTCGGAATTCCAAAGGTAAATCTCGGATTTCCTAACATAGGATCCATACCTATGGTGGAGATCATCAAACCTATCGCCCCTGAAATCAATCCTTTCGTAATAGATTTGGTACTGGCTCCGGCAATAATCGTCAATCCAAAAATAGATAACCAAAAATATTCGGCCGGTCCAAACTTTAACGCCAAAGTTGCCAAAGTCGGTGCAAATAGATAAAGTGATATAGAGCTTAAAATTCCCCCAATAAAAGAAGAAATCACCGCAGTTCCTAATGCTTTTCCTGCTTTCCCCTTCAAAGTAAGTTCATATCCATCAATAGCCGTCGCTGCTGCTGCCGGAGTCCCCGGGGTTCTAATTAAAATGGCAGATATGGAACCTCCAAAGATTGCTCCACAATAGACTCCTGCCAAAACAATCAATCCCGTTGAAGCCGGCATTCCAAAAGTAATCGGAATTAGAAGGGCAACTCCCATAGCTGCAGAAAGTCCCGGTAAAGCTCCTATAATAATTCCAATACTTACACTCAAACATGCTGCCAATAAATTTATGGGAACCAATGCTGTAACGAATCCAAATAAAATATCTGACATAATCTCCTCCTTTTAAATTAAAATTCCATTCGGGACTGGTACTTTTAAAAATACAACGAATATGAAATACATTAAAAGGCAAAAAACAACACTGCTGATGACAGCCCATTTTATATTAGATTTTAATCCTATCATAATTATGATTAAATAAAGAAAACTACTGATAAAAAAACCAATCTTATCAATACTCAAAATGTAGATAGCAGATAAAAAGATAATAAATAGAAATTGCTTCCATTGAAATCCCTGAAAAACTTTGCTTTTTTCTTTCTCCACCTTCGTTGTAAAAGACTTTATTCCAAGTAAAATGGTCAATAGGACCAATAATCCCAAGACAAATAAGGGATACTTTGCCGCCTTCTCCGGTAAGGATTTAATCATAAAGAAATAGAATATTTCCAGAATAAACAATCCTATGGTTAGGACTCTGTCGTACTTTATCATCTTTTCCTCCTAAATTCCTAATTTAGGAACCATTTCTTTCATGTATTGATCTTGTTCATTTATATAGTCTGTTAATTCCTCTCCTGACATATATTTTAATGGTAGATTTGCATTATTCGATTTCTCAATATTTTCCGGAGATTCTAAGGCAGCTTTAAAGGTGTCATGTAAATATTGGATCACTTCTTCTGGTGTCCCTTTAGGTGCTACCAATGCTCTTGCAGAACCAAATAATACATGATATCCCTTTTCTTTTAAAGTAGGAATCTCTTCAAATCCTTCTAATCTTTCCTCCGTGAAGGACCCCAAGATACGAAGTTCTTTATTTTTTACCAGGCTTGCTACCTCACTGATTTTAGCCACGGTTGCATCGACATGACTTCCTCGAAGTGCAGCAATCATATCTGTGCTTCCACCGAAAGGAACATGGGTGACTTTAATTCCCGCTTCATAAGCAAAGTGAGCTGCTCCAATGTGATTCGATGCTCCAGTTCCATTATTAGAAATAGTTAAGGTATCCGGATTTTGTTTCGCATATTCTACAAAATCTTCTAAGCTAGCCCACTTACTGTCTGCTCTTACTACTAAAACTCCGGGGTCATAGACATGATTCATAATAGCTTGTGCATCTTCTTTTTGAAAATTCGTTTTTCTTTGTAAAGGAATACTCACAAAAGTAGGTAAATTAATAAATCCAATGGTATAACCATCCGGTTCCGATTTCAATAGTTCCGTATACCCAATTTCTCCATCTGCTCCCGGTTTATTTACAATTACAAATGGTTGAGGGAAAGATTTTTGAGCTTCAGAAACTAAGATTCTCGCTCCCACATCTGTTCCTCCCCCGGCTTTATAAGCAACAATTACATTTACAGGTTTTGAAGGATATGTCTCTCCTTCTCCTCCCGATTTTTCTTGTTGAGTTCCACAAGCCGATAATAAAACTACTCCCATCATAACACCAGCAAACACTTTAAAAAGTCTCTTTTTCATACTTTTCTTAACAAAGGCAATGCCTTTATTAACTTCCCTCCTTTTTATTAACATAATTAACATTTAATTTATTATAGAATAAAACGTTATAAAAATCAACATTTTTATTTATTTTTTTACGTCCACGCTATCATTCCTAAGTTAATTTTGTAAACATTCAAAGGTTAGGAGAGTATTTTATATTTTTTCTTTGACAAAGTCATTGGAATCAAACTCTGAAATCCAATACAGTAATAAACGATTGTTTCTATAATTGATTCATAATATCTTCGTCTATTTTAAAGCAATGTTTTTCCTCAGGGAATTTTCCCTTTTGTACTTCTTCGATATATTTTTGAATTCCTTCCACAACTTGTTCTCCAATGTTTGCATATCTCTTCATAAACTTTGCTGAAAACTCTCCATAAAGCCCTAACATATCATGGTAAACTAAGACTTGTCCATCACAGTCCGCTCCTGCTCCAATTCCTATGGTAGGAATGGATAGAAGTTCCGTAATCTTTTTAGCAAGAGCATCCGGTACACATTCCAATACAACTGCAAAAGCACCTGCTTCTTGTACTGCGAAAGCATCTTCTATTAATTTTTTGGCAGAGTCTAAACTTTTTCCCTGTACTCTAAATCCTCCCAGGGCATTGATTGCTTGTGGAGTTAATCCAATATGGGCACACACAGGAATTTTAGCTGCAACAATGGCTCGAATCACATCACAGACTTCTTTTCCTCCCTCTAATTTTACACAATTTGCCCTTCCTTCTTGGACTAATCTTCCAGCATTTAAAACAGCATCCCGTATCCCGGTATTGTACGCTAAAAATGGTAAATCTCCTATAATTAAAGCATTTTTAGCTCCTCTGGAAACAGCGGCAGTATGGTGTATCATATCTTCCATCGTGACACGAATCGTATCCTCATATCCTAACATAACCATTCCAAGAGAATCCCCTACAAGAATGGCATTGACTCCTGCAGTGTCCACAAGTTTTGCCATGGAATAATCATAAGCGGTTAACATAGTCAGTTTCTTTCCTTTATTTTTTGCCTCTTGAAAGCTTAGTACAGTATTTTTCATAGATTTCATTCTCCTTTAACATAGTTTGTAGTGCTTGATAATTTTGAGTAGGATTTTTTTCCATAGCAATCTTGGAAAGTTCTAAACTCAACAGACGATATAGTATTTCTACTTCAATATCTTTATTTTCTTGAAACAAAGAAAGATGTTTTTGAAGAGTTCCCAAATCATTTCTTTCCACGGGACCCGTTAAAGAATCTTTGGAACCTTGTTGTAAAAAAGTCCTAAGATTTTCTTGAGCCAATATCGAAAGAGCTTTTAAACTTTCTTTTTCCGTGAAATGACAGGACATTAAGAGTCTGATGGCTATATTTCCAAGAGAAATTACAAAATTGCTCATAAAAACGGAAGCTGCATGATAGGCCCTTTTATCTGTTTTTTCCAATACTTTATAAGAATTTTTCGCTTCTTTCAGGATAGACTCCCAAGATTGAACGGCAAGAGGATTTCCTTCTAGGGTAAAAAAAGCAGCTCGAAGTTTCTCAACATTCAATTTTTCATTGTGGATTGCCATAAGTGGATGTAGAGAACAAACATAGGCTCCGTAGTTTTCAGCATTTTCAAATATATCGGAGCTAAGCGACCCACTGCAATGGCAAATCATTTTTTCTTTGATATTCATTTGTGTAAGTTTTTTCCAAATTTTTGAAATTGTGTCATCCGGTGTTGTAATCATAAGAATATTACTTTCCTGAACAAGTTCTTCTATTGTAGAAAAAACTTTGGAACAAGTGTATTGTGCTGAAAAAAGAGAGCTTTCAACACTTCTACTATAATAACCCGTTATTTGACAATTCCGCAACTTAGAGAAATAGTTCCCCAAAGAACTTCCCACTTTTCCTGCTCCAATAATTCCTATCTTGTACATATATCATTCCTTGTACGACGCAGACTTGCAAAAATAGAGCCCGCAATATTATGCCAAACACTAAAAATAGCTCCGGGAATCGTTGCTATAGGATTTGCAGCAAAATTTGTCAGAGCCAGGTTAATAGCCAATCCGCTATTTTGCATAGAAACTTCAATGGCTACAGCTGTTTCCTTTTTATGAGATAATCTGAAAAATCTTGAAACGATCATTCCAAGTAAAAGTCCCAATAAATTATGTAATATAACAACCACCAAAATCAAAAGAGCAGAATGTAATAATTTTTCAGAATTTAACGCCACAATCGCACTGATCAATAAAACAATGGCTGTAATAGAAACTAAAGGAAGAACATTTTTAGATTTTTCTACTTGTCTCGGAAACAAATAATTGATGAAAATTCCTAAAGTAATCGGAAGTAATACTATTTTTACCGTAGATAACAACATGGCGAAAAAATGGACTTCTACCCATTTATCCGCTAAGATGTAAACTAAAAATGGAGTCATGATGGGAGCAAATAAAGTAGAAACCATAGTCATTCCTACAGAGAGAGGAACATCTCCATCCGCAATGTAAGTAATTACATTGCTTGCCGTTCCACCGGGACAACAGCCCACCAAAATAACTCCCAAAGCAATATCCGGCGGTAAATAAAAAACTTTAGATAAGCAATAAGCCAGCGCTGGCATAATTGTGTATTGAGCAATACAGCCTATTGTAATTTCCCTAGGACGTTTACACAAAATTTTGAAATCTTCTACACTGATAGTCAATCCCATTCCAAACATGGCAACTCCTAACAAAGCGGCACTGTAAGAATTTGCCCAAAAAAATAAGGTAGGATGAAAAAAAGCCAAAATGGAAAAAGCAATAATAATATAAGAAACATTAGAAGCTAATTTCCTGCTTATATTTTGAATGGTCATTTCTATGCCTCCTCTAAAATAAAATTATCAATCAATCTTGTTTTTCCAACATAAACAGCCATAGCAAATAATGTATTTTTTCCAATAATCGTCGTTTCTTTCAAGGTATCTAAATCCACTGCTTCTATATAGTCAATTTTTGTATTTGGAGTAGAACGAATTATTTCTTTCATTTCTGCAAGAATAGGAGCTATTGTCATTCCTACTTTTACTTTCTCCTGAGCAGCAAAAATTGCCTTGCTCAAACTAAGAGCATGAATTCTTTCTTCCGGACTTAGGTATACATTTCTAGAAGATTTTGCTAAGCCGTCTTTCTCTCGGACAATGGGACATCTTCTCAGTTGTACTCCAAAGTTTAAATCCTTTACCATTTTTTGAAGAATATAGAATTGTTGAGCATCTTTTTGCCCAAAATATGCATAATCGGGAGTTACAATATTGAACAATTTGGAAACAACAGTACAAACTCCTGCAAAATGGATGGGTCTGGTTTTTCCACATAGAATTTCTGAAATTTCAACAACTTTCACAGAAATTTTCGGATTGGAGTACATTTCTTCTACTTCCGGAGCAAAAATTAAATCTACTCCATGAGCCTCACAAAATAAGGTATCCTTTTCTAAGTCTCTTGGATATACGGAATAATCTTCATTTTCTCCAAATTGTGTTGGATTCACAAAAATGGAAACAACAACAAAATCACTTTCTTTTCTGGCAGCATCCATTAAACTACCATGCCCCTCATGTAAAAATCCCATACTGGGAACAAGCCCGATTGATTTCCCCATCTTTTTTTGAGCAGAAATACTCTCTCTTACTTCTGATATTGTTTTTACTACTTTCATTTTGTTCTCCTTTCAATTTTTTTATTCTGAAACAAGAGTAACAAATTTATTTTAAAAAAGCAAATTTCCGGAAAGTTGTCCTGTTATGTCCTTTTATTAAAAAAGCACTCAAAGAACAGCTTTTTACTGAAACTTGAGTGTTTTTTCAAAAATTAAATGAAATTTTAGTATCATCCTCAACAGGAATTCCTCCAACAACAATATCATTTGGAATCTCTGCTCAAGAGTAAAAAAGAAAAAATCATAGAATATGTTTATGTTTCTCCAAAAGTTTTAATAGAATAGAGATTCCCTCCTGTATTTGTTCTTTTTGCAAGCTTGCATATCCCAAAAGAAAAATCGAATTTTGAGAAGGCTTATCTTGAAAATAATATTCACGTATCGAATATATACGAACATAGTGTTTTCGACACTCTTCTAAAAATTTCTCCTCATCTAAAAAGTAAGGAAAACTTAAGAGCAAATGAAGGCCGGCATCGGCTCCTAAAATTGTAATATTTGTTTTTTTAAAACATTGTACAACGAACTCTCTTTTCTGTTTATAAAGGGTTCTCATACGATTTAGATGCTTTACAAAATGTCCTTCTGCAATGAACTTATATAATATTTTTTGACTTAATGTGGAAACCGGACAAATAAAATAAGGAAGTTTTTTTTCATAAATATTGAGTAAATTTTTAGGTAATACCATATAGCTTACTCGGATAGCCGGGCTGATAGACTTCGAAAAACTTCCCATGTAGATCACTTTATCTTTTTGATCAATAGCTTTTAGAGCGGGAATGGGTCTCCCATTGTATTTAAATTCACTGTCATAATCATCTTCTACAATATAATGTTCTTCGGAAGAATTTGCCCAATGTAAAAGTTCATTTCTACGCTGAATAGGCATAATAACTCCGGTAGGGAATTGGTGTGAGGGAGTGATACAGGCAATCTGAATCCTTTGCTTTTTCAATTCTTCCACCATAATTCCAGATTCATCTAAAGAAATCGGATAAAATTCTATTTGATTGGATGCAAATAATTCTCGTAACATCTTATAACCGGGATTTTCCAGACCATAAATTTTTTTTTCAAATATTTTAAAAATAATATAGAAGAGGTATTCTATTCCGGAACTAATGATAATTTGACTCGGATTGACAGAAAAACCTCTGGAATTCAATAGGTACTGACAAATACTTTCCCGAAGCGGAAAATATCCTTGAATATCTCCCTGAAATAAGAGATCCTCATTTTGTTCCTCATAAATATCCCGTGTAATTCTTTTAAAAATGGTTTTAGGAATACTTTGAGCATCTACCCCGGAATAAGCAAAGTCATACTTTATTTTCTGTATATTTTCCTCTTTTGTCTTATGTTCACAGAGAAAAGGAGTTGTTACCATATTCTCAACATTGGCAACAAAATAGCCTCGCCTTTCTATCGAATAAATATAGCCTTCTTCCAATAAAAGATATAGAGCGTTCTGAACTGTACTTTGACTAATGTGATAGTGTTCCATAAAATTTTTTTTCGAAGGAAGCCTCTCATCCGCACGAAAATTTCCGTTTTGAATTTGTTTCTTAATTTCTGTATACATCTGAATGTATAGAGGAGTTTTACTATTATTGTCCAAAGAGAATATCATCATTTTTCTGACCTCATAAATTTTTTTTATTCTGATACTTTATTTAATGTCAGTATACGACTATACTATAGAAAAGTCAATGAAAACAAAGGGAGGAAAAAAGATGGATATGATTACAAAATTTAATGGTGGAGTCATTATGGATGTAACGAATGTAGAGCAAGCAAAGATTGCAGAAGAAGCCGGTGCAGTTGCTGTTATGGCTTTGGAAAGAGTCCCAGCCGATATTCGAGCAGCCGGAGGAGTTTCAAGAATGAGTGACCCTAAAATGATTCGAGAAATTATGGCAGCAGTCAAAATTCCTGTCATGGCAAAAGTAAGAATTGGGCATTTCGTGGAAGCTGAAATTTTAGAAGCTATTGGGATTGATTTTATTGATGAATCAGAAGTATTATCTCCTGCCGACAATGTGTACCATGTAAATAAAAATGAATTCAAAACTCCGTTTGTATGTGGGGCAAGAAATTTAGGAGAAGCCCTACGAAGAATTTGTGAAGGAGCAAAGATGATTCGTACCAAAGGAGAAGCGGGAACAGGAGATGTTGTACAAGCAGTTTCTCATATGAGGCAAATTATGAAAGAAATAAACACAGTGAAAGCTTTACGAGAAGACGAATTATATGTTATGGCGAAAGACTTACAAGTCTCTTATGAATTGGTAAAATATGTTCATGAAAACGGAAGATTACCCGTACCTAATTTCTCAGCAGGAGGAGTTGCAACTCCGGCAGATGCAGCCTTAATGAGAAGATTGGGGGCTGATGGAGTTTTTGTAGGAAGTGGAATTTTTAAATCTGGAGACCCTAGAAAACGAGCAAAAGCTATTGTAGAAGCAGTCCAAAATTATAAAAATCCTGAAATAATTGCAAAAGTATCTGAGAATTTAGGAGAAGCCATGGTAGGAATCAACGAAGAAGAAATTAAAGTAATCATGGCGGCACGAGGAGTTTAAAAATTCTAATACCTGTAAAATGATAAGAAAGGGCTGTTACAAATTGATGATTTTTATCATTCATTTGTGACAGTTTTTTCTTTCTTAATAAAAAAATAGAAATCTTTTAGAAATTTTACTCTATTTAGATTTCTATTTTAATTTTGGGGCGAACTTAACACAAGTCCTTTTTTTAATAAAACTATTTTATTTATAAAGAATCCTTTTTTCATCCTCCACTTCTTTTATGGTGACCTCTACTTCAAAAGCTTCCAAAATGTTGCCGGATGACAATACTTCTTCTGTCTTTCCAAAAGCTAAAATTTCTCCATTCTTCATCAAAATAATCTGATCACAAAATTTGAATGCCAAATCAATATTATGAATGGACAGAAGAATGGTTTTTTCTTTCATTTCCTGAAATAATTTCAACAATCCCAATTGATGCTTGATATCTAAATGATTGATAGGTTCATCCAAAACTACCATCTCTGTTTTTTGTGCAAAAGCCTTTGCAATAAAGGCTCTCTTTGCCTCTCCTCCCGAAACGGTCCCTATCGTTTTTTCTCTTAATTCTTCCAAATCAAATACTCGCAAACTCTCCTCTACTATCTTTTCATCCTCTCGAGAATAATTAACAAATAACTTCTTATAGGGATATCTTCCCATTTTGACAACATCTTCTATTGTCATTTCATCAATATAAACTATATTTTGGGGAACGAAAGATAAAGATTTTGCAAACTCTTTCCGAGAAATATGATTGATTTCCCTTCCATCAAAATAAATTTCATTATGGCTTGGTAATTCTCGAATCAGATGTCTTAATAGTGTTGTTTTTCCCGAGCCGTTTGCCCCTAATATTCCGGTAATACAATTCTTTGGAAGCGAAAGTGAAATATTTTTTAAGATCTGTTTTTTTCCTTTCCGATAGGATAAATTTCTAATTTCTATCATTCTTTTCCTCCATAGGAATAGTTCTTCCTTACAATCCATAAAAATAATGGAGTTCCTACAAAGGCAGTGATCACTCCGATTGGCATTTCTTCGGGAGAAAAATAAGTTCTCGCAAAGGTATCGGAAAGCACTAAAAAACTTCCTCCTAAAAATACGGAGAACAACACTAAAGTTTTATGCTGATACCCAATCAATTTTCTTGAAATATGTGGAATTACCAATCCAATAAAACCTATAATTCCGGTCAAAGATACCAAAACAGAAATCAATAAAGTTGAAATCCCTATCATCATACACTTTAAAAAAGTGGTATTCACTCCTAAGGTGTTGGCATTGGTATCTCCCATCAACAAAATATCCATTTCATAGGAATATAGTACTACCACTCCTAAAGCAAACAAAAAAAGGAAAAATGGATAGCTTAAATCTTCCCAAGCTGCCGAACTCAGACTTCCGGTCATCCAAAACATGGCTGTCACCAACTGAGAATTATTTTTACTGCTATAGATAATAAGAGTTGTCAGTGCTGAAAAAAAAGAAGACACTCCCACACCCGTTAAAATTAAACTACTCCCTTTTATAATTTGTTTGGAAGAAATGAAAAAAACCATACCAATAGATAGTAAGGAGCCTAAAAAGGCCCCTTGCTCAATACTTAATTTTTGCAACACGGAATAAGAACCGGATAAAATAATAACAGCGACCGCTCCGGCGGAAGCTCCACTGGAAATTCCTAAAATATAGGGTTCCGCTAAATTATTTTTCGTAATAGTCTGCATAATAACCCCTACCAAAGACAAAGAAGCCCCCGTTAAAAATGCCAAGAGTATTCTGGGAACTCTCAGATCCCAGACAATCGTTTCAAAACTTCTTTCCCAATCGATAGAAAAATATTCCTGTCCGATAAGATGATTTGCAACAATCTGAAATACCCATTTACTATCAATAACAATAGAACCGAAACCTATACAAAGGAGAGATAGCAGCAAACTAAGTACACATAATAAACCTATTTTTATTGTTTTATCCATGAATCTTATATACTTCCTTTGCCACTCTTTCAAAGAAATCAACATTTCGAATTCCGGGACAAATTTCTGCTAATTTTACTCGAATGAATTTATTATTTTTGACAGCTTTTAAATTCTTTAATTTCGGATTTGCCTTAATAGCTTCAATTTTACTGTCAGAATCTGTTTCTTCCCGAATTCCCACACTGTAATCCACAATAATGAAATAATCCGGGTCCTCAGCAATGACAGCCTCCCAGCTGGTTTCTCCCCAAGTTTTTTGAACTCCTTTTCCGGACAAAATATTTTTTCCATGTACCAATTTCAATAAATTCGTTGTAAATCCCTCAAAAACGGTAAAAGCTTTGTCGGTTCCTGAATCATAAAGAAAATAAGTAAATTCCTCTTTATTCTTTACATCTTTTTTTATCTTTTCTACTCTGGCTTTTTCAGAAGCAATATATTTTTCTACTTCTTTCTCTTTCTGAAAGATTTTTCCGAACATTCTATAATCTTCAAATAAAGTATCTAAATCCGCATCAAAATCAATAGATGATTTTGGAACAAACATATTAATTTTACTTCTATGAAGCATTTTAGAATCGACACCTTTTTTAAACGCAACTTCCCATCCGGTCACAAAGTCCGGATTCTTCGCTAATAGTTGTTCTAAAGAAGGCCATTTCTCTGCTAATACAGGTACTTTTTTATAAGAAGCTGCCACACTGGGATAAATTTCCTCTTCCAAAAATGCCGTCCCTATCATTTGATCTGCCAATCCCAATTTCAACATAATTTCCGTTGTAAATTGTGAAATACTCACAGCTCTTTTCGGAGCTTCCTTAAAGTCGAATGTATATTTTACTCCATTAATTTCTTGCGTATTTGTAAAAGCAAGTATCGTAGTACTCAAAACCATAAATAATATTGTCAGTATTTTTTTCATCATTACCCCCGCGCTCATTTTGATTCCAAATATTCCATTATGCCTGTTTCGCAATAATATCCTTTACCTTCATCAATCTTGTGATGGTTGCTCTCTCATTTTCATCCAATTTCATTCGGATAAATTTAATCGTTTCTTCCAAATCCGGAATCGTCCTGTATTCCAGAGCATTGACCCGTCTCCTCGTCTTTTCGATCTCATCCGCCATCAACTGACAAGCTTTTTCAACTTCTGCCAATTCTAAAAGCTGATTCATAACTTCATGAAGTTCCACAATGGCATCATCCAACTCTGAAGAAGTTTGTACAAATCCATAGGGAAAAAGTCCTCCCTCTGTCTTTTCTCTTTGAAATTCCATTTTCGGAATATTCACACTCATCACATTCTTCAAGGTTATTTCCAGCATAATTTTTTCTTTTGGAAAAGAAACGGCTGCCTCTAAAAATTCAGGACTCATGACCGCACTGGCAAGAAGAAATGACTTGAAAGAGTGAGACAATGCTTTTTCGACTTCCATTCGAAGAGTTTTATTCTTGCGAATCATGTCAATAAATATTCTCATCAACTCATCCTGTTTGTCCTTTAAAAGTTTATGTCCTCTTCTGGCGGTAGCCAATCTGCTTTTTAAATTAGAAAGTGACATTCTGGTAGGATTCACATTCAGTTTCGCCATGCTTCCCCTCCTATTCTTCCTCTGTCAAATATTTATTCAAATATTCCTCTCGAATTCTCTTCAACTCTGTTTTTGGAACAATCCTTAGAAGTTTCCAACCGAGATTTAAAGTTTCTTCAATGCTTCGATTCGTTTCATAACCCTGATTCACATATTCCCTATCAAAGGCTTCTGCAAACTTTGCAAAGGCTTTATCAGAGTCGGAAAGAGCAGTTTCTCCTAAAATAACTGCCAGTTCCCTTGCCTCCCTTCCGGAAGCATATCCCGCGTAAATCTGGTTCATCGTATCCGCATGATCTTCCCTGGTTTTTCCTTTTCCAATTCCCTTATCTTTCAACCTAGAAAGAGACGGAATGACGAAAATAGGAGGTTCTATTCCACTTTTATAAAGTTCTCTTGAAAGAATAATTTGTCCTTCCGTAATATATCCTGTCAAATCCGGAATCGGATGTGTAATATCATCTTCCGGCATTGTCAAAATAGGAATTTGAGTAATAGATCCCGGTCTTCCTTTGATCCTTCCTGCTCTTTCATACAGTTGAGAAAGGTCAGTATATAAATATCCCGGATATCCTCTTCTACCGGGAACTTCTTTTCTGGCAGCAGAAACTTCACGAAGTGCTTCCGCATAATTTGTTAAATCCGTTAAGATTACCAATACATGCATTCCTTTTTCAAAAGCAAGATATTCCGCACAGGTCAATGCCATTCTTGGAGTTGAAATTCTTTCAATTGCAGGGTCATCTGCCAAATTCATAAACAAAACCGCTCTATCGATCGCCCCCGTTCTTGTAAAATCATCTCGAAAGAACTGTGCTTCCTCAAAAGTAATTCCCATAGCAGCAAAGACTACTGCAAACTTATCCCCCTCTCCCAATACCTTTGCCTGTCTGGCTATTTGGGCAGCTACATTGTTGTGTGGAAGCCCTGAACCGGAAAAAATAGGTAATTTTTGTCCTCTTACTAAAGTATTCAATCCGTCAATGGTAGAAATTCCTGTTTGAATAAATTCCGACGGGTAATCTCTGGAGACCGGATTGATTGGAGAACCGTTAATGTCCACCTTTTTTTCGGGAATAATATTAGGCCCCTGATCAATAGGATTTCCAAGTCCGTCAAAAATACGCCCTATCATATCTTCTGACACTCCAAGTTCTAAAGGTTTTCCTAAAAAACGTACTTTTGTTTCTTTCAAGTTAATTCCGGCAGATCCTTCAAATAACTGAATCATAGCCTTGTCTCTTTCAATTTCCAACACACGTCCCCGTCTTTTTTCTCCTGTTTGCGTTTGAATCTCCACCAACTCTTCGTATTTAATTCCTTCTACCCCTTCGACAATCATCAAAGGACCTACAACTTCTCGTACTGTTTTATATTCTTTCAGCATTAGAGTTCCCTCCTTCTGCTACTAATTTTTTCATAGCTTCTTTCAATTCTTCCATGATACCGTCAAAAGTATTTAAGGCATCTTCGCTGATATTTTTCGCTCTCGCAATTTTTTCACGAACAGGAAGAGATAATATTTCCCTTAAATAAATATTGTTAGATAAAGCCTCCCTTGCTTCCTCATAAAAACTTAGAATCAATTTCAACATACGAAATTGCTTTGGAAGAGAACAATAGGTGTCAATCTCATGAAAAGCATTTTGTTGCAGAAAATCTTCCCTCAAAGATTTTGCAACTTCCAATTTTAACTGATCTTCCTCTGAAAGAGAATCTCTTCCGACCAATCTTACAATTTCTTGCAACTTTGCTTCTTCCTGTAACAGAACCATAGATTGAATTCTATAGCTTGAAAAATGGGAATCAATGGTATTATCCATATACTGATCTATTTTTTCCTGATACAAGGAATAAGAGTTCAACCAGTTAATTGCAGGAAAATGCCTACGATAAGACAAGGCATAATCCAATCCCCAGAACACCTTCACAATTCTCAGTGTCGCTTGAGAAACCGGTTCTGAAATATCTCCTCCCGGAGGAGATACAGCTCCGATAACGGTCAAGGCTCCCTCTTTCTCATTTCCCAAACATTGTACAAGCCCGGCTCTTTCATAAAACTCCGCAATTCTACTTGCCAAATACGCCGGATACCCTTCATCTCCTGGCATTTCTTCCAAACGGCCGGACATTTCTCGAAGAGCCTCTGCCCAACGACTTGTAGAATCCGCCATCAATGCCACAGAATATCCCATATCTCTAAAATATTCCGCAATCGTAATTCCGGTGTAAATGGAAGCCTCTCTGGCAGCTACCGGCATATTGGAAGTATTCGCTATTAGTACCGTTCTCTTCATCAAAGATTGTCCGGTTTTTGGATCTATAATTTCCGGAAATTCCATAAGAACATCCGTCATCTCATTTCCACGTTCTCCGCAACCCACATAGACAACAATTTCAGCATCTGCCCACTTGGCAAGTTGGTGTTGAATTACCGTTTTCCCGGAACCGAAAGGTCCCGGAATGGCAGCCGCTCCTCCCTTAGTAACTGGAAAAAAGGTATCAATAATCCTTTGTCCTGTCACTAAAGGACTGATAGGATTCAATTTCCTAAGATAAGGTCTTCCTTTTCTGACCGGCCATTTTTGCATCATGGTCAACTCTTTTTCTCCATCCTCAGTGTCCACAAGGCAGACAACAGAATCTACTGTAAATTTTCCCTCCCTGATTTCTTTTACTTTTCCATATATTCCATGTGGAGTCATAAGTTTATGTCGAATGACTTCGGTTTCTTGAACACTTCCGAAAATTGTTCCCGGTTTCAATTCTTCCCCCACTTTAACTTCTGGATGAAATTCCCAAAGAGTTTCTCGATTCAAGGAAGGAACACTAACTCCTTTTGTTAAAAAATCTCCTGCTGCTTTCTGAAGATTTAAAAGAGGTCTTTGAATCCCATCGAACATTTGTTCCAACATTCCGGGTCCAAGTTCAATGGACAATGGACTTCCGGTACTTACTACAATATCCCCCGGTCCAATTCCTGTTGTTTCTTCATAAACCTGAATAGATGCCTTATCTCCCCTCATTTCTATAATTTCTCCAACGAGCTTGTTCTCTGAAACTTCTACAACGTCATATACATTGGCCTCTTCCATTCCCTCTGCTACAACCAAGGGACCGGAAACCTTAACTATTCTACCTTCTTTCAATGTTAAGCCCTCACTTTCTATAATATATTCGAACCTATTGCCTTCTCAACATTTTTGTCAATATTATCCAACCCGATATGTAAGCTTCCTTTGTTGCTTGGAATCAATATAATTGCAGGTGCCACTTCATGATTGTATCTCTGTATCGTATCGGGAATATCCTTGGCAAGTTCTTCTGTGATAAAGATAATTCCATACTCTTGTTTTGCAATCCTGTCAAGAGTTTTTCTGGCGTCCCGTGCATCTATGACACGAAAGACATGAACACCCAGAACTTTAAATCCGAGAATAGAATCTTTATCACCTATAACGGCAATTTTATACATATGTGTCACGCAACCTTTCCCTTATAAAGTCACTCGAAAGTCCATTTGCCTTCCCTACAAAAGTAATTCTTAAATTTTTAATTTCAATTTCCTTGGCATGAATATATGCAAACAGGACTTCCGGTCCGTATGTGATTTGCTTTGCTTTTTTTAATAAATTCGTCAACTCATCATCCATCTGCTTTTCAAAATGTAGTAACAAACCTGTTTTTTTGTACTCCTTGATACTTTGCAGAAATCCTTCTCCTATCTCCGTGTTTCTATATTTTTCAGCAAATTCTTGAAGGTCTCTGTAAAAATATTTTGAAATCTCCTCAAAGCAAAGGCTTCCTCCCTCAATCCAGGCTTCTTTCAAAATCTCGAAATTTTGTCCCTGTTTTTGACAGCGAATAAAGCTTCGAAGATTTGTAAAATCAATCATTTTTCTAAAATATTCTTCAATCAGTGGCAAGCCGAAGGACTGTGCCGTTTCTAAAATTTTCTGAAAATATTGTTTATCTACAAAAAATTCAATTTTTTGTGGATCCCCTGTTTCTTGATAGAGTTTATAGGCCTGAATGGCTATATTCCGATACCAGATATCCGATTCTTTTTTTTCTTCTTCTATCTGTTTTTTTACTTCATCCGGAATTTCTTGATAAAGTTCTGAATACACTTCCGAAAAATCTTCTCCTAAAATTTTTTCTTTCAAGGCAACTTTTATATTATGAAATCCATATTTATAAGTCAATATTTTTACAAGCTCTTTTTCTGATGCCATTTCTAAAATAGTTTTATACATGCTATTCAAGGAGCTTGAAAAAACAATATCAAAATTTTCAATCCTATCCAACTTTGTCAATTCTTCTGCATAGGTAGTTTCCTTCAAATATGTAAAAGAGTCCTGTATCGTTTCAGCCCCTCCCAATCTTTCGAGCTGAGGTTTTGTTAGAAGCTTTTTTTCGAGATTCCGTATTCTCACACTTGATTGAATAAACAATTCCCTCTCCATAAAAACCTCCTAAGTGAAAATTCTTTCTAAAATTTCCTTTTCCAAATCTTCTTTATAAAAATCTAAAAGAGTTGTAAACTCATTGTTATAAAAAAGCTCTCCTACTTTTATACTGCAACCTGAGCTAACTGTTTCCTCAGAAACCTTGTAGCCAAATACTTCCTTTCCTACTTTTTGTTTCATTCCTTTTGTCAGTAGAACTTCTATCGTATCATCAGGCTCTTTGATTTGTTTTATTCTATTCCCTACAAACTCTAAATATCGCTCTTCATCCAAATTTTCCAATTTTTCTAAAACACGATTCAAAACATTCGTAACTATTCCCTGTTTTGCAAAAAGAACCATGTCTCTTGCCCTCAATTTGGCATTGGAAAGCATCTTTTCTTTTTTGGCACTTCCCTCCATTTCTGCCTTTTGCAAAATTTCTCTGTTCTTTTTTTCTGCTTTTCCTTCCTCTATTTCAGAAAATTTTGAACTTTCCAATTTTGCTTTTTCTAAAACTTCTTCCGCTTCTTTGGTGGCCTGCTGCATAATCTCTTTCATTAAATTATCTAAATGGGACATTTCATCACATCCTTCATTTCTGAAATTTTACTAGGAAAAACTTACTTGGCTTAGCAATAAAAGAGACATAACAAAGGCCAAAACTGCATATGTTTCCACCATAACAGCCAGAATAATTCCCTTTGTTTGATGGGGTTCATTCTTTGCCAAAATATTGATTCCTGCTACTGCGACTTTCCCTTGATAAAAAGCTGATTTTAATCCAACCAATCCTACAGGTAGAGCAGCAATTAACAAATATATCCCTTCTACCAATGACATTCCGGCATTCAGTCGAAACATAATCAAAAGACCTATTACAAATCCATAAAGTCCTTGTGTCCCGGGCAAAAGTTGCAAGACCATAGCCTTCCCAAATTTTTCCGGTTCGTCAATCACAATTCCCGCAGCTGCTTCTCCTGCGATTCTAACCCCTTGTGCCGATCCGATTCCAGCCAATAAAACTGCAAGCACTGCTCCTAAAATTCCAAAAACAACTCCGCCATTTTCTGCAATTATTGTCATAAAATCTTTCATCTTCCTTTTCTCCTTTTCTATTTAATTTTTTCATTCCTTCATCTCAAAATATTGACTCTCTGACCTGAAATTCTTAAAAGCCTTTCCTCCACCCTCGTAAAATTTAGAAAAAAACTCTACATAGGTTAAACGTGAAGTATGAACATATGCCGACAACAAACTTAAAAAGACATTGAAAGTCTGTCCGAAGGCAAAAATAACAATACCAAAAATAAGACCCACGAAGCCTGTTTCTGCCAACTTTTTCACAATAATATTGATCGCTACGGCAATAAATCCTCCGGCAAGGCCCAAGGCCATCAGTCGTAAATAAGATACAAAATCTCCTATATAGGAAGTAATTCCATATAGGGAGTATAGTCCTCCCCCTATTCTTCCTGCCAATGTTTTAGCATCTCTCGCACTGAAAGCTACAATTCCAAGCATTCCAAGAGCGGCACAAACAGAAATAATAGTTTTTACGAGAGGGCTGAAAACAAATTTTCCTGATAAAATAAGCAAGATGACACTCGTCAATGTCAAGTACCACAAAAATACATCATAAAAAGCATCTATCCAATGTTCATTTTTAATCAATACATAAGCTTTCATTCCAAGAGCTGTTACTAAATGAACTCCTCCAAATACGATAGAAAGGATTAAAATAGACATAAAATCTTTTGAAGAATCAAGTATCTGTGTCGGAAGATGAATCAAATCTCCAAAAGCGCTTCCATAAATCAATCCCCATATCATGGTTGAAAAACTCAAAGCAAAAAAGAATTCTAAAAACTTCCGACTCTGATCACGAAGTTTCAAAAAGTGCAAAGCTACGCCTGTCGCTAAACATAAAATGAGTCCATATGCAAAGTCCGCTACCATCATTCCAAAGAAAATCCAATAAAATATGGATAATATTGGAGTCGGATCTATTTCATGATATCTTGGCAGTGCATACATCTTCGTGACAGATTCAAACAAAGAGAAAAATTTGAAATTTTTTAAAATAATAGGAACTTTCGGATCCTCAGGATCTACATCAGAAATTTTTAAAAAACTCTTTTTTTCTGAAACATCGTCAACAAGTGCCTTAAACTCTTTTTCCAAATTGGCAGGAATGTACCCCTCAATAATATTCACAAAGTCGGTTTTTCTAAAATTGCTAAGTACATCGTCTCTCAAAATAATATTTTCCAAATATTCCTTCTTTATCTCCATTTCCGAAAGATTTTCACGAAGTTTCTCTTCCTTCTGCTCTAAAATGACATTCCTCTTCTCCAATTCCTCTTCTCTCATTTCTATTTTTTTCAACTCTTCCTGAAAGCTTCCTGAAAAAGAGAAATGAAGTTCTGTAAAGCCATACGTTCTCAATAATTCCATAACTTTATCTTCTTCCGAGAAAGATATCAAAAAAAATAAATGAATAACATTCGAATCTTCATACATTTTTTCGAAATAAGTTTTTTCAAAAGAGTCCAACTTCTCCTCTACTATAGGAAATATTTTATTTGATATATTTCCAAATACAGCTTTTGTTTTCTTAAATTTTTTCAAAGTTTCAAGAGGTTCTCGAATTTGCATCCAAATTCTCAATTCCTGCTTTTTCGTTTTTAGATTTCCCAATTCCTGTTTATTTTGTTCTTTTTCTTTGTAAATCAAATCCAAGGTGTCAAAATCCTGCTGGAAAGAATACTTCTTTGCCTTTCCTTCCAACTCTTCAAAATTCATTGTTGGAAAAAATTTTTTTGGCTGTTCCTTTCTCAAAGACTCAATCATCCATTTTAATTTTTGACTGTCCTCCTTTAAAAAAAAAGACTCTTTCGGAAGCTCTATTTCTTCTAATATCTCTTCTTCAGACTCACTCTCAACAAAATGGACAAATTTAAATTTTTGTAATTCTTCCAGTAATCGCCCTCTAGTATTATTGAGAGTAAACAATTCAAATTTTTTCATTTTGACTATTGCCATTTGAACTCACAATCCTCTCTACAATCAAATCTACTATTGAATCAAGTACTCCCTCCTCTACATTTCTAATTTTGGAGATGTTTTTTTCCGCTTCTTCAAAAATAGGTTTCGCTATTTTTTCTCCTTCTTCTTGATATCTGTTCTTTACTTTTTCTGCATCCTGTAAAGCATTTTGAATCATTTTCTCACATCTTTCAATACACTTCCTCCTACTTTCATCCCTCAAGAATATTGCTTCTTCCTGTGCTTTTTCCAATAGCTTTTTTGCATTTAATTCTGCATCCTTTATTTTCTCTATTGCATTATTAGCCAAATCATCACCTCCAAAATTTTTCCATTCTAATGCCCTTTGATAAATCATTTTGTATTTTTATCATTAAATATAACAAAAAACAAACATTTAGATAGATAATCCAATTCATTCTATTAATTTCATTATAATCCCCGTTTCAAAAAACTTCAAGTCATTTTTTTGAGCAACAAAAAATGAAGGAAGTCCTTTTATAGTTCATTCCTTCATTTATTAAGTATTTCTTTTTTCTTTATTTTATTCAAAATTCTTCAAAAAATAAAAAAAGCTTGGCAAATACATATCCTCCCGGGTCGCTTCCA
>UMKD01012434.1_pt1 | contig 51549 bp, 51 predicted proteins | sample 1966221 | NCBI WGS metagenome assembly UMKD01 (sample SAMEA4836167, study PRJEB28245) | human gut metagenome | biome: gut microbiome; material: fecal sample | place: Denmark | collected 2008
TGGAGCTCTTCTACTGCGGCAGCGCCGAGCGCGAGCGCGTGGAGGAGGCCATCTCCCGCGCGTTTGCGCCGCTTCAGCGCGGGCGTGTCGTGCCGCCGGTCATCGCGGAGAAGAAAAACGCGCCGGAGACGCCGCGCGAGATCACCGAGCGCATGGACGTGACGCAGGGAAGGCTCTCGATGGGCTGGCGCGCGTCGACGAACGACGCGCCTGCGATGATGCTGGCAAATTTGATTTTCGGCGGGTACAGCAATTCCAAGCTCTTTTTGAACGTGCGTGAAAAGCTGTCCCTCTGCTATTATGCTTCTTCCGCCTATCACCGCTCCAAGGGCATCGTGACGGTCTCGTCCGGCATTGAGTGCAGGGATGTGGAGACCGCCAAGCGTGAAATTCTTGCCCAGCTTGCAAGCGTGCAGCGCGGCGAATTTGAGGAATGGGAGGTCGAGGGCGCGAGAGCGTGCCTGATCGCGTCGCTCGAATCGCGCGGCGACAGCGCGGGCCGCATGGAGGAAAATGCCCTCGGTCAGGCGGCCACGGGCATCCGCGAGACGGCGGATGAGCTCATCGCGGCGCTGCGCGCCGTGACGAACGAGCGCATCGCCGAGGCCGCGCAGAGCATGACGCTTGACACGGTGTATTTCCTGACAGGGGAGGACAGCAGGGATGAATGAGAAAAGCTACCCCCGCATCGGAGAAACGGTCCTGGAAAAGACGTTGCCGAACGGCTTGAAGATATTCATCGTCCCCAAGCCCCAGCACCGCAAAAAATACGCCTTTTTCGCCACGCGCTACGGTGGGATGGACATGCAGTTCATCCGAAACGGCGAAAAGTGCGACACGCCCGCGGGCATCGCGCACTATTTAGAGCACAAGATGTTCGACACGAAGGACGGCAACGCCCTACAGGTACTCTCGCAAAACGGCGCAGAGCCGAACGCCTTTACCTCCAACGCGATGACGGGCTATTACTTTGACTGCACCGAGCATTTTGAAGAAAACCTGCGCATTCTGCTCTCGTTTGTCTCCGTTCCGTACTTTACGGACGAAAGCGTGGAAAAGGAACGCGGCATCATCGGTCAGGAGATCCGCATGGTCGAGGATTCGCCCGACTGGCAGGTCTACGAAAGGCTCCTTGCCTGCCTGTACCGCTCGTCGCCCGCGCGCGTGCCCATCGCCGGCACGGTCGAGAGCATCGCGGGCATCACGGCGGAAACGCTGTACGACTGCCACCACGCGTTCTACTGTCCGTCCAATATGGCGCTGTGCGTTGTTGGCAACGTCGATCCCCACACGGTGATCGCGCTGGCCGAGGAGGTCTTGCCCCGCGAGCGCGGCGAGGAGATCGCACGCTGCTATGGCGAAGAAGAGGACGACGCTGCCGCGCAGAAGGAGACCGTCACGCAGATGGAGGTCGCGCTGCCGCAGTTTTTAGTCGGCTTTAAGTGCGAGACGAACGAGGGTGACCTTTTGCGCCAGTCGCTCATCGGCGAGATGGCGAGCGACGTGCTGCTCGGCGATTCGTCGCCGCTCTACCAGCGCCTTTACGATGAGGGACTCATCAATTCGAGCTTTGGCGGCGGCTTTGACCAGCTGCCGGGCGTCGCGGTTCTGTGCGCCGGCGGCGAGAGCGGGCAGCCGCAGGAAGTGAGCGACGCGATCTTGGGAGAGGCGCAGCGCCTCGCGCGCGAGGGCATCGACCCTGACTTTTTCGAGCAGATCCGCCGCGCGAGCTTCGGCGCGACGCTGCGCGCGCTCAACTCGTTTGAAAATATCGCCATCTCCATGGCGGACGGCTACTTCCGCGGCTTCGATGCGCTCCGGTTCCCCGAGGCGTACGCGAGCATCGAAAAAGCGGATGTCGAGCGCTTCCTGCGCGAAAACCTGACGGACAGCCGCCGCGCCATCTCCATCATCGAACCCAAGAAAGAAGGATAACGATCCCATGAGCTTTTCCGACGCGCCCATCAGCTTTCCCGGCCTTTTCGGCGACTGGCAGTTCACCGTGCCGTCCAAGGCATTGAACATCGGCAACGGCATCTACTGGTACGGCATCATCATTGCCGCGGGCATGCTGCTGGGACTCTATTTCTGCATGAAGCAGGCACCGAAATACGGCCTGAGCGAGGATAATATCATCGACACGGTGCTCTGGGTCATCCCGCTTTCCATCATCGGTGCGAGGATTTACTATGTGCTTTTCTACCTCGACCTGTTTCGCGGGAGCGACGGCTCGATCAACTGGTCGTCGACCTACCGCATCTGGGACGGCGGCCTTGCCATCTACGGCGGCGTCATTGCGGGCTTTTTGACGGCGTATCTTTTCAGCCGCCGCCGCAAGATCTCCTTCTGGGCGCTGGCGGACTGCTGCGTGCAGGGACTTTTCATTGGGCAGGCTATTGGCCGCTGGGGCAACTTTATGAATAGAGAGGCCTTCGGCGCGGCGACGGAGCTCCCCTGGCGCATGCGGCTCTGGACGTCGGCCACGACGTATATGGATGTACACCCTACGTTTCTTTATGAGAGCCTGTGGAATGTGATCGGTCTGCTGCTGCTTTATTTTGTCGTGTCCCGCGCCCGCCGCTTCGACGGGGAGAACACCTGCTTTTACTTCATCTGGTATGGTCTCGGCCGTTTCTGGATCGAGGGGTTGCGCACCGACAGTCTGTATCTTTTCCACTGGACGCTGTTTGGTCAGCGCATCCGCGTGTCGCAGGCGTTGTCGCTCGTGATGGTGCTCGTGTGCGCAGGGATCCTCGTCTATCAGTTCAAGGTCAAAAAGGCCGACGGGTCGAATCTGTTTGTCAAGCGTGTGCAGCAGACAACGGAGGCGGAAGAAGCCGCCGCTGAGCCTACCGCGCCGGACGAGAAGCAGTAAGCTCTATGCACTATCACATCGACAAAACCGCCGCGCAGAGCGCGTATTTACAGCTCTATCACCAGCTGCGGCGCGACATCGTCAGCGGTGTTTACCCGCTGGGGACGAAGATGCCCAGCAAGCGCCTGATCGCAACAGAGACAGGCGTGAGTGTCATCACGGTCGAGCACGCGCTGGCGATCCTATGCGACGAGGGGTATTTGGAATCCCGCGAGCGCAGCGGCTTTTTCGTGAGCTTCGCCGCGGCGGACTGCTTCCCGGTCTCCGAGACGGAGACCGAGCGCCGCACGACCGTTTCTCACGGGACGGAGGATGAATTTCCGTTCCCGTCGCTCGCCAAGACGATGCGGCGTGTACTCAGCGAGTACGGCGAGAGTATTCTCGTCAAGTCGCCGAACAACGGCTGCGCCGAGCTGCGCGGCACCATTGCGGCGTATCTCTCCCGCTCGCGCGGCATCAGCGTCCAGCCGGGACAGATCGTGATCGGCTCGGGCGCGGAATACCTCTACGGACTCATCGTGCAGCTTTTGGGGCGCGAGCGCGTGTTTGCGCTCGAAGACCCGTCTTACGACAAGATCCGCAGGGTGTATCAGGCGCACGGCGTCACGTGCGAGATGCTGCGCCTCGGCAGCGACGGCATCCGCTCCGATGAGCTCAACCGCGCGAGCGCGACGGTGCTGCATGTCACGCCGTTCCATAGCTTCCCGAGCCAGGTGACCGCCAGCGCGGGCAAACGCCGCGAATATCTCCGCTGGGCGGAGGAGCGCGGCGGCTACATCGTCGAGGACGACTTCGATTCGGAATTCAGCGTGTCGAGCAAGAGCGAGGATACGCTCTTCGCCCTTGAACCCGAGCGCTCGGTCATCTACATGAATACGTTCTCCAAGACCATCGCGCCGTCGATGCGCGTGGGCTACATGGTGCTGCCGCCCGCGCTCTCCGAGCAGTTTCGGCGCGAGGTGGGATTCTATTCCTGCACCGTGCCGGTCTTTGAGCAATATGTGCTTGCCGAGCTCATCGGCAGCGGCGACTTCGAGCGCCACGTCAACCGCATCCGCCGCAGACGGCGGAGACAGTGAAAACATAAAGCCGTCCAAATTCGACGATTTGGACGGCTTTTCGTTTGCCCCACGATTCGCAGTGGACAATTCGCTCCGCTTGGGGTAACATCATAGAAAAACAGGAAACGGAACACTTTTTCATGGACAAGTACAGCATCTTAAAGCAATATTACGGCCACAGCGCGTTTCGCGCGGGGCAGGAGGCGCTGATCGACGCGATCCTCTCCGGGCGCGATGCACTGTGCGTCATGCCGACGGGCGGGGGCAAGTCGCTCTGCTATCAGATCCCCGCGCTGCTCCTGCCGGGCATCACGCTCGTTGTCTCGCCGCTCATCTCGCTGATGAAGGATCAGGTCGCAGCGCTCAAGAGCGCGGGCGTTCCCGCGGCGTACATCAACAGCTCACTGACAGGCGAGCAGATCCGCACGGTCTACGCCCGCACGCGCAAGGGTGCCTACAAGCTCATCTACGTCGCGCCCGAGCGGTTGGAAACGAACAGCTTTTTATCGCTGATGCAGGAGATGGACGTGTCGTTTCTCGCTGTGGACGAGGCACACTGCATTTCGCAGTGGGGACAGGACTTCCGCCCGAGTTATCTCGGCATCGTCGACTTTATCAATGCCCTGCCGCGCCGTCCCATCGTCGCGGCTTATACCGCGACGGCGACAAAGCAGGTGCAGTCCGACATTCTGCGGCTGTTGCAGCTCGAGGACCCGTACCGCATCGTGACGGGCTTCGACCGTCCGAACCTCTATTTCGACGTGCGCCGCCCGAAAAACAAGTTTTCCGCCCTCGCCGCACTCATTGACGAGCGAAGAGGCAGAAGCGGCATCGTCTACTGCGCGACGCGCGCGGCGGTCGAGCGCGTGTGCGACAGCCTGTGTGACCGCGGCATCGCCGCCACGCGCTATCACGCGGGCCTCACAGATGAGGAGCGGCAGCAGAATCAGGACGATTTTCAGTTTGACCGCAAGACCGTCATGGTCGCGACGAACGCCTTCGGCATGGGCATCGACAAGTCGAACGTCAGCTTTGTCATCCATTACAACATGCCGAAGAGCCTTGAGGCCTACTATCAGGAGGCGGGCCGCGCCGGACGCGACGGCGAGAATGCCGACTGCGTCCTGCTCTTCGCGCCCGCTGATGTGGAGACCGCACGCTTTCTCATCGAAAACGGCGGAGCCGACCAGCTCTCGGAGGAGGACGCTGCGCTCGTGCGCAAGCGCGACTATGAGCGCCTGCAGGCGATGACGGGGTACTGCAAATCCGTCGACTGTCTGCGCGGGCGGCTGCTTGACTACTTCGGCCAGATACACCCCGCAAACTGCGGAAACTGCTCCAACTGTAAAGCGACCTACCAGACCGAGGACATCACGCTCTCGGCGCAGATGATCTTATCGTGCATCATGCGCATCCGCGAGCGGCTGGGCTACTACGTCGGCAAAACGCTCGTCATTCAGGTCCTGCGCGGGAGCCGCGACCAGCGGCTTTTGTCGCTCGGCCTTGCGAGCCTATCGACCTATGGTCTCATGGACAAAACGTCGCCAAGCGTCATCGAGCGGTACATCGAATACCTCGAATCCGCGGGATATCTCGAGGTCGACCAGCGCTATTCGACGCTCAGGCCCACAAAAAAAGCATCCGCCGTGCTCTTTGACGGCGAATGCGTGCTGATGCAGAAGCGGGTGGAACCGAAGACAGAGAAAAAGCGCCCGCGCGGCGCGTTTTCGGACGAATTCGAGGAAAACAGCCTTTACGAGGCGCTGCGCGCCCAGCGCGCGGAGCTTGCCAAACGCGAGAGCGTTCCCGCCTACGTCATCTTTTCGAACGCGACGCTCGCCGACATGGCGGAGAAAGCGCCGCGCTCGCTCTCAGAGCTTCTTGAGGTCTCGGGTGTCGGCGAGCGGAAGGCCTCCCGCTACGGAGAGGCCTTCCTGCGCACCATTGAGGAGTATATACAGCAGCAGGGGTAAAGCGGGCTCACTTCAGCACCGTGCCGTCTGCCAGCGTGATGGTATAGCCGTTGAAGTTGATGGTGCCGTTGTTGGTGAGGCTCGTAAGCGTGCAGTTGCCGGTCAGGTTCCACGTGCAGCCGTTCTCGATCGTGACGACCGCGTTGTCGCTGACGGCGGTGCCGCCCTCGGCATTGTCGATGATGTTGACGGTGCCGGTGAAGGTGCTGCCGTTTTTCATCGTCATCGTGAGCGTCGGGATGGTATCGACGATGATATCGCCTGCAAGCGTCTGACCGTCTGCGGCGAATTCGACCTGTGCGCCGTTGCTGCCGGCGGTTCCCCAGCCGCGGCTGGCGGAGTTGCCGACCACGCGCAGCAGTGCGCCGTCCGCATCATTGTTGACGATATTCACGCCGGAGAGCGTCAGCAGGCAGTGGGTGTTCGTGATGTAGAACATGTCACCGCTGCTGCCAACGAGGCTACCCCTTGGAACGAGGTCATTATTGCCCGCCAACCTAAAAAAACTAAAGGAAAGTTTGAACATTTTGTTTTTCACAAAAACGCAAAAAGCAGTGCCGCCTGAAATCAAGCGGCACTGTTCCTATTGATATGATGTTCCCACCGGCACGGCGCAAGCGGTTAGTTCGCTCTAACTTGCAGTCTTTTGAAAAGCCGCCGCAGGGCAGCTTTCCAATATATCCTGCTTTCCCGCTTGCCTTCGGGAAGGTAATCGACCTTGCGTATTGTAGCACAGCGATTTTCGCATTGCAAGAGCGGTTTGCAAATTTTTCGCGATATTTTCTTTGCTACATACGCTTTCTCGCCCCGTCCGCTGCGACAGACTGTTCCCATTCCGTGTCCCACGGCACTTGCATCCCGCGGCTTTCGCTGGTATACTATGTCCAGGAGTTAGATGTATTTAACAGAGTTGATATTTCACACAGGAAAGACGGTGAACGATATGGAAGCATTTTACGGCATTTTGATCCCATTTCTCGGCACGTCGCTCGGCGCGGCGTGCGTGTTCTTCATGAAAAAGTCGCTCAGTGACGCTGTGCAGCGCTCGCTGACGGGCTTTGCCGCGGGCGTGATGGTCGCGGCCTCGGTCTGGAGCCTGCTGATCCCCGCCATCGAGCAGTCGTCGGCGATGGGGAAACTCTCGTTTCTGCCGGCGTTTCTCGGCTTTTGGGTCGGCATTCTCTTTTTGCTGCTGCTCGACCACGTCGTCCCGCACCTGCACGCCAAGAGCGGGCAGGTCGAGGGGCCGAAGAGCCAGCTCCAGCGCACGACGATGATGGTGCTGGCCGTCACACTGCACAACATCCCCGAGGGCATGGCCGTCGGCGTGGTGTATGCGGGCTATCTCTCCGGCAGCGCGCAGATCACGGCGGCGGGCGCGCTGGCGCTCTCACTCGGCATCGCGATCCAGAATTTTCCCGAGGGGGCGATCATTTCGCTCCCGCTGCGCGCCGAGGGCATGGGCAAGGCAAGAGCTTTCTGGGGCGGCGTGCTCTCGGGCATCGTCGAGCCCATCGGCGCGGTGCTGACCATCCTGGCTGCGTCGCTCATCGTTCCGGCGCTGCCGTATCTTCTGAGCTTTGCCGCGGGTGCGATGCTCTATGTCGTCGTCGAAGAGCTGATCCCCGAAATGTCGCAGGGCGCGCACTCCAACATCGGAACGGTGTTCTTCGCCGTGGGCTTCAGCCTGATGATGGTGCTCGACGTGGCGCTGGGATGAAATACGGCAGGAATGCAAGCAGGAGGCGATACCGAGCGGTACGCCTCCTGCTTTTTATGCTGACGCCAGCCTTGCGCCTATTTTTCCACCCGAATAAGATTGCTCTCATACGGCGCTTGCCGGAGAGCACTTCGTCGTAAAAATTCTGCTTCCAGTCGATGTAGGCGACGCTGTCCTGCAATTTCCAAATGCCTGCGCGCAGTGCCTCCTGCTTCTGTGCCAGCAGGATCTTGCGCTGCGGGATGGTGCTTTCTCCTTGCAGGCAGAGGGCGAGGTAGTCCTTCATCTCCTGAATGCTCATGCCGCATTTTTCAGGCGCGTCAGGCTGCTGATCCACGCGACGTCCCGCTCGTCAAACACGCGGCGGTTGTTTTTGTCGCGCTTGACGTTGGGGACAAGCCCCTCGTTGCAGTAAAATTTTAAGGCCTGATAGGTCATGCCCGTTTCCTTGCAGACCTGCATCATGGTGTAGCGCATGGTAATTCCTCTCTGTTGCGTAAAACCGCGATTTTTCTTTAAAATTCTCTTGATCGGTTGTTACAACCGGTATTTATAATCGGCAGTATCAACCGGAAGTTGCCATCGGCAATGATAGCACAACAGCGGCGAATACCGCAAGAAAAACGGTCAGAGAGGATGCGTTATGATGAATAAGTTTATTTTTGAAAACAAGACCAAGGTGTATTTCGGCAAGAACGTTGTCAAAGAGCACCTCGGTGGCCCTTTGTCAAACTACGGCGAGACCGTCATGCTGGCCTATGGCGGCGGTTCCATCAAGTGCAACGGCGTGTATGATGAAGTCGTGAGCATTCTGAACGCCGCGGGCAAGCGCTTTGTGGAGTTCTCCGGCATCATGTCGAACCCCACCTATGCCAAGGTGCAGGAAGGCGCGAAGCTGGCACGTGAAAACCATGTTGACCTGATCCTCGCCGTGGGCGGCGGCAGCGTGTCCGACTGCTGCAAGGTCATCTCCGCGCAGGCAAATCTCGACGAGGACATCTGGGAGATGCAGTACACGAAGCATACGCTGCCCGCAAAATTTATTCCCCTCAGCACCATCGTCACGGTGTTTGGTACCGGCTCGGAGATGAACAACGGCGCGGTCATCACCAACGAGGAAAAGAAGATCAAGGGCGCGCTCTGGGGCGCGCAGGCGGAATTTGCGTTCTTAGACCCGGCCTATTCGCTGTCCGTTCCCATGCAGCAGGTCATCTCCGGCGCGTTCGACACGCTGGGCCACGCGATGGAAACCTACTTCGGCAAGCCGGATGAAAACAACCTCTCCGATGATATCAATGAGGCCGTCATGCGCAGCGTCATCCGCAACATCCGCATTTTGCTGACCGATCCTGAAAATTACGACGCCAGAGGCGAGCTGGCGCGGGCGTCCGCCATGGCAGAGAACGGCGTGCTGAAGATCGGCAAGGTCACGGGTTTTCAGGCGCATCAGATCGAACACCAGCTGGGCACTTACACCAATTGCAACCATGGAGCGGGCCTGGCGGTGATCCATCCCGTTCTGTACCGCCACATCTACAAGTCTGGTGCGGCGCGGTTCACCCGCTGGGCGCAGAACGTCTGGGGCATTGCGCCCAAGGGCAGCGACGAGGAGACCGCGGCTGCCGGTATCGACGCGCTGGCCGCGTTTATTAAGGAAATCGGTCTGCCGACCAGCTTTGCAGAGCTGGGTATCCCCGCCGACACCGATTTCCGTGCCATCACGGATTCCGCCAACGTCACTGCTGGCTGCTGCAAGAAGCTGATCCGTGATAAAATTTGCGAAATTTTGTAGGAATGCCTGTGAGTATCCGCGCTTTTCGCAGCAAAACAAAGCATTCTTTGCGCTGTGGTCCATTTTTGGCTTTTCTGCCTCTTGTATTTGGCCCAAAGCGTGATATCATAGGCCAGACAAATTGCGGAAAGGGGCGGTAGAGTTGAAAGCTGCATCGCAGAAAAAATCATTGGATATGCTCCACGGGACGCTCTGGGATAAGATCCCGCGCTTTGCCGTTCCGGTGGCGGCCACGGCGATTTTGAGCCAGCTGTTCAACGCCGCGGACATCGCCGTCATCGGCAACTTTACCGGCGAGCTCCGCACTGTGGCGGTCGCGGCCGTCGGCACAAACAGCTCGATCATCAGCCTGATCGTCAACCTGTTCATCGGCATCGCGCTGGGCGCGAACGTGACGATCGCGCACGCCATCGGCGAAAAGAACGACACGATGGTGCACCACGCGGTGCACACCTCCATCGTCGTGGCGGTGCTGGGCGGTTTGATCGCGGCGGTCATCGGTGAGCTGTTCGCCGTTCCGCTGCTGAATCAGCTGAATGTGCCGGACGATGTGTTCCCGCTGGCGCTGCTATACCTGCGCATCTATCTTGCGGGCCTGCCGGTGATCCTGCTCTACAACTTTGAGGCGGCGGTCTTCCGCAGCGTGGGTGAGACGAAAATTCCGCTGATCGCGCTGACGGCCTCCGGCGTTCTGAACGTGATCCTGAACCTCTTCTTCGTGGCTGTGCTCCACATGAGCGTGGACGGCGTCGCGATCGCAACGGTGCTGTCGAACGCGGTCAGCGCGGCGATCTTGTGGGTCTTCCTGCTCAAAACGGACAAGGTCATCCGCCTTGAGCCGAAAAAGCTGCGCATCGACGGGCTGTGCCTCAAGCAAATTCTGCGCATCGGCGTACCTGCGGGTGTGCAGAGCGCGATGTTCTCCATCGCGAATATCGTCATTCAGGGCGCGATCAACAGCCTCGGCACGGTCGTCATGGCGGCGTCGAGCGCGGCCTACAACATTGAGGTCATCACCTACGATATCCTCAACTCCTTCTCGCAGGCCTGCACGACATTCGTCGGACAGAACTTCGGCGCGGGCGAGATCAAGCGCTGCAAGAAAACGCTGCTGCTGTGTCTTCTCGAGGGCATCATCAGCCTCGGCGTCGCCATCGCTCTGATCCTCTTTTTCGGAAAGTCGCTGCTCACCATCTTCAACGGCGACCCGCAGGTGGTAGAGACGGGCTATATTCGCCTCATGCTGATCATGCCGTCGCACCTGTTCAGCCTTTGCTACGAGGTGCTTTCCGGCTACCTGCGCGGCTTTGAAATTTCACTGCCGCCCGCCGTTTTGACGATGCTGGGCGTCTGCGGCGTCCGCCTGAGCTGGCTGCGCTGGGTCTTCCCGCAGTACAAGACATTTATGAACATCATGCTGGTCTTCCCCATCAGCCTTGCGACCACGGCGCTTCTAATGCTGGCAGCGGTGCTGTACTTCCGCCCCTCGCGCCGCTATGCGCATCTGCAAAAGAGTGATGGTGCGGCTTCGGCAAAAATCGAAGGATAAGACCATTCCCAAAATCGACAAAGCAGGGCGCTTGCCTAAAAGGCAAGCGCCCTGCTTTACTTTTTTGATGGGGCAGCCGTTTCTAAATCGCGGATGGGAAATTTTCACATCAGCTCGCGCGTGAAATCAAGCACGCACTCGCGCAGACGCAGAATTTCCTCTGGCGTGTTCTTGCTCAGGTGCATACCGATGCCGAGCTCCCGTCCCGTTTTCGGGCTGACCGGCAGCGTCTTTACGCCGTGCGTCCGCCCGCGCATCATGATCTCCGTCATCATTGTGATGCCAAGGCCCTTGCTGACCATGCGGATGACCGTTTCATCGTCCACATGGCAGGGGCGGATATTCGGCTTCACCTTTTTGGGACTCAGCGCAGCGTTCACGTCGATGTCGAAGCGCCCGTAGGGCATCAGGAATTCTTTTCCGTCGAATTCCTCGATGGGGAAGGTCTCTTCGCTGCCGGTGGGATAGTCCTCCGGCAGGATGGCGTACATCGCGTCGTAGTAGAGCGGTGTCCAGTCGCAGTTGATGTGGCTCTGCCGCGCGGCAAAGATGACGTCCGTTCGCCCCTCCTCGAGCAGCTCAAAGGGTTCGAGCTCGTGGTCCACCATGCGAAGATCCACGTCGGTCTCCGGACACACGCGGCGGAATCGGTACAGAATTTCCGGCATCCAGTGCATGGCAAGGCTCGCATAAGCGGCGATTCGGATCGTCGCCGTCCGCTTTTGCGTGATGGTCTCGATCTGGTTTTCGAGCTTCGCCGTCGCGCTGAGGTATTCGCGGATCGCGGGCAGCAGCGCCTCCCCGTCCTCTGTCAGCGAAATACCGCTGTGGTCGCGCCGGATGAGCTTCATGCCGATCTCGCGCTCCAGACCGTTGATGAGGTGCGTCAGCCCCGACTGTGTGTAGCCCACGACCTCAGACGCTTTGGAAAAGCTGCCGAGGTTGACGGCGGTCATCAGAATTTCAAATTTTTTGCTGTCCATATCCCCACTCCTATAAAGGGTATTTTGATTTGTAATATACCTATTATAACCGAGCGTTTCTCTTTTTCAAGTGCAGGGTGTAATATTTTCAACACAAAGGAGTTGATTATCCCATGACTACTAAAAAATTGACCTTCCGGCAGAAGATTCTCGTCGCCGGAACGCTGTTTGGAATGTTCTTCGGCGCGGGCAACCTGATCTTCCCCGTACATCTCGGCCAGATGGCCGGCCGCAACGCGGTCGTCGCCATGATCGGCTTTATCATCACGGCGGTTGGCATCCCCATCTTCGGCGTCGCCGCCATCGGCATCACGCATTCCGACGGCCTGCAGACGCTCTCGAGCAAGGTCGGCAAGGGCTACGGCATTTTCTTTACCTGCCTTCTGTACCTGACCATCGGCCCGCTCTTCGCCATCCCGAGATGCGCAACAGTTTCCTTTACCACCGGCATCACTCCCCTGCTGGGCGCGGATTCGCCGGAGTGGCTGTATCTGCTTGTCTTTTCGGCGGCGTTCTTCGCCTTCGTGCTGTTCTTCTCGCTGCGCCCCGGTAAGATCACCCTCTGGATTGGCAAGATCATCAATCCGCTCTTCCTGTTCTTCTTCGCAGTGCTGATCATCGCGGCGCTGCTCTCCCCCGGCGCAGCGATCTCCTCGGTCGAGCCGACGGAGGCCTATCAGAACGGTTCCTTCTTTCCCGCGCTCATTGAGGGCTACGGCACGATGGACGCCATCGCCGGTCTCGCCTTCGGCATCGTGGTCATCGACGTCATTCGCCGCATGGGTGTCAACAACGACGACATCATCGCCGAGGACGTGCTCTCCTCCGGTCTTCTTGCCGGTGCGCTGATGGCGCTGATCTACGTGCTGTCCATTCTGGTCGGCGCGCAGTCGAGAGGCATTTTCGAGCTGTCCGAAAATGGCGGCATCGCCCTCACGCAGATCGCGGGTCATTACCTCGGCGGCGTGGGCCAGTTTATCCTCGCCTTCACCATCACCTTTGCCTGCCTCAAGACCTCCATCGGCCTTGTCACGGCCTGCTCGGAGACGTTTGTCAAGATGACGAACGGCAAAATTTCCTACCGCACCTGGGCGATCCTCTTCACGGTGTTTTCGTTTGCCGTTTCCAACATTGGACTGAGTGCCATCATCGAGTATTCCGTCCCGATGCTCATGCTCATCTATCCCCCGGCCATTGCGCTTATCCTGCTGGCCTTTATCGGCAAGTTCTTCGCTCATGACCGTGCCGTGTATGTCGCAACGATGATCGGTACATGGGCAGCCGCTATTTTCGACTGCATGAAGACGCTGCCCGCGTCGGTGCAGACTTCGCTCCGCCTCGATGTGCTTATCGCCTTTGCGGAAAAATATCTGCCGTTGTTCGACAAGAATCTCGGCTGGCTGCTGCCCGCGCTCGTCGGCTTTGTGATCGGCATGCTCATCCGCTCGAGCCGGAAGGGCGCGCTCGTCCCCCATGCCTGACGAACCAAATTAAAGTAAAAACGCACCGCACGGCAGAGTTATTTCTGCCGTGCGGTGTCATTTTTTCAGCGGCTCCGAAAACGGAGAGTCAGCATGCTGCCGAGGTTCACCAGCAAAATCGTCGCGGCCCATGAAAGAGGGAACGCATGGTACAGCATCGGGAGCGTTGGATGCGCACGAAACAGCGTGCAGATCCAGATGATGCGGAATGCACAGGTGCCGAGCATCGTGCTGACCGCAGGATACAGCGCGTGCCCGCTGCCGCGCAGGGCGCCCGCCGGGATCTCGTACAGATTGCAGAGCGGTTCAAAAGAGCAGAATGCACAGGATGCGCACAGCGGCGCTCTCAATCACGGCGGCTTCCTGCGTAAAAAGGGACGAGAAAAAGTCGCGGAACAGGAGATCGTAACAATCGGTACCGTGCTGCACACGGCCGAAAAGCCAAGGCACAGCCACAGGATGCGCCTGCACCGATCATACTGCCCCGCGGCGTAATTCTGGCTGGTGAACGTGGTCGCCGTCTGGCTGAACGCCGTGATGATGTAGTAGGTGAAGTATTCAAAATTCATGGCGATCGTGCTTCCGGCAATCGCCGTCTCACCGAAGCGATTGACCGACGCCTGCACAAAGATGTTGGCAAAGCAGAACACCGCGCCCTGCACGGCGGAGGGAACGCCGGGTTTCAGGATGCTTCCCGCAATTTTTGTGGAGAATTGCGGCTTGCGGAATGTAAGGCGAAACAGCTCGTCCTTTTTAAACCGCCGCAGCACCAGCAGCGCCGAGAGCGCAGCGGAAATGTCGGTGGCAATGGCGACTCCGGCGACGCCCATGTGAAGCGCGACCACGAAAAACAGATTGAGCCCGACATTTGCGGCGCCCGAGAACATCAGTGCGAGGAACGGAGCACGGCTGTCGCCGCGCGCCCTCAAGACGGCTGCGCCGAAGTCGTACAGCAGCAAAAACGGATAGCCGAGCATATAGAACCGCAGGTAAAGCGCCGCTTCCTCAAAAATGCTGTTCGGCGTTTGGATGAGCTCAAGCAGCGGCGCCGCGGCAGCCTGCCCCAAAAGAAGTCCCGCCATACCGATCAGAGCGGCCAAAAGCATCGCCGTCTGTACCGCGGCGGGCAGTTCATCAATCTCATTTTGCCCGATGCGGTTCGCGATCAAAATGTTCGCGCCGATGGACAGACCCGAGGACAGCGTGACGATCAAGGCGATGATCTCGGTGTTCGTCCCGACCGCCGCAAGCGCGCCCTCGCTGCCAAAGTAGCCGACGACGGCGGTGTCCGCCGCATTGAACAGCTGCTGGACCATGCTGCTGAGTGCAATCGGCAGGGTAAAAAGCAGCAGCTTTCCGCTCAGCGGGCCGTGCAGCATGTCCATTTCTGAGGTTTTCCCATTCATATTCGCTCGCTCCTAATCAGTCTTGCAATAGGATACAGGAGACATTAAAATATGAAAAGCGAATATGATAGATAGTCAAAATCGAAGAATGGAATAGATGCAATATGGATAATCCTCTATTGAAATATCTCGCCTTTATCAAAACGGTGGAACAGGGCAGTTTTACCCGCGCGGCACGGGAGCTCGATTACGCGCAGTCCTCCATCAGCAAAATGGTCGCAGACCCGGAAAGCGAATGGGGTATGACGCTGCTGGAGCGAAGCAAGAGCGGCGTCTGCCTGACCTCTGCTGGTGAGCAGGTCATGCCGTTTTTGCGCAAGGGCTGAACGACCATCAGGAGCTTGTGGGGCAGATCGACCGGATGAATGGGATAGAGACTGGTGTGGTCCGCATCGGGACTTTTGCGAGCGTGGCGATCAACTGGCTGCCGAATATCTTTGCCGTACTACAAAAGGACTACCCCGGCATCGAGTATGAAATGCTGCTCGGCGACTACGATGAAGTCGAGCATTGGATCGACGAAGGGCGGGTGGACTGCGGTTTTCTGCGCCTTCCGACGCTGCCGAAATTCGACACGCTCCTGCTCAAGCAGGACGAGTACAAGGCCGTGCTGCCGATGGGACATCCCCTTGCCGCAAAGGAGACCGTGGCCGTCGAGGAACTGGACGGCCTGCCGTTTCTGCTGCTGGAGCACGGCGGAAAAACCGAGGTTTCCGACCTGCTGGAGCGCACCCATGTGCAGCCGGACGTCCGTTTCACCACCTGGGAGGACTTTGCCATCATGGCGATGGTCGAAAAGGGGCTGGGTGTCAGCATTCTGCCGGATCTGATTTTGCAGCGCATCCCTTATCGGATCGAGGTGCGCCCCTTGCAGCAGCCGTATTACCGTCCGATCGTTCTGGCGATGAAACAGCAGGCGCATCTGACGCCTGCTGTGCAAAAATTCATCGAATATCTCTCGCTGCGGGAAGCGCAGCGCTGAGCGGTGCAGGCACTGCTGCTGAAAATCGGTGAAGCTATTATTTGCGGAATTTTTGCAACCAAAAAGCATCGAAAGTCGAAACTTTCGATGCTTTTTGGTGCGGGCATGGGGACTTGAACCCCAACGCCTTGCGGCACGAGAACCTAAATCTCGCATGTCTGCCAATTTCATCATGCCCGCATATATTTCACTATATCATATCTCTTTCACGGCGGCAAGGAGAAAATTCATTGCAATGCGCGCCTGCGCGATTTATAATGAAGCAGCGCGCGATTTATGACCGCGCAGCACCGACTATGGGAGGACTCCGCCGTGCAGAACGCTTATCCGGACTATTATCCGCTTTTCCATTGCATCGCCGACCGCTGCCGACACAACTGCTGCATCGGCTGGGAGATCGACGTGGACGGGGATTCCCTCGCCGCCTACGATCAGATCGGCGGCGAGATGGGCGAGCGCCTGCATAAATGTATCGACCGCAGCGGCGAGATGCCGCACTTTCTCCTCGGCGAGCAGGAGCGCTGCCCGTTTTTGAACGGCAAAAACCTCTGCGATCTCATTTTATACGGCGGGGAGGGTATGCTCTGCCAGATCTGCACCGACCACCCGCGCTACCGCAGCTTTTTTTCGGAGCGCACGGAGATTGGCGTTGGCCTCTGTTGCGAGGAGGCCACGCGCCTCATTTTGACCAGGCCGGAGAAAACAATGCTTGTCACGACGGGCGAAGGCGGGCTTGATGAAGAGGAGACGGCGCTGCTCACGCTGCGCGACCATCTTTTCGCCATCGCACAGAACCGCGAGGAACCGATCAATCAGCGGATGGAACAAATTTTGTCGGCCTGCGGTGCGCACGTGCCGGACGTCCCGCTTGTACATTGGGCAGAGTTTTATCTCTCGCTCGAGCGCATGGACGAGGCGTGGACAGGCATTTTGGAAGCGCTGCGCGAGCACGCAGATGAGTTGCCGCTCGACGATTTTGCCGCGCACATGAAAGGACGCGAGACGGAGTATGAGCAGCTGCTCGTCTACTTCCTCTATCGTCACGTGCCGACGGCGCTCGACGACGGGGACGTGAGCAGCAAGGCGGCGTTCGCCGTGCTGTCTGTCCGGCTGCTTTTCTCGCTTGGTGCGCTGCACCTTTTGCTGCACGGCGAGTTCACGGTGGAGGATCAGATCGAGCTCTGCCGGCTGTACAGCGCGGAAGTCGAGTATTCCGACGATAATATGGACGCGCTCTTCGACGCGCTGCTATAACGAAAATGCCACCCGGTTCGACACGGGGCGGCATTTTTTGCGCTTTTTGGTTGATTCTTATGTAAACCTGTGGTATCATAAAAAGACATTTTAGAGAGTGGGCGATTTCGCCCGATCCCGGCAAAAGGAGAGAAACGAGATGAAGCAGAACATGAGAAAGAGATCGCCGCTGGCCATGCTTCTGGCGCTGTGCCTTGCCATGCAGCTCTGCGTGCCCGCCGCGATGGCGAGCAATCGGCTGATGCGCGCGGGCGACGCGGCCATCGAGCAGATCGAGGAGGAAGAGGGCTTCCGCGCGGAGAAGTATTCCTCCGGCGGCAAGTGGTACATCGGTTACGGCACGGAGTGCGGTGCCGAGGATTATCCCGAGGGCATCACGCGTGAGGAGGCGGAGCTTCTTCTGATGAGCAAGGTCGAGGCGTATGAGGCCAAGCTCAACGACTTTTTTGACCGCTACGACGTCACGCCCACGCAGGGGCAGTTCGACGCGCTGATCTGCTTCAGCTACAATTTCGGCACCGGTTGGATGAGCGGCACGAGCGACTTGGTCAAGATTGCCCGCGGCGAAAAGGACGCGACGCGCCTTGAAGTGGCGCATGCGTTCGGCGAATGGTGCCACTCCGGCGGACAGGCCCAGGCGGGCCTTGCCGACCGCCGCCTGCAGGAGGCTGCCATTTATTTAGATGACAGCACCCGCGCGGCGGAGAACGAGTTTGCGTATCTCATCATCAATATGGAAAGCGGTACGTCCTACGAGACGGACTTTGCCGTCTACGAGATCGGCAAGACCTACGGCAGCTTCCCCAAAGCGGAAAAGCTCGGCTACGGCTTTGCCGGCTTCCAGACGAGCGACGGCAAGACCATCACGGAAAACAGCATCGTGAACGGCAACGCGGTCGTCACGGCGCAGTGGACGGCGACGAGCTACACCGGCAAGACCTATACCGACGTCAACAAGTCCGACTGGTTCTATAACTATGTCATGGAGCTGAGCGAGCAGGGCATCGTCGGCGGCAACGGCGACGGCACGTTTGCCCCCAACCGTCCCACGAGCACGGGCGAAATGCTCAAGCTCGTGCTGCTCTCGACCGGCCACAAGGAGCAGAAGCCCAGCACGGAGCACTGGGCAAGCGGCTACGCGACCTACGCCTATTCCATGGGCTTTGCCGCGCAGAATTACAGCGACTATCAGCTTGACAACGGCATCAGTCGCCTCGATGTGGCGCGCTTTGCGGCCAAGGCGCTGGGCTATGGCGCATCCAACACGACCTCTCCCTTTGCCGACGTGAACGACGGCTATGTGACGGCGCTCTATGAAGCGGGTGTGTTCATCGGCACGAAGGTCGGCGACCTGACGTATTTCTACCCCAACAGCAGCATCACGCGCGCAGAGGTGGCGACGATCGTTTACCGCATCTATCAGCTCAGCTCGCTCGACCAGAAGCAGAAGATCTACTACAAGAACTACACGCTCGATGTGCTCGAGGGTGTGCCGACGAACACCTATAATCAGTCTGCGTTCGTCAAGAACGGCAGCATCATGACCTACAACGATCCCAGCGTGCGCACGCGCGTCGGTATCGACGTGTCGCAGTATCAGGGCGATGTGGACTGGAACGCGGTCGCGCGCACGGATGTGGACTTTGTCATCGCGCGCGTGGGCGGCCGCGGCTACACTGTGGGCGCGATCTATGACGACACGAAGTTTGACGAGTATGCCGACGGCGCGGCGAGAGCGGGCCTTCAGGTGGGCGCTTACTTCTTCTCGCAGGCTGTGAGCGTGGCAGAGGCGCAGGAGGAGGCCTATCACGTGCTCGACAAGCTGCGCGGCCATGAGATCACGGGTCCCGTCGTCTTCGACTGGGAGGTCATCGGCAAGAGCGAGGCGCGCACCTACGGCATCGAGACCGGCGTGCTCTGCGCTGCGGCGAACGCCTTCTGCAAGATCATCAAGGACGCGGGCTACGACCCGATGATCTACATCACCGACTACGCGGGTTATGTCAAGTATGACCTCAGCGAGGTCATGGATTACCCGCTGTGGTACGCGCGCTACGATGTGGACGCGCCCTCGTTCTACTACGATTTTGCCATGTGGCAGTATTCGTCCAAGGGCAGCGTGGACGGCATCAAGGGCAACGTCGATATGGACATCTGGTTCATCAAGTAAAGAAGCAAAAGAAAAGGCGATGGCCGTGCGGCCATCGCCTTTTTCGTTGCGATTTTTCTTAGAGCTCGATCAGCTCATACTCTCTCGAACCGAAGCCGAGCTCGGCGGCCGCCTCCACGGTGTGGATGCCGTTGAGGCTCTCGATGCGCTCAACGAGGTGGTCGCGGCCCGGATCGTCGGACGCGTAGACGAGGTCGAGGCACGCCTGGTCGATGGCGATGGGGTCAAGGGAGGCGAGAATGCCGATATCTTTCATACACGGGTCCTCCGCTACGGCGCAGCAGTCGCAGTCGACGGACATGTTCTTCATCACGTTGATGTAGACGATCTTGCCGTCGAAAAGTTTGACGACGGACTCCGCCGCGTCAGCCATGGACTCAAGGAAGGCATTCTGCTCGGTCGTCCACATCTCTTCGGGCTTGCCCGCGCCGTGGATGTTCGCCTTGCCTGCGCTGGACGCGCATCCGATGGAGAGCTGTTTGAGCGCGCCGCCGAAGCCGCCCATCGGGTGGCCCTTAAAGTGGGAAAGAACGAGCATGGAATCATAATTTTTGATATCCTTGCCGACCAGATTCTTCTGGATGCGCTTGCCGTTCGGGATGGTGAGCTCAAGATCGGGACCCTCGGCATCGAGAATGTCGACATCGAAGAGCTTGCTCCAGCCGTGTTTGATCATCGTGCGGCGGTGGGCGTCGGTCGTGTTGCGCTCGCCGGGATAGGCGGTGTTGCACTCAACGATGGTGCCGTGTACGGTCTCGACCATCGGCTGCCAGAATTCGGGCGTCAGAAAGTTCTGGTTGCCCGGCTCGCCGGAATGTACCTTGACGGCGACCTTGCCGGGCAGCTCGAGACCCACGGCCTTGTAGAGCTCCACAACCTTTTCCGGCGTGATCTGCTTGGAAAAATAAACCTTTGCTTTCATATTTTGATTCTCCTGAGGTGGATTGTTTACTGTTCAGGACACTTTCATATTTGAATCGTCCCCATAAAAACAGCATAAAGCAAAGGCGCGCAGGATGCAAATGAAAAAATAAATGGATGTATTTCGACGTTTTTCTGCATGATTTTGCAAAAAGATTTGCTTTATGGACAAAAGGACGGTATAGTTAAGAAAATGTAAAGATTTGGATTCCAAACGAGAAAGCAGGGGCGAAGTAAGCGAGTGACAAGTTCGATCTACCATCAGATGACGATGTTCTGCTTTATGATCATTGCCGTGATCTGGATGAGTGCGGCGATCACAAAGCGATTCAGCGACAAGAGCTATTTTGTGCTCAACACCACGGCGCTGCTGTTTGCCACGGCGGACGCCGCGTGGGGACTGGTGCATAACAAGTCCGTTCCCTGCGCGCCGTGGGGAATGATGGTGATCCTTGACTTGTACTATCTCACGATGGTGCTCGCGGTCATCTCGCTTGCGCAGTATGTGGCGCGCAATATGCAGCCGGAAAACCTGAAGGTGTTCCGCTGGGTCCTCTTCTGAGTCTATGCGGCGACGATCGCGCTGGTGGCGGCCAACCACTGGACGGGAATCATTTACACTGTGACAGCGCAGGGGGAGTATCTCCGCGGAAAGGCGAATATGCTGCCGTGCACGATCGCCTTTGCCCTGTATGTGCTGCTGTTCGCCGCCATGCTGCGCGGCAGCAGCAGGGGGCGAAAGCGCTCGCTGTACTTTGTGACCTACGCGCTGCCGGTCTGCGTGATGAGTTTACAATATGTTTTCCCCGAGCTGCCGTTTTACTCCATGGCGTTCGCGCTCATCCTGATCAGCATGGCGCTGACGAAGGAGTACCAGCAGCGCGAGCTGCTTGTCGACGCGCTGAACGCTGCCAAGCGTGCAAACCGCGCGAAAACAACATTCCTCAACAATATGTCGCACGATATCCGCACGCCCATGAACGCCATCATCGGCTTCACGGCGCTGGCGGGGGCGCATGTGGACGAGCCCGAGCTCGTGCAGGATTATCTGGCGAAGATCTCGACCTCGGGCCAGCATCTTCTCTCGCTCATCAACGACGTTTTGGACATGAGCCGCATCGAAAGCGGGCGTGTGAAGATTGAGGAAAAGGAAGTCCATCTGCCCGACGTGATGCACGATCTGCGCACGATCGTCAACGCGAACATCGTGTCGAAAAATATCGAGTTTTTCATCGACGCGGTGGATGTGGACAACGAAGATATCCTCTGCGACAAGCTGCGACTCAATCAGGTGCTCCTAAATCTTCTGAGCAACGCGGTCAAATACACAAAAAACGGCGGACAGATCATCGTCCGCATCATCCAGAAGCCGGGCTTTTCCAACGGCTACGCGACCTATGAGTTCCACGTCAAGGACAACGGCATCGGCATGAGCAAGGAGTTCCAGAAGCACCTGTTCGAGGCATTCACCCGCGAGGAGAGCGCTACGGTCAGCGGCATTCAGGGCACAGGTCTCGGCATGGCCATCAGCAAGAACATCGTCGACATGATGGGCGGTACCATCAGTGTCGAGAGTGAAGAGGGCAAGGGCAGAGAGTACACCGTGTCGATCCCGTTCAAGGTGCTCGGCAACTCCGCCAAGTACGAGGTCGTTCCGCAGCTTCAGGGCGTGCGCGTGCTTGTGGCGGACGACGATTCCGACACCGCCATCAGCGTGAGCCGCATGGTGCAGGAGATCGGCATGCGCTCGGAGTGGACGCTCTCGGGCAAGGAGGCGGTGCTGCGCACCAGGGTCGCTGTGGAGCAGGGAGACGAGTTCGGCGCTTACATCATCGACTGGATGATGCCGGACCTCAACGGCATCGAGACCGTGCGCCGCATCCGCAAGCTCATCGGCGAGAGCAAGCCCATCATCATTCTGACGGCCTACGATTGGGCAGACATCGAGCAGGAGGCGCTCGAGGCCGGTGTGACGGCATTTTGCTCCAAGCCGCTGTTCATGTCCGAGCTGCGCGACGTGCTCTCGCAGCCCTACCGCGTGATAAAAGAGGAGACGCCCGCGGCGCCGTACCGCTTTGAGGGCAAAAAGGTCCTTCTGGTTGAGGACAATCTTCTCAACCAGGAGATCGCGCAGGCAATTTTGCAGGACGCGGGTTTCACGGTCGATACCGCGGACGACGGCGACGTCGCCGTCGAGCGTTTGCAGAACTCGAAGCAGGGCGAATTCAATCTGGTGCTCATGGACATCCAGATGCCGAAGATGGACGGCTACGCCGCCACGCGCGAGATCCGCACGCTGCCAAGCGACGCTGCCAACGTGCCCATCGTGGCGATGACGGCCAACGCCTTTGAAGAGGACGAGCAAAAGGCCATCCGCGCGGGCATGAACGCCCACATTGCCAAGCCCATCGAGGCAGGGCGGCTGATGGAGACGCTCTCGCACATCCTGACATAAAAGAAAGTATCCCGAAAGTTCAACTTTCGGGATACTTTTTGTCAGCTGCTGAGTTCGCGGATTTCATCCTGAATGAGCCGACCCGCCGCGGCGGCGAGCTGGTCGATGCGGCGAATGCGCGCAAGGTCGCGGCCATAGATGGCGTTCGCAGCGGGAACGCTCGCGTTTTCACCCATGAAGACGGCGGCGACGCGGATGCCCTGCGCGCGCAGGGCGCGCACCTCCTCCGCCGTGTCATCGACGCCGATCTGCCCGTCGTAGTCGCGGCTGAGCGGGACTTTGCCGCTCGGCAGGATTTTGTGGCTATCGTCGGGCGATGCGTCGGTCAGCAGGATGAGCAGATGCTTTTCCGCGGGTGCGGACTTGATGAGCTCGCCTGCGCCGCGCAGCGCGAGGCCGTCGCGGTTCCAGCCCGCGGCGAAGTAATTGAAAACGTTTCGTTCGCCGTTTTTGTCGCCAAAATCCTTCAAAATGCGCAGCACCGTGTAGCCGCGCAGGCTGCAAAAGCTCGTCACGCGCACGGGGATGCCGCAGGAGGCGAGGCTTTTGGCTAAGATATATCCCTGAATGGCGATAGCCTCCTGACAGTGCAGGCGCGAGGCCGAGGCGTCGAGCATCAGATCGACGGCGAAGCCGGGGCGGCTTTCCTCGTCGCTGCGCAGAAACACACGGTCATCATGCAGCACTGGTTCGCGCCAGACCTTCGTTCCGTCCAGCCAGCCCTGACGGGCGGGGATGCGCTCGGGCTGCTGGTGGACGAGCAGGCAGTTTCGAATTTGTTCGCTCAGGCGCGCGAGCGCGCTCTGGTGCAGATCGAGGTCGCGCGCGAAGGCGGCGCGGTTCAGCTTGGCCTGATTCTCAGCCTGCTCGTAAAGGCGCTGCGTGTCCGCGCTGATGAGCTGGTCCGACGCGCTCGCGCCCTTTGTGAACCACAGGTGGCAGCCTAAGTGGTTGCCGGTGCAGAGCTGCTGCTCGATGCGCGCGAGCTTGTCGGGCGAATAGATGCTGCGGCCGAAGCAGCGTTCGATGTAGCCGCGGTCCTCCGTTTCGTGCTCGTTGGAGCGCAGACGCGCGCGCAGCGCGTTCGAGACCTTGACCATGCCGTTTTCGCCCGGCATGGCGGAGCGGCCGATGGTCAGATCGTCCGTGCGGACGATCTCCGTCGGCAGGAGCTTGGTGAGAAGCGGCGCCCACTTGTCGTCAAAGTGCAGCTGGAAGCCGCCTTTTTTATGCACTGTACCGTCGAATTGCAGGTATTTTTCAAACGCCGCGCGCACGGCGATCTCAAGCTCCGCGGCGTTCATCGTGCCGGGGCAGGCGAGTGCTTGCGCAAGCCCCTTTTCCCACGGGGCGAGAATGGGCGGCTTTTGCCCGAGAATCGTCTTCCAGCGGTCGGACTGCACGGCGTAGACAAGTTGGTTTTTCTCCATCCACTCCTGCCGCGAGAGCTGGTATTCCAACGCGAAAAACTCCTCCGCGTGCTTGCGGCGGAGATCGGCGAGCACAGGGCGCTCGGGCAGTTCCTTTTCATATGCCGCGTTCTCGAGCGCCAGCCAGCACAGCTCGTCGAAAACGTTCTGCCGCGCGTCGCCCGCCCAGTAGGCAAAGAGACGCTTTGGCATCTTGTCGCCGAACCACTTGTGCACAAGGCCGATGACGCAGTTCATGTAAAAGTCCGGCTCACCGTTTGATTTGAGCGCTAAAAACTGCGGCTCGAACTGATAGTCCCCGCTCGCCGTCCAGACGAGGTTGATGGCGCGGCGCTGCTGGGCGGAATAGCTTGACGTTTCCATGTCAGTCGGTGAACAGGCGGCTGCGGTCGAGCTTTGCGGGGATGCGCGCGGCGATGACGTCGCGGATCAGGCTTTGCTCGTAGGCGTCGAACGCCTTATTTGTGATGCCCATATCGAGCGCGCGGCCTGCGCCGATGCCGCGGCGGATCAGACGCAGCGCGTCAAGAAGACCGCGCAGGTCGAGCGCCTTTTCGGAGATCTCCGCGTTTTCGCACTTTTTCTGCAAGTCAAGGAACAGCTGGGCGAACTGCTCCTTATACTTCTTTTCAAGCGTCGGGAACTCATCGCTAAGCAACCGCACAAGACCGTCCTGGTCGATGGACGGCATCTGGATGACGACAAAGCGCGACGTGAGCGCTTCGTTCAGCTCGCGTGTGCCGGCATAGCCGTAGTTCATCGTGCCGATGAAGCGCGCGGCGGGATCGACCTCCACGCGCTCATAGCCGGGAACATCGATGGCGCGGCGGAAGTCGAGCGTCGCGTGCAGTACAGCAAGCGCCTCATTTTTTGCCATGTTGATCTCGTCGAGCACGCCGAAGCCACCATGCTTTGCGCAAAGGTACACGGGGCCGGGGCGGAAGCGGACCTCGCCGCCCTCGAACGTGTCCATGCCGATGAGGCTCGCGGCGTCCATGTTCACGTGGAACGACACGTCCCATGCGGGACGGGCGAAGACCTGGGCGAGGTTTTCCGCCAGTACGTTTTTGCCCGTGGCCTTGCTGCCCGCGAGCAGCAGGTTCTCCCCGCACAAAATGGCGGCGACCGACGCCTCCCACACGTCCTTGCCATAATAATGATACCGCGGCTGCGGGATGCGGTTTTGCAGCTCCGGCGGCGTCGGATACTGCGCGCTAAATTCACGAATGCCATCCAAAAGGTCGGGACTCAGCCCCTCCTGTTTCAAAAAATCCAACAAATCGATCACTCTTTCTTGCCATGTGCACTGCACGTTCTTTTTTTCGGTCATCATCATAACACGGAAAAGGGAGTTTGCAAGTGGTTTTTGAAATTTTTTGCAAAACCTCTATGGGGTTGTGTCCCTGCGCCGCGCAGGGGAGCGGTTAAGGGGGATATTCTCTCACGTGAGAGAATATCCCCCTTACACCCCCAAGAGAACGCAAGGGGCTCTGCCCCTTGACCCCACCATTGCAAGCGAGCAGCTCGAAGAGGTGCGATGCTTGCCGATTGCACTGCCCATAGCGCGGCGTTGCCGCGTTTAGAGCTGCAAGACGACTTGCCTCTGCTTCTATTATCCGCTGCCGCTCTGCCTGTCTCGTAGTAGTGCAGACTAATTTCCGTCTACCGGAGCACTCATCAATGCGGCGAGCGCAGCAATGCCGTATTCCGCACGCAGTCTGCCGCCGAGGGAACGTCACTCGCGCCTCACGATAGTAAGGCGCGGTTGATACCGGCCACGACTCGCAGAAGATTCATGGCGAAGCCATGTACACTGCACCCGATTGCGCAGCGTGTGCAGTTCTTCAAGATCGAGACTGCCAATGTCGGGGGTTGAGGGGGACTCCCCTCGCGTTCTCTTGGGGGATCTAAAGGGGGCCATTCTCTCACGTGAGAGAATGGCCCCCTTTGTCCGCACCCTGCGGGTACGCAGGGAATAGGAAAACGGCGCTTGCGCCGCATTGCAAAATGCGTATTGACAAAATATGACGTTATCCATATAATGTCATAAGTTGAAAAAAGGGAGGGCGTCTGCTATGCTGCTGAAAAAACGCAACAAATGTCATTTCGTTTCCCTTTTTGTTTTTCATATTTAGAATATGGACCATCTGTCGATTCTTCGACAGGTGGTCTTTTTTTAGGAGGAGAGAGCGATGATCGAAAATTGGAAGGACGTTCAGATCGTGCCGGAGTTCTGCGATCAGGGCGTGGACTGCTACCGGCTGGAGGGGGGACACTTCCTCAATGAGTATTACATTGTCTCGGAGGCCGAGACGCGAAAGCTGATGAACCATCCGGAGGTGGTGGGCTACGAGGTGTACGCCTCGCTCGTGACGGCGACCTCGCAGATGATGTACTACCTGAAGGAGAAAAAGAAGATCACGTCGGCGAATATCCTCTCGATCCTGCGGGGAGCCTTGAACTACCCGCTGGAGGAGAGCTGCTACAAAGAGCACATCCGCGTCCACGACATCAGCTTTATGTCGAGCGAGCGCGTTTTTGAAAACGGCGAGATGACGGGCCTTGAGATCAAATACTGCAAGCTTGCCACCGTACCGAACAGCACGCTGCTGATCGGCGACATCATCGCCTCCGGCGAGACGCTTGTGAACTGCCTGCGCTATGTGATCGACTATTACCGCAAGCAGGGGGCCAAGCTGCGCAACATCGTCCTCTTCACGATCGGCGGCACGCAGGGCGTCGAGATCCTGGAAAAGCTGACGCAGGAGATCCGTGTGTACTGGCCGGGCTTTGAGGGATTTGTCACGGTGTATTACGAGGGCATTTTCAGCTGCTATGAAGAGGGAAACAAGGGCGTTTCCGGCATCAACCGCGCGCTGATCGACTTTTACTGGAAGGGCGGCATCATTGCCCCTGCCTTCCGTCGCGAGACGCTCTCGATGCAGAATCCCCTTTTTGAAAAGTGCACGATCTACGACGGCGGCGCCCGCCGCTACGAGATCCACGAGCATATTGAAGAGGTGCTCGAATTCTGGAACGGTATCTTAGAGCGCGCCGACAGCATCGACAAGCAAGCGCTGCTCGAGGAAAAGCTCGGGCATCCGCTGCCGATCTCCTACGAGGACTGGCTGAAGGACTGTCACTATGAAAAACTGGATAAAAAGACGACGCGCTGGCTCTATCAGCAGGAGCGCGGCTTTGTGGAGGGCATGCGCGATGTCTCGCTGAAGGAGATCGCGCGCCAGCGGATCGACGAGTTCACCACGACCCTGAGAAAGTATATCCTTTAAAAAATTTATAGATCAGAGAGGACAGAACGCATGAAGAATGAAAAGACGGTAGTGGATATTGACTACGCAGAGGCAATCGTGCCGAAAAGCGCCCGACGCGGCATCGTGACCATGTTTATGATCATGCTGGGCTTCACCTTTTTCTCCGCGAGCATGTGGGTGGGACAGCAGTTGGCGGACGGCCTGGATTTTCAGGGCTTCGTCGTGTCGATGATCGTCGGCGGTGTGATCCTGAGCCTGTACACGGGACTTTTGGGTTATGTGGGCGCGGAGACGGGCATGAGCCTCGACCTTCTGGCCCGCAAGGCGTTTGGCGTCAAGGGTTCGTATCTGCCCTCGGCCATGATCTCGTTCACGCAGATCGGCTGGTTCGGCGTGGGCATCGCCATGTTTGCCATTCCGGTCGCCAACGAGCTGCTGGGCGGCAGCAAGACGGCGGAGTGGGCGCTGGTGATCGTTGCCGGTATCTGCATGACGGCCTCGGCCTACTTCGGTATCAAGTCGCTCACGATCGTCAGCTATATCGCCGTCCCGATGGTGGCGGTACTGGGTACGGTCGCGATGATCCTCGCCGTCATGCGCGGCGACGGCACGATCGTCGATCAGTTTGCCAAGTCCAGCGGCACGCTGACGGTGATCGGCGGCGCGGGACTGGTCGTTGGCTCATTCGTCTCCGGCGGCACGGCGACGCCGAACTTCTCCCGCTTTGCCAAAAGCGGCAAGGTGGGCGCCATCACAACGGTGATCGCGTTCTTCATCGGCAACTCTCTGATGTTCTTCTTCGGCGGTGTCTCGTCGGTCTATGTGGGCGGCAACGACATCTTCGAGGTGATGATCAACCTTGGCCTGTTCTACCTCGCCATCCTGGTTCTGGGCCTGAACATCTGGACGACGAACGACAACGCGCTCTATTCCGCGGGCCTCGGCCTTGCCAACATCTTCGGCCAGAAAAAGAAGCCCATGGTGCTTGTCTCCGGCATCATCGGCACGGTGCTCGCCGTCTGGCTGTACTGGAACTTCTGCGGCTGGCTGAACATCCTGAACTGCACGCTGCCGCCAGTGGGTATCATTCTGGTGCTGGGCTATTTCCTGAACAAGGAAAAGTATCAGGACGTGGAGGTCAGCGAGAATGTCAACTGGTTCGCGGTGCTCGGCGTGGTGCTCGGCGCGGTGGTAGCAAATCTGGTGCACTGGGGTATCGCCTCGATCAATGGCATGGTGGTCGCCGCGGTGTGCTACCTGATCGGCCGCGCGGTGGAGAAGAAGTAAAAAAGCGTAATTTCCACCCCAAATAACAGAACAAAAGCCCATCAGCTCGTCGAGCTGATGGGCTTTTTCCTTTGCACGAAGTGCAGAAGATCACTTCGTGCTCGCCGCGTAGAGCATGATCACCGTCAGCACGATATAGACCGCGCAGGCCGTGGCAATCACGGCGCAGAGCGCAATGCAGACGACGCGAAGCGGCTTATTATGCCTCAGCTTTCGCGCTGAGAGCACGGCGCCCGCAACGGACAGAAGGAACAGCAATATCGCGACCCAAAGCTGCATACGACCGCTCCTTTCTTCACTCCGCCGCGGGGCGGAAGACGTCGATCATGTCGGTGCACCACTTGAGCTCGCGGGTGAAGCGGCGGCGTAGCGCGTCGGGCGGCTCCTTGCCATTGCCGACATCGAAAAAGCCTCGGCCGCTGTGTACGGCGATGTATAGCGTCCCATCGGCGTGCAGGCTGACGGAAAAATCGCCGAAGGCGGTGTTGGTGAGCGCAAGAATGCGCTCCATGCGGCTGGAACTCAAAAAGCGCAGCGCCCAGTCGGCATCATCGCAGCTCAGGTTGAAGTGCTTGTTGAAATCTTCATAGTCCGTCTTGATGGTTTTTGCGCGGAAGAGCTTGTCGAGCTTGCCGCGCGGCCAGAACGTGAGTTCGGCGGGGTACGTTTTACCAAGCTCACAGGCCATCCACTGACCATTGTAGACCACGCGCTCGGCGGACTCCATCATGTCGTTGTTTTCGTTGCGGTATTCGTCCACATCCGTCAGCGTGACGGTGCAGAGCTCGGACGTAAGGCCGCGGTAGGTGAAGTCGATGCGGCCGCTGGCGCTGTCGTAGACGTATGACGGCAGCGGAATGTTTGAACCCTTGATATCCACAAGGTTTTGCTTTCCGATGGGCTGCACGTCTTCAAAATTCGCGTTCATGATCTCCGGCACGAGGGACTCAAAGACCGCTTTTCCGGCGGCCTTCTGGTGCTTGTTCAGAACGCCCTGCCCCAGCAGCGCGACGACGATGCCGATGACCGTCAGCGCCGTGACCGAGGTGAAAATACCGATCGCCGTCGCGGCGCAGCCAATCACCGTGAGGAGCTTGCCGCGGCCGCCGCCGCGCTTGCCGTTTTGCAGCTCGCGCGCGAGCTGTTCGTCTGTCATTGTTTGATTTTTTTCCATCGTATCATCCTTTCTCAGTCCCGCGCCGCAAAAAGAGCGGTGTTTTTCAGCAGAAGATCCAGCGTTTCCTCCATTGCGTGCAGCGACGCGCAATAGCTGCGGCGCAGGGCGTCAAGGTCGCGCAGGTCTACATTACTGGCAACGGCGGCAAAGCCGTAGTCTGTTTCCACCGCCAGCGAGAGCACCCGTCCTTCCCAGCGGAAGCCCAAAAGCTGTCCTTCGACGCGCTGGCTGAACTCGTTCATCAGCTCCATAAACTGCGGGGCAAGAAGGGAGAGGGCATCCTGCTCCGGCTCTGCTGTGACGCAGAAGCATCGGTCAAACAACTCATCGCCCGTCGCCGCGCCGCGCGGACTGTCCTCCGTCCTTGCGTTGACGAGGACGGGGGAGGGGGCGGGCGTCTGCGTTTCGCAGCGCAGCACGAGGCCTTTGAAGACCATCTCGTGGCAGGTCTCATAGCCTTCGTGACCGCACCCTCGCTCATACACATGGTCCAGCCGCACGTTGGCGGCGGAAAAATGCACGCCGCGATAATCGCCCTCATGGAAATTCTCAACCGCACATTCCTCCCACTGACCGTCCAGCAGGTGGAACGTCCGGAGAAACGGCTCGTCAACGCACATTTCCGGTGTGTGCATATCCGGGCCGAAGGCCTTTTCCCATTCCGCACGGAAAAAGTCTCCAAACTGCTCCTGTATCAGGGCCTGGAGCTTCTTTTGCGCGCTGCCGCCCAAAAAGACCGCGCAGCAGACGCCGCCGAAGAAGAGCACCCCCGTCAGGATGGCCTTGAGCGCGGTGTCCTGCACGGCAAAGTACGAGACCGTGCCGCTCAACACGCCAAAAAGGCCCACCAGGATCCAGACGCGCGACATTTTCTGATAGTGCCCGAGCTTTTTCGAAAGCTCGGCGTCGCTGAGTTTTCCTCTTCCTGTCATTTCACATCCATCCTTTATCATGGCGTTTTCAAATATCCCAGTTGTCCATCCAGTTTTCGCCCCAGTCGTCAGCGGGATCATACGGCGCTTCGGGGATCCAGCCCGCGGGATAGACGAGACCGTCTTCGTCGTGGTAGGCAAGGCCGTCGTCGCCGATGGTATAATCGTTGCCCAGAAGGTAACGGTTCACGCCGTCGTAGTACCAGATATAGAAGGTGGAGTATTCGTCTTCGTAAAACTCCGCGTTTTCCATGTCTGTGTAGGTGTAGAAGTCGGCGTTGCGGTAGAAGACGCCGTCAAAGTGCTGATCGTCCCCGTAGCGGCCAAAGCGTTCGGCGGAGAGGGTGAAGCTATTGCCGTCGTCGCTGGGGCAGAGGTAGGCGCGCGTTCCGTTGTCGTAGAGGTAGAGGCCCATGCCCTCACCCTCGTCGTTCATCGTGCCGCTCATGGAATAGTCCGGTGAGCAGGCGATGTACTGCATGAGGGACGAGTCAATGACGATGGTCTCGCCCAGGGCGTTCTGCCACATGCCGTCCCAGTTGCTTTTATCCCACTCGACGATCTCCGCCTCGTCGTCGCGGAGGAAGGTGTGGCGGTGGATGGTGAGCCCGCTGCCCTCGCCGTTCTGGTTCGGTAGCAGCACGCCATCGTCGCGCAGGAGAAAATTGTAGAGAAAGCCGTTGAAAAAGATCATCGGCCGGCCGCTCGCCTCAGACAATTCAAATTCTCCGCGCCCGCCGAGACCCCAGCCGGTGCGGTAGGCATAGAAGCCCTCCTCACTGTCAAAGTACAGCCTCGAGGTGCCGTCGATGCTCCACATCCCGTCGAGAAATTCCATGTCCATGACGGTCTCATAGCCGCTTTGCGGATCATCAGAGCTGCTGTCGCCGCAGGCGGTCATGCTCAGCAGGAGCAGCAGCGCGAGCACGAGCGGCAGAAGATACGTTCGGTGCGTCATGCTGTTCACCGCCTTTTTAGTAGCAAATGCTGAAAAACAGCGTGTTGTAGGGGTCGACAAGGTCAATGTCCATGATGCTCGCCTCGGGCGCGATGCTATCGAGCTGCATCCGTCTGGCGCAGTCCTTATAGTTGTCGAGCTGCGGCATGGCGGCGAAGACCAGCCCGTCGTAATCGTCGGGCAGGTAGACCATGTAGCTCTTGGTCAGCACCATTGCCCAATCGCTGACGTTGTACTGCCAGTCGGTCGAGTAGGCGAATTCGATGAGGTATTCTTCACCGTTGTAATTGACGGTATGAACATAGTAGTTGTCGCCGCGCTGGCTGTTGCCGTAGGCGGTGGCGGCGGTGAACCACATGCCAGTGTAGTAGTCGTAGAGCTCGCTGTCGGTGTTGGTGATGTACTGCTCGGTGAAGTACGGGATGGAGCTCTCGGGAATGTAGCAGATGGCGTCGAACTGAATCTCGCGGATGCCGTCGTGCGACTGGTCGCTGTGCTTCACGACCTCCCAGTAGCAGTCATTTCTCTCATAGCCGTCGCCAAGGCCGGAGTAGCAGGCAACACCGTTTTCCAGAAGATAAGTGCCCGTGTTGACCGCAGCGTTGATCTGTAAGCCGTTGTCAGAGAAATAGGGCGTGTCGGTCAGGTCGGTCTGCACGCCGTTTTCGTGGAAGTAGGAGTAATCCGGCTCGAAGACATAGCGCTCGTCGGCATCCCAGAACCAGACCATCTGCGTCGTGCTCATGTCGGCGTGCTGGAACGTCACGACGACGTCGCTCTCGCCATCGCCGGTGATGTCGTCGAACGAAATGTCAAAGCCCGTGCCGTCGTCGTTCGCGTCCTCGACCGTCACGGGGAAGGACACGCTGTCGAAGAGCTCCTGCTCGGGCTCGTCGCGGTAGAAGGCTGTGCTCTCAGGTCCTACGGTGACGAGGACCTTGACGCTGCCCTCGCCCTCGTGTGTGATGGTGCCCTCGGCGGCGACCACGCCGCTCACGCGCCAGTCGTCGCCCGTGACGTCATCGCTGCTGTCGCCGCAGGCGGTCAGGCTCAGGCAGAGCAGAACCGCAAGCAGCACCGCAAGGAAATGATGGGAAGTTTTCATCTTCTTTTCTCCCTTCTTCACGCTTCAAAACGGCTTACTCAAGACGCTCGTAGTAGTCGTTCTCGCCGCCCCACACGATGGAATCGGTGTCAAAAAGCGTGAATTCATAGGTGACGTCCTGATACGTCGTGGAAACGGCATAGTACACGTCGTCCACATCGGTCGGGGCCGAGATAAAGCCGCCGTCGACCTCGGTCGCCTCCGCGCCGGGCGCGCGCTCGTAGAGACCCCAGAGACCGCCGCTGCTGTCGATGTAGATGTAGCTGTCGGCGTCGAGATCACCGTCCAGATACCAGATGCCCGCAAGGTAAGAGAGATCGACCGAACTGTCGCTGCTGTTGTAGTCTTCGGCCTGCGCGTCGAACTCGTCGAGGCTCATTTCATAGGTGAACGAGCCGAGCGAATAGATGTTCACGCTGCTGCCGTCGGCGGAGAACTGATAGGCGACGCCGTCGTGCTCGTTGTAGGCGTAGATGCAGTCATAGTCCGCGTCGTACTGCAAATAGCCGCTGGCGGCGAGGTCGTCGTTGTTGCCGATGCGCCAGCGCGAACCGTTGGTGTCGATGATGAGATAGTCGAAGTCCGTGCCGCTGTCGGGCAGATAGTAACCTTCGAAAGCGCTGTAATCATAGCTGTCGTAGCTTTCCTTGACAAAGCCGTCGATCGTCGACGGCGCAGTGGAGTAGTTGTCGTAGTCCGCGGAGTCGCCGGAGTTGTCGCTGCCGCAGGCGGCGAGGGCAAGGCAAAGGATCAGCGTCAGGGTGCAAAGGGCAAGGTGTTTACAAGCGTTTTTCATGTTGTTCTCCTCTCAATTTTCAAAAATCGGCGCGCTCAGTGCGCCCGTTCCGCCATGGACAGAATTTCGTCATGGCTCAGCTCCACATTGTCGAAGCGGACAAAGATGCCGTTCGTCATGGCGCTGTTCCACACCGCGGGATTGGCAAGCGGGCGGAAGCGGAGCTTGTCGAGATAGGGCTTCATATCGAGCAGCAGGCGGCTGCCGGAGACAAAGTCCACCCGAAGAATGTAGTCCGGGAGCGGTGTGACGGCTGAGATGTATTTTCGGTACAAAGGCATTCCTCCCCTCCGGAAAATAAAAAATCCACCGTACAGCCATTGTACGGTGGATCGGAAAGAGTTGGTATTAACCAAAGGTTAGATAATTTCTTAGGAATATCAATGCAAAATAGGCGTGCTGCGTCCTTGCTGTGCCTTAGCTCTTCGGCGCGGCGAGCTCGGCGAGCCGTTTGCGCTTGGTGCGCACGTCGCCTGTGATGAGAAGCTTAGAATAGATCTGATTGATGTACTGCTTCACGCTTCCCTCGGACAAAAAGAGCTGCTCGGCGATCTCGCGGTTGCTCAGGCGCTTGGCGACGAGCGCGGCGATGGCGCTTTCGCGCTCGGTGAGGCCCGCGAGGGCGGCGGGACGGGAGCCTTCCGCACGCTTTTCGCCGCAGCGGCGCACAAAGTCCTCGCCAAGCGGTGTGACCGTCCGGACAAACGCGGCAAATTTCGCACCCGCACCGCGCGTGAGCGCCGTCTTGAGATAGCGGTAATTTTCGACAAACGGCAGATAGAGCGCGTCCGGCTCCGCCGCGGCGAGGGCAGAGATCAAAAGTTCGTCTGCCGTCTCGCGCTTGCCGAGCATTTCGTAGGCCGCGGCGGTCTGAAGGCGGATGTGCAGTGCGACGAGCGCATAGTGCATCGCCTCGCACATACCGAGCAGCGCTTCGCTGCGGCCAATGACCTTGGCATATTCGCCCTGGGCGAGGTAGACCTGATTTTCGATAAGCTCCATCATCGGCTTTCCGGGCGCGAGGAAGTGGATGGAGGCGAGCTGATGCTCGCGGAAGACCGCGGGAATTTTTTCGGGCAGTCCCAGCAGCGCATAGTAATAGGCGCAGGAGCTTTGCAGAATGTTGAGCCATGCGACGTTATGCAGCCCCAGCAGCGCCTCGCGCCGCTGCTCAAAGGACTCGCGCGGCGTGAAAGAAGTGCAGAGCGAGAGCCGCCAGGCGAGAAAGTCGCAGCACAAGGCCATGTTTTCCTGCCCGTTGCCGTCAATCTGCGCATAGGCGCGCTCGAGCATGATCTGCGCGTCGGCAAAGCAGGCGCGCATGAAGTCGGCCTCCGCGCGCATGATGGTCTCAGCGCCCTGCCCGTGGCCGTTTGTGATCTTATAGTAGTGCGGCATGCACTCGTCCATCTCTTGGAGCTCGCTTTGCAGCTCGCCAGGCGCACGGTAAAACATCATCAGCACCGACGGCGAGCCGAACGTCCAGCCCCCGCTTTTCTGGATGCTGATGGCGGGGCGCGACATCTGCGCGCTCGCGCTGCGGTGCAGGCGGCTCATCGCGGAGATGTCGTTGTACATCAAAAAGCTCATGATGAGGTCGCACTCGCCGAGAAGGTCGCCGCGCTCACTCTCCGGCCAGTCGGGGTGTTCGGTGATCGCGGCGAGCAGCAGCTCCTTGAGCTCGAGCATCTTTGGGATCTGCCGCCAGGTGAACATGCTGCGCATCAGAACGAGGAGCGAAAGCGGGTGCTCCTTGAGCGTTTCGACCGGGCAGTGGGCGATGAAGTCGAGCACCTGCTGCGCGCCAAGCGACGTGAGCAGGATGCCCGCGTCGCGCTGGATGACGCGCAGCGCCGCGTCGTAGTTTTTGGCAAGACAGTAGAATTTGAGCGCATGCAGATATTGCCCATGCGTTTTGTACCACTCGCCATATCTATTATGGTAAACTGCCTGCCGCCGCGGCTCCATCGTGTGGAACGTGCGCTCGGCGCAGTCCTTCATCATGTGGTGGAAGCGGAACGTCACGCCGTCCGGCAGGCGCTTGACAAAGGCGTTCTGCTCGGTCAACGTCTGTAAGATCGCAGCGGTGTTTTTGCTGCCGGTGACGGTTTCGGCCATCTCGACGGTGAATTCGTCCGCAAGACCCATGACGGCCAAAAATTCGCGCCGCTTTGACGGCAGCGGGTCGATCATCGCGGCGAAGAACATCGCGTAGATATCCGAGCTGCGGCTCGGCAGCTCGCCGCGCTCGTGCAGCGTGCGGAGATTTAAGTAAATGGCCGAGAACCACCCCTCGCTCGAATAGAGCAGCGATTCGATCTGCGCGTCCGAGAGCTCCGTGCCGCAGCGGTGGGCGTAGATTGAGAGCTCCGTGTGGTTGAGGCGCAGCTGCTCGGTGCCCACGGTGTAGAGCCTGCCGCCAAGGCGCAGGAGCTCCTCCGCGGGCAGGAAGCGGTCGCGGCTTGCGACGATCAGGTGGACGTTTTCGGGCAGGCGGTTCGTCAGCGTGCAGAGAAAGGCGGGCACGCGGTTGTCGGTCAAGAGGTGAAAGTCGTCGATGAAAATATAGCAGGGCCGCTTGCCCGCGAGCGCGTGGCAGAGATCGTCCGTCAGGAGGCTTCCGCCCGCGGCGTCGTCGGGGCAGGGGTAGGCGCGCAGAAAGTCGAGTCCCGCGTGGGAAAAGGCCTCCTGCACGCTCTTCCAGAAGATGGCCAGATTGTCCGAATACACGCTGATACGCACAACGGCGGCTTCGTCGAGCTTGGCGCGCTCTAAAAGATACCAGTTCACCGCCGTCGTCTTGCCGTAGCCCATCGGCGCGACCACGGTGGTGAGCGCGCAGCGCGAGATCGGGCGCAGGCACTCCTGCAGGCGCTCGGATATGTAGACGGTGTTCAAATTCCAGCTTCGCTTCGGCATGGCGTACCTCCAAGACAGTTTTGACCGGGGGCTTTTCTTTCAAGATATCATACGCCGCATTTTTTGGCAACAGAAAGGAAAATGAAAATAAAATCGAAAGCATACGTGACAGGCAATGGCGGCATGATACCACAAGAAAAAACAGGACGTGAGTGCCCTGTGATTGGACGGCGGTGCCGTGAAAAGTAAAAAGTGTCCGTGTCCCGAACAGGTTCGGAACACGGAGGCCTTTTTTCATTTTTACCGCTTACAGCAAATCGGCCAGCTCCAGCACGAGCTTTTCGCTCTTTTCCCAGCCGAGGCAGGCGTCGGTGATGCTCTTGCCGTAGGTGCCCTCGCTGATCTTCTGGTTGCCGTCCTCGATGTAGCTCTCGATCATCATGCCCTTGACGAGCGCGTTGATGTCATTCGAGTGGCGCTTGGAGTGCAGGACCTCCTTCGCGATACGGATCTGCTCCAAATACTGCTTGCCGGAGTTGGCGTGGTTGCAGTCGACGATGCAGGCGGGGTTCTTGATGCTCTTTTCCGCGTACAGCTTGTGCAGCTGCACCAGGTCTTCATAGTGGTAGTTGGGGCGGCTGTCGCCCTTTTCGTTCACATAGCCGCGCATGATGGCGTGGGCATAGGGGTTGCCCGCGGTCTCGACCTCCCAGCCGCGGTAGAGAAACGTGTGGTCGCCCATCGCCGCGTAGATGGAGTTCATCATCACGCTCAAATCACCGCCCGTGGGGTTCTTCATGCCGACGGGCACGTCAATACCGCTCGCAACCAGGCGGTGCTGCTGGTTCTCGACCGAGCGCGCGCCGACAGCGACATAGCCCAGAATGTCGGAGAGATAGCGGTAGTTTTCAGGATAGAGCATCTCGTCGGCGCAGGCAAAGCCGGTCTCCTGCACCGCGCGGGTGTGGAGGCGGCGGATGGCGATGATGCCCTCGAGCATGTCGGGCTTTTTGCTCGGGTCGGGCTGGTGGAGCATGCCCTTGTAGCCCGAGCCGTTGGTGCGCGGCTTGTTCGTGTAGATGCGCGGGACGATCAGGATCTTATCCTTGACCTTTTCCTGCAGGGGGACGAGGCGGCAGACATAGTCCATCACGCTGTCCTCGCGGTCGGCAGAGCAGGGGCCGATGATGAGCATCAGGCGGCTGTCACGCCCGTCGAGGATCGCGCGCATCTCTTCCACGCGCGCCTCACGCACCTTGGCGACCTCTTCCGTGACGGGGAACTCTTTTTTAATGTCCATCGGGATGGGCAGTTTACGGATGAATTTTGCATTTTGCTGCATAATGAATACTCCTTGTCGGTCATTGACCAATATTGCCTATATTCTACTGCGTTCCCCGCCGCGCCGCAAGTGTGAATTCGCAGGAATTCGACCGCTTTTGCAGCGCTGCTTTGGCATATTTATCCATGAAAAACGGGATGGCGCGGATAACGAGAACTGTGGAGTACCATATCGGGCGGCGGAAAAGGGAACTGCCGCGCGCCGATTGCATGCGCCTTAAGCGGCGGAATATAAAATCAAGGTGCAGAGCGTCCTTGCTCTGCACCTTGATTTTATGGAAACTGATCAGTGACGGAAGCGGTCAGATGTTCAGCCGGCGGCGCAGCTCGCGGCTGATGGGCAGCACAGAGTCCGTGCCGCGCACGCGCAGGACAAAGCTGTTGCCCGTCCACGGAAAGATGCTGACAATATAGCGCAGGTGGACGAGACAGGTCTTGTGGATGCGGTAAAAGTCCTGCTCACCGAGCCGGCTCTCGTATTCGCCGAGCGAGGTCGTATCGGGATAGCTCTTGCCGGAGATGGTATGGAGGATGCAGCCGCGGCCGATGCCGTCGGTCTCGATGTAGGTGATCTCATCGGTGTCGAGCAGCGTGGTGCTGCGGTTGCTGTTCACGGCGATGCGGTGCAGCACGGGCGGCGCGGCCGATACGGCGGGCGAGGGTTCGGCGGTGCAGCGCTTGAGCGCCTCGCGGATGCGGTCAGGGTTGAAGGGCTTGAGCAGGTAGTCGTCCGCGCGCAGCTCAAAGGCGCGCACTGCGTATTCAGAGAACGCCGTGGCGAAGATGATCTTCGCCTGCGGCATCAGCCGCCGTGCGAGCGAGGCGATGACGGTCCCCTCCATGTCGCCTAAGTGGATGTCGATAAACAGCACGTCGAACGAATGCTTTTCCAGCAGCTCCACCGCTTGGGCGCCGCTGCCGGTCTCGGCGATCTCTGCGTGCGGCAGAAAGCTCTCGATTTGGCGCACGAGCGCTACACGGGAATACTTTTCATCATCGATCACGGCAATACGCATCGAAATACCCTCCTCTTACTCAGTGTCCGGCATCTCCGGTGGGATGAGCGGCAGCGAGAACGACACGGTCGAGCCTTTGTCGCTGCTGTCGATATGAAAGTCGCACTGTTTACCGTAAATGCTGCGCAGGCGTTTCCTTACGTTGAAAAGGCCCGTGTAGGTCGGGTCGCCCCTGCGACTTATTTCAGCGCCGCCAGCGAGGAAACGATTTTCTCCGCTGCCGTCCATATCCGCTCCTGACTTTGCTGAATGTCCTCCAGATCGGCCTCATAGATGCGGCCTGTTTCGTGGGCGCGGCGGGTGAACTGGTTGAGGTTGTTGCTGGAATAGCGAAGCAGCGACACCAACTCCCGCAGCTCCGGAAGGTCGAGCTTCACCAGATATCCGTCAATCGCCATCTTGCGGAGATACGCCACCATGTTAGTGGTGCCGAACTGCGCCATCTTCGGTTCAATCATTTCTCGTTCCTGCGGCGTGACGCGGAATTTGAGCTGAATATCCCGTTTGCGCTTTGCCATCGCTCAGCGCTCCGGGGCTTTGGACTTCGCCGAAATTTTCGGCGAAGTTGTTTCAGGCAGCTTTTTCAGTATATCCCGGACAGAGGTTTTCTGCCGCTCCTGCGCGTAGGCTTTGCGGGTCTGGCTGAGAAACAGATCGACCAGACCGGGATGACTGTTGACGGCCAGATAGCAGTTGCGGTCAGCACCCCATGCGTCGGGATTGGCGGGGATGAACATGGCGTTTGCCCAAGCCCGGTTGTCGGGAGAATAGCGTCTGTCCCAATCTGCTTGACAGACGGTGATGGCGAGGATAAGCACCGGAGAAACGAAAAAAGGCCACCGATCTGCTCCCCGTATAGGGGGGAGAGATCAGTGGCCTGTTGGTTTGTTCTTTTTTAATGCCCTGGCGTTCGAGTCACATCAGTTCATAAAAACGACCGGTTGCATCTCTAAAATGTCGCCTGTCGCGGAAAAAAACTGGCTTTTTGAAAAATCCTGTTTATCTAACTTTTTTCGATGAAAAAGCCGATAAATATGTGAAAACTCCGCACTTTCGTGCGGAGTTTTCTGCGTTGCATCTTTCATCAACACATTTTGGAGCTGGTGGTGTGACTCGAACACATGACCTGCTGATTACGAATTGAGTATAAAACCTTTCACAGCTTTTCATATCTTTCAAAAGTCGCTGATTTCGTGCGGGTTTTGCCGGTTTTGCTTTCGATATCTTCTCATAACTTTCAGTGTCTTATTTCGAGAGTAAGACACAAACAAGGCACAAAAACAGGGGGGCTCAATTCTCGCCATCATCCATGCTGGAAAGCGCAAAAACAATCATCTGATTGATGAGCTCGTTTCTGCTTATGCCAATCTCTGCGGCCTTGCGGTCAATGTCCTCAAGGGTGCTGATTGCAAGTCTGAGGGAGATAACTTCTTTTTCTGGTTTCTGCGGTGTAAATTTTGCCAATATCAGCACCTCCTTACTTGTAAAAGTATATTCGATATGATATGTTAATAACATATTTAATATTTGATGTCTTAAATTGAATATACTTTGACGCTGTATTTTAGTGCTAAGGGAGGACGTTCTAATGGGCGTTAGGTACAGAAAAAGCATAAATCTTGGAGGAGGCTTTCGTGTAAATCTTAGTCAAAACGGAGTCGGTTATAGTTGGGGAGTAAAAGGCTATCGTATTACCAAAACTGCGGATGGACGTACACGCCGAACGGTGTCAATCCCCGGTACAGGAATCAGCTATGTCGACGAACACAAGGACTCAACGCGCCAACGACAAGAGACTCCGCGGCAGGTTGATCCTTTGGATGCTTACAGCGATATTCAACAGGTTCATTCCGCAGGCACTGAGGCATTGCGGCCAGCCGAATATAGCGAATTGTTTGCGCAAGTGAAACTATTCAGGATGGCAGTCATTATCTTTTTCATTATGGCGCTTTGGTGCTTATCAGATGGGCTGTTGTGCCTTTTGCCACTTGCTGGAATCGTTTTTCTATTTGTGAAATGCCGAGCCTCTATCGAATACGAATTTGATGATTATGAACTTGAAAAATGGCAAGAATTTCGAGCAGCATGGGCAGCCGTTGCGTCGAGTCAATCTCTTCAGCAAATTACGCTCAAAGCAAAATCAAAAAACGCCCGAGTTACGGGCGGCATTGAGAATGCTATCCAAACAGAAAAAATGAGTGCAGGTTCGAAACTCCCGTGGTACATCAAGAGTAACATCAAACCGGTCGTATTTACGTTCAAAAACATGCAACTTGCAATTATGCCTGATAGGCTCCTTGTGTTCGATAAGAAAATGGGGGCACTCGACTACAATGATGTAACTATTAACCTGTCCGCGGTGGGATTTCTTGAGAGTGGAAAAGTCCCATCTGATTCAGAGATTGTTAAACATGTCTGGGCCTATTCGAATAAAGACGGATCTCCGGACAAAAGATATTCAAATAATAAACAGTATCCTGTTATGAAGTATGGCAAAATTGTCATTACCTCAGAAAGCGGCTTGAATATTCAATTTTTGTGCTCTGATGAAGCCGCAGCGGATAATCTAAACGAGCTCATCAATAATAAGTAAAACCGCCCGCCGCTGAGATGATCCAGCGGCGGGCGTTCCCTTACTTGATTCCTTTTTTCAGTCTTTCGATTGTAACTCGCATTTCGTCGATCTTGTCACTGTCGTTCTGATCTTCGGCGTCTGCGCAGCTCATCTCATTAAGCAAGGTGTGGAATTCTTTTGTTGTATTGTTGAATTCCTCTTCCAGAAGGAAGAAAAGATGATCGAAACGGTCATGCGTTTCTCTCTCGCTGCCATAACTTGGAACATAATCTACCATTGCATAGATTAAGCTGCCGATCATATCATACTTGTCGCAAATGAATTCGATATCTAAATTGCTCATACTGTTTCCTTTCTCGTGCATTCCTGCGCACGCATTCCTCTCGTTTTTCCGGTATCTAACAGGTAGTGACAGACGCGGATCCCGCGCACGTTTTGCGAGCTCAACGGCCGCCAGTGTAAGCAGCTGCCGCAGCGCTGGGAAACTTCCTGCTCTTCTGCCTTATTTCGTTTAATTACCATCTTGACAGCGTCCTCCTTATCGTATACGCTGATTCATGTGAGCGGCGAACGGGAGCCGCTTTTGCGTGAGTCTTTTTCATAAGAAACATAACTCCCCAGTGAGAGCCCTTGCAGCGAGGCGACGCCGCAAGGGCTTTTTCTGTTATGCCACGCAAAAGCGGCGCGTTGTGCTCCGCTTGGTGAAGCGTTCGGCCACGTCCGGCAGCGCCTTTTTCAGTGCCGCAGTGTCCAGCCGGTAGGCCGTTACCGGCTTCCATGTGATTTTCTACTCGCCGGCGTGGACTTCCTCGGCGTCGCCCATAGCGGCCTTGATCGTGTCCTTGAGGGCTTCGGCTTCCGCCGTGGCCTCGTCGATGAGCGCTTGAAGCTGCCGCAGCTCGCGGGCTTTGCTCTCAATTTCATTGATGCTCATTTATCAAACCTCCATTTTGATTTTTGCGAGGGCGGCGACCTCCTGAGTCTCTATCCCTTTGGGACTTTCTATCAAGCTCTTCTGATCGCCGGTTACGAAACATTGTTTTGTTTCTCCCTTGCTGTGATTATAATATACACGGTTTTCTGTGTAACTTCGATTCGCAAATTGCACGAATATCTGTGTAAAATGTTGTTGATATTTTACATTGATTTCCGTGTATTACTGTGCTATTATGACTATAATGGAAAAGAAGGCTGCAATATCTCAGCCTCCGGAAAGGAGAAAACAGTGCCGCTTGTTTATAAAGAAGATGTGTTGACCGCTTTGAAGGATCACGGGTACAACACGACAAAATTGAGAAAAGAGCGCCTTTTGTCTGAGGGCGCAATTCAATCATTGCGAGAGAAAAAACCTATTTCTTGGGCAAACATCGAAAAATTGTGTCAGCTTATGGAATGTCAGCCGAACAACTTTTTAGAATATTGCGAGGACAGCAACGGACAAATAGCCCCTTAATTTTTCCCGTGCGTTTGCTTACGTGCAATGTTTGCGTTTCATAATGGCAAAAAACGACAAGGAGGTCACATTATGAGTAACCGTGAAAGAGTTATTGATTTGCTGCGCAGTGTACCTGACTACAAAATGGGCTATGTTTTGGCCTATGTTCAGGGGATTACTGCCGACGAAGAAGCCGACGATGCTTTTTGTCAGCGCATGGTCGAGAATTACGAAAATGATCCGGATCCTGAAAAAGACAAGGGCTATTCGCTTGAAGATTGCAAGCGGGAGTGGGGGATTGATTGATGTATCGAATCATCATCAAGAAGAAAGCAAAGAAATTTATTGATCGACTGCCACTCAACGAGAAAAAGCGAATCGTCGCCGCAATCGAGCTGCTGCCAAACGGTGAGGATATTAAAAAGCTCAAGGGGCACAATGATCTGCTCCGTCTGCGCGTTGGAGAGTATCGAATCATCTACACCGTAGATCATGGGGAGCTCATTGTCATGGTGATTGATGCAGGAAACAGAGGCGAGATCTACAACAGATATTAGCAGAATAGCAGCAAAAAGCAGAGGCGTTATAGCCTCTGCTTTTTCTTATCTATCAGGCAGAATTTTTGCTTGTCTATTGGACTGTCCGCGGACGTGTCCGTGGATTTGTCCGAGGACTGTCCGCTCCGAGACTTGACAAGGCACGACGGTCTGCTATAATGAGCATAGGAAAAGGCGCTGCGACAAGCGGTTAGCCTCAGGAATTAGTCAAAGATTTTGACCGCTTACCTTGGCCGGGGGCGGTCATTTTCTTTTGCAAATCTGGAAAACCAGAGTTGTAACGCCTATCAATACCATCGTGTAAGCAAAAAGCTCACCGTAAGTAACCATAGACATCACCTCCCTTCAGGGAAGTGCTAACCGCCTGCCGTTCGTGCAGCGCCACCGACAGAATAGCACGAGATTCGCTCAAAGGCAAGCTGAATCTCGTGCTTTTTCTTTGTGCTCTGTGCCCAGCGGACTGTCCGACGGACACGGTTATTTCAGGTATGCGAGAGAGCGGGCAAGCGCCGCAGTTGCATCTTCCGATACCTTTGCTGTTGCGGCGGCTGTTTTCCGCTGAATTGCCTGATCGCCGTTGAATTGCTGATGAAAGTTGTTGTTTTGGATGATAGTCCGACTGGTATTCCCGCCGTACACGGTGGCAGCTGTTGCTGGGCTGACTGCCGCGTTATACTGAGCCATGACCGCAATACCGCCGATTAAGGCTTGTACTGCGTCAAGTAGTTTATCTTTGCTCGCACCGATCTGCTGCAAGCCCGCTGTGCTGCCCTTTGCAGTTGTGGTCATTACCTCTGCATGTACGTCAGGCATACCACCGGCGATATCGCTTGCAATGTTCCCGACTACCTCCTTGACCTTACTGCGGCCAGCACTGATGCCCTTTACCATTGTGTCGATCATATCGGGCATGTAGGTGTCGAAGTCTCTCAGCGGGCCTTCATCAGGCTTGGAGAAGTGCAGGAATGATTTGATCTTACCGGCTACGCTGCTCGCGGCCTCGCCGACCTTGCCGACAGCGCCCTTGATACCGTCGACGATGCCTTGAATGATATCAGCGCCCCATTGTATCGCCTGTGCGGGCAGTGCTTTGATCCAATCAATCGCAGCGGTGAAACCGTCGACGATGCTGTCCTTGATTTTTGTGACTCTGTCAGAGATTGCCGTCCAGATTGCCGTGAACACGGTTTTCACAAGGTCTGCAATCTGGTTGAGAATCGTTTCAAAGATAACGCGAAGGGATAGGATTTCTGGCAGAGCGTGTCTCCAATGTACTTTTCGTTGGTCAGCAGGTACCGGATGCTTGTCTCCTGCCATTTCTCGCCACCATTCTGCGTCGGAATGCCTTTTGCCGTCAGTTGCTCCGCGATCCATTTGGAGCTGTTTCCTTTGAGATATGCATCAAAGGCCCAGCGTACCGCAGCCGCTTCTTCCGGCAGTATCTCAAGGTTTTTCTTGTCTTTAATCCGGTATCCGTAGGGAGCGCTGCAGGTGATGAATTCTCCGCATTCCATGCGGTGCTGATAGCTCAGACGCTGGTTTGCCGAGATGGATAGGGACTCCTGCTGGGCCAGAGAACCGGAAACGCTCACCATCAGTTCGGTGGTGAGCGTTCCTGTGTCGATATTTTCTTTTTCGAATCGGACAGTGACTCCCATACCGGAGAGTTCTCGCAGGGAGGCGAGACACTCTTTGGTGTTGCGGGCGAAACGGGCTACTGACTTCACCAGAATGCAGTCGATTTTGCCCTTTCGGCAGTCCCGCATCATGCGATTGAAATCGTCCCTCTTGTCCACGCGCGTGCCGGTCAGGCCCTCGTCGGCGTACACATCCACCAGATCCCAGCCGTCGTGCTGAGCGATCACCTCGGTGTAGTTGCGGATCTGGGCTGCGTAGGAATGCAGCTGATCCTCAGAGTCTGAGCTGACACGGCAGTAGGCGGCGACACGCAGGTGTTCCGGTTGGAGTGCGTGTGGCGCAATCTCTTTTACCGTAGCCATCAGCGTTCCTCCCGCTGGTGGGCAGCCATCGCTTCGCTGCGGTTCACGCAGCCATGCAGGTCTTCGATAAAGGTGTTCAGGGCAGACGGGCTGTCAAACCCGTTGATGTAAACAACGCCGTCATTCTGCGTGTACTTGTCACCGTCCTGATACCCCAGCTTTTCCGCCTGCGCCGCCTCAAGGATGTCGATCCAAACAGAACCGTCTTTGCGGTAAATTTGTCTCAAATAATACTGGTATTCCACACTGTGTCCTCCTTGCATCTTTTTGGGCAACACACAAGCTACCACACTATCCGCGGAATAGCCAGCACTATTCCCGAACAGTCTGCGGGGCGTATTTTTCTCTGGCGAGTCCCTTGGCATAAGCCAATTCCTTTGCTGACAGAAGGCCCTTCTCGGATAAGTGTTCCAGCATCCGGATGGCCAGCCGGTACTGCAATTCCTTCTTGGCGTCGATCATGCGCACACCTCAAAATAGCTTTCCGGCTTCAGCTCCCGCAGGAACTTCGTTACAGCCCGCAGGCTGCTCGTGGTGCGCATGTCCGGCAGAGCCTCCCGCATGGCTGCGTAGTAGCGGCGGCCATGGCTTGCGCGCTCATCCAGAATGGCAATGACGCAGGTATCGGACTCCGTTCGGATAGCCCGCCCAAAGCCCTGACGCAGCTTAATCTGCATTTCCGGAACGGCCACATTCTGAATAAATTGGCGAAGGGAAGCGTATTCCTCCCGCTCTTTTTCCTTCAATGCGTCAGGATAGGCGAAGGGCAGGCGGGGAATCACCAGCAGGGATACGCAGTCGCCGGGGAAATCAAAGCCTTCCCATGCCGCGCCTGTGGCCAGCAGTACAGCCCCCGGTGTTTGCCGAAACCGCTCCGTCATGTGCATGGCGTTTCTGCCCAAGGTAAATAACGGGAAGCTGAGTTCCCGCTCCCGCAGCCTATCCTTTACCGCTGACATGGCGGCGTAGGAGGTGAACAGCACCAGCGCATGGCCCCAAGCCGCACGGATGAGTTCCGCAATTTCATCTGCCAATTCATCATAGTATGCTTCCGAACTTTGGCCCGGTGGAAGCTGCGGCAAGTACAGCAGGCAATTCCGCTTATAGTCAAAGGGAGAAAGAGAAACCGACTCCGTTACGCGCCGCCCGTCCATCAGTCCAGTCTGCGAACGAAAACGGTGAAAGTCATCCCCTACAGCCAAAGTCCCAGAGGCCAGCACAAAAGCGTGTTCCGGCCTCCACAGGACTTGGCGCATCTGTTCCGTCAAATCTGAAACGGTGGCGCACAGCATGGTTCCGCCATCGCCGTCATCCGCTGTGTAGAGGATCATATTCGTTCTCGGACTACTCAAGAGGGACACCGTGCCACGCAGCTTTTCCAACTGCCTGCGCCCCTGCGCCGACAGCAGCCTGCCGACCTGTTTCTCAATAACAAGAAGAGATCGGCTGGGGATCGTCAGTAAGCGAAGGTACGCATCCAGGGGTTCGGTTTCCTCTCTGGGCTGCGTGAGCTTGCGGAGCAGCGACCCCATCGTGTCTGTCAGTACATCCGCTGCCAGCAGATATCGTTCCGCGCGGAGCTGGTTGATCATGCTTTGGATGTCACTGGCAGTCAGCGTCATGCCGAACATCTCCCGTGCCGCTTCCGGCAGCTTATGGGCTTCATCTACGATGATGACGCTATGCTCCGGGAAAATGGGTCGTTTGCCCTGACTGCGGTGGATAGCGTCCGCCAACAACAGATTGTGGTTGCAGATCTGGAACACATATCGATCCGCGTCGCAGCGTTTCAGGAAGCGCTTGTACCGGCAGTCCTGATGATCGCAGTCACAGAACTGTGGAACGCAGACACGTTCCCGGTCATACCCGCTGAGATGGGGGACATTGTCCATGTCCAGCGTTCCCTTCAGCGTGCGAAGGGCGTCGGCGGCTGCCGGATCTTTCTTTTGAAAGTTCACCTGACGAAGCCGCCTTTGCAGGCGTTCGTCGCAAACATAATGACCTTTTCCTTTGCGGATCACAGAGAGCAGCGGGCGGTCGATCTGTCCGTCTGCCAGCAGGATGCAGGACAGCAGCGGAAGGTATTCCGTCTGCACGGCGTTCTGCAAGGCGATGCTGGAGGTTGAGATAATGACGGGCTTGCGCAGCGCCTCCGTGTCGGATCGGTTGGCCGCTGCGGCAGCTACCAGATAAGCGTAGGTCTTGCCGATGCCGGTGCCTGCGTCGCACAGGGCGATGCCACCGTTCAGCATGGTATCCAGCATCCGGTGGCTGAGCTTGATCTGCTCGGAACGCTCCGCCATGCCCTGGGCAGGCAGCAGGTCTTTGAAAATATGGTCGATCATGGCGTGGGCTTTCTGCCTGTTTGTATCATTTGTATTCATCCGTGGATTTCCCCTATCATGATAAAAAGTGTTTTTGTCATTCGTTTCACCGTATTTGCAGCTCGCGCCCCGGTGGATAAAGGGAACAGTACGGACAGAAGGCGGCTACCTTCTCACGGGCGTATTCCTGGGATCTCTACTGCTTTCAACCCCAGGGCAGCCCAGCCTCATCATGCTGGCCAGTGCTTTGTGTCTCATTATCAGCCCGAACAGAGTCAATGCCAGCCGACTTTGCCAAAGTCGGCCCGTCACAGGTTTTATCGCTCGCCGAAGATATCTCCTCCGGGTCATGGCGCACACTGCGCGAACGCTCATCCGTCCGGGCGGTTGCCCGTACTGCTGGTATGCACTTTTCAAGGAACAGTGAGGGATCTCCTTTTGGGTCCCTCACTGTCCTCCCGAAAAAGCCCTCGGGTGAATACCCTTAATTTGAAAAATTCTCAAAACATTTCTTCAGATCCCGCAGAATACGGTCCCGGCGTTTGATGACCGCCCTCTGGGTAATTCCGATCCGCGCCGCGTAGTCTCTGGTGGACACGCCATCGAAGAACAGCGCGTTGATCAACTCCCGATCCGCGTCATTCAGAGACAGCATGGCCAGCAGCAACATCTCCTTTCGTTCCGCAAGGCTCTGTGCCTGCTCTCGTTCCAGCGCTTCTTCCTCCGCGCTTGGGGCTGCTTCCGCGCCGACATAGTCCGAAAGCAGGTCGTCCTCCGCCATCTGCTCCAGCGAGAGGATCTTCCCAGAAAACTGTTCCTCCCGCACATACCGCTCCCGGCGGTCCGCCTGGGAGTAGGCCAGATACACATCCTCCGCCACTTCCACATCCACACCATCCACGGTGATGATATTGGCGATCACTTCACCAGCTTCGTTATAAATGCGTCTATAATTGCGTTCTTCCTGCCATTTTTTCATTTTTCGTGACTCCAATCTCAGATTTTTTTGAAAGTTCTGAGATCGGGTCACGGGTATTTGGCGACATAGGTCTGCCAACGCTGGAGCATACAAGTCCTTTCCGCCACTCAACAATGCGAAAAGGGCGCAAAAAAAGAGCCTTACGCATAGCTGAAAAGCTACTTGTAAGGCTCCTAACTCAATACTTCCCGCTTACGTCTGATTCGACGCTGGGTGGTTGGTGCGCTTGACGAAGTTATATATTGTTTTGTCTTAATTCAGGCCCATGCCGTATCCCTACAGAGAGTGGGCACGATGATCGGCGGCTCAGTCCTGTGCCGCACGGTGATCCCCACCTGCATACCGCACCTTGGACACTTTGCGATAATATCAGCTGGTTCATTTCCTACCATGGCAAACAGCCGATATTGGGAGAGAGCCGCTCCTGCAGGAGCATCCGCGATCCGTCCCTTCTCGCAGATAGGACAGCGAAGGATCTTGCGTATTTCTTGTTCCATGGCGCCTCGCTTTCTCTGTTCTCTTTTTTGAGAACAGCTTCCTAAAATTTTTTCACATCAGATGATGATTCTCCAGCCGGATACGCATGGCTTGCTTGGAGACTTGAAAAATGCCGGCCATATCCGCGACTAATTGCTGACGGTCCCTGCCAGACTGGAGCTGGTAAAAGCATCGTTTTACTTGAGGCAGCGGCATCAGAAGGATGGACCCCAGCAGATTCGCCTGCATTTCCAATGCGCTGTTCTGCGTTCTGACGATGTTTGTTTCTGTCATCATGGCTGCACTCTCGCCGGTTCCGCTGTACAGTCTCTTATGCAGCAGCCAGTGTGCCAGCTCATGAGCGCAGGTAAAGCGCAGTCGGCCTGTGGAGGCATCCTCTCTGCAGAGGGAGCTATCGATGAGTATGGTGCCGCTCTTGACCGCAATGACGGTATATCCTGGGATATCGTAATCATAGATAATGGCGCCGCCATCATCAAAAATCGTTTCGCCCAAGACACACCCGGTTTTCCGCAGGCACTGATATTCCAGCGTGATCCCCTGTGCTTCGATGATATCCTCGATAGGGATCATTCTGGGAACGCCATAATAGAGATTCGGATCATAGGCGGTGATGACTTCGCGGGCGATCCCCTCCAGAGCCTGTTCCCTGTAATATGGTGTTCTCATGCCTTGGTATCACTGTCCTCTCCTGATGATCTCATGCGCCGGTTGATTCGGTCGATAAAATCCTGCCACTCCTGGTCGGTGGCGTCTGCCTCCCTGGCTGTGCGCAATGCAGCCCGGACGATCTCTCGATCCATGATGTAGTCCGGAAGGTCTGCGGATACCCGATTTTGCTTGGATTTTGCCGCAAGGTCAAGCATCCATTCCCGTTCTGGCTTGTCCAACTGCAGCAGCAGGGCCATCCGTTCCAGATATTCCTGCGAAGGAGCCGCGCGGCGGTCATTCTCAATGTTGCTCATATAGACCGGCGACAAGTCCAGCTTTGCCGCCATGCCGCGGAGCGTCAGGCCGCGCGCCATACGCTTCTCCCGAAGGAAGCTGCCAAAGGTCTGTTCCACGCATTTCACCTCCTCGTGCGTTCTCTCGATTGGGAACAGTGCCAGTATAGCAAACATCTGTTCGATTAGCAAGATGAGAAAGCAGAGGTGTTCCCCGCAAGGAACACCTCTGCTGGATCATTGCAGCCATGCGGCCATGCCGCGCATTTCGTCCAGCACCTCTGCGGGGCCGAGGATTTGGATCTTGCCGCAGAAGGTGAACACCCATGCAAAAAACGGTGGACTGGGTGCTACCTCCACGATGGCCTTGAAGTGGCCGTCATCTGCTGTCACCGTTGAGACTTCTTCGCCAAAGCGGTCTATTACGCTGCGCATGACCTCGTTCTCGCACAGCAGCTCCACCGTACACAGATCGTCCGGGTACATTCCGAATATTTTCCGCACATACTCAGCCGGGTCGAAGTCCGGCATACAAACAGCCGCCTGGTCGGATGATTCCACAGCCACCATTCGATCCACTCGGAACTGTGCCAGCTTCCCGTGCTTTTCCGACCAGCCCACTGCGTAATAACAATCCCGGCTCCAGATAAGGGCATACGGGCTGAACTGATAGCGGTAACCGTTATGCTTGAGTATCTTTTCTTTCTGCGGGGTGTATTCGTAATACTGAAAGGTGATCTGCCGTTTATCCTGAATGGCGTTATGGATCTCATCCACGCTGTAATAAATACACTCATTCTCCGGTTTGGCGGTACCTTCCATATAGATATGCCGATCCAACTGGCGGGCATGAGATTCACTGGTGAGCTTACCCAGCTTTCCAATAAGCCGCTCGCTCTTTTTGGCCGTAATGAAGCGGGAGGATTCTACCGCGTCCACCAGCAGCTTCAGCTCCGGCAGTTCGAACAGCCTCTCACCCACGAAGTATTGATTCTGGGTGCTTTTGACACAGACGATGTCCATACCGCTACTTTGCAAGACTTCAATAGCGGAATATACGCTCTTGCGCCCTGCCTGAATGCCATGCTCCTGCCAGAAAGCAAGAATATCCGCCACAGAGACCGGATGCCGGTCATCCGTATGCTCATACAGATACTGCTGTAAGAGCAGCAGACCGTATTGGGATTCATTTTTCATACCGATTTCCTTTTCTGTTTCCACATTTTTAGGAACAATTCGTTACAGTACTTCTTTATAGCTATCCCTTTCGGGTGATATACAAGCCCTCGCGGTGATTAAGTCATGACTTTTTGCTGCTCACATTTTCGCGGCAAATCTCCAAGGCTGGGAGCGGCAATCATAATCGTACAACCGGAGCGCCGCGCTGATTTTCTCAAATTGTGTGACGCCGTCACAGTAAAACCGCTTGTCACGCGGTATAC
>UMKD01038085.1_pt1 | contig 51417 bp, 45 predicted proteins | sample 1966221 | NCBI WGS metagenome assembly UMKD01 (sample SAMEA4836167, study PRJEB28245) | human gut metagenome | biome: gut microbiome; material: fecal sample | place: Denmark | collected 2008
TTTACAAGTACCGGGACAATCCTTGCTGAATTCCAATGAGGCCAATCATGCGAAATAATAATCAGATAAAGCGTACAAAATATTTATTGTCGATTGGCTTATATTTATTAGTCTCGGGGCCGATGAGTGCGAGTGTGATCCCAACTAATATGGGAAGCTATTCATTCAGAGGCATGGTTATTGCTACGCCATGTCAGATAGCGCCTGGAAGTGAGAAGGTCCCTGTTGATTTTCAACAAATCTCGGTCAAAGATCTTTATAAAGAAGGCAAATCGAAACCTTTAAATTTCTCAATTCATTTAACGAATTGTAATACGACTATATTTAAATCGGTGACAGTGACTTTTAATGGAATTGAAAATAAGAATCTTCCTGACCATCTTGCGATTAGTGACCAAAGTGAAGCTAGCGGAATCGGTATTGGGTTATTAAACTTAAATGAAACACCCATAGAATTGAATACGCCATCATTAGCACAAAATCTGGCAACAAATAATACGGAAATTCAATTTAAGGCTTATGTCGAGGCTGAGCCTGAAGCGAGAATTAACCAAACGATTACCTATGGGAATTTTTATAGTACTGCGTACTATACATTAAATTATCAATAACGAATGAAAACATGATGTTTGCAATCAAAATTAAAGATAATAAAAAAGAACGTTATCCATGGGTTCTTTTAAGTTTTGTCGTTATATTTTTTGGCATTATATTGCATATTTATCTGCCGAATATGGGCGGAACAGGTTTGTCATTACCATTCAATATAATTAGTGGTTTTTTTATTGCTTTTTTTATTGTAGTGGTTAGTATTACACAAATTAAAAATTCAAGCTTATATTACTCTAAGTCGAGTAATTATATTACAATTGGATTGGTCTTATTATTAGGCTTGTGTTTTTTTGCGCCTAAAGATTACCAGTTTAATGCATACTTGACAGCATATTGGTTATTGGGTGCGTTATTTTTTTATCAAGCTTTACTGCAAATAAATATTTCAGAAACTGTATTGAAAATAATTGTTTGCAGTATATTATTTTCTGCTATTGTTGAGAGCCTATTTTCAATAGCACAAATTTTTAATTTTTTTCCGATATCAGGGGATAGGCCATATGGCGTATTCCAACAAGTTAATGTTCTTTCTAGTTTTATTTGTGTTGGCATTGCCAGTGCAATAGGTATGTTTATTTTAATGAGAACTGTCACATGGTATGCGTCAGCCATTATCATTGTGAGTCTCGTTTTAATGAGCGTGGTATTGCCATTGTCTCAATCATTAACTGGATATTTAAATTTATTATTAATTGTTATTGTTTTTTATTTTTTTGCAAAGTATCATCGTAAATATATTTTTTATTCTTTAATATCGATTGTTATCGGTCTTATTATTGGCTATGGAATAAAAATTGGTTTTAATATTCCTGACTTTTCTGAAAGTAAATTGCAGACATCGCACATTAGATGGGTGTTATGGCAGCATAGTTTATATTTATTTAGTGAAAATATTTTATTTGGTACGGGTGTTGGTAGTTTTGAATCTGTATTTTTAGAGCGCTTTGGTGGTGGGGTACTTGGAACCAGTGAAAGGGTCATATCACATCCACATAATGAGATATTACGTTGGATGGTTGAAGGTGGGGTAGTTGGCATTGCTGCGATATTGTTAGTTATTATTGGTAGTGGGTATCTACTTTATTCTTCATTAAAAAATAAAAATAATAATTATGTTTTTTTAGTTATTGCGTTACCAATTGTTTTTCATATGATGACAGAGTTTCCATTGTGGCTATCAATACCTCATGGGGTGGTATTGATACTACTAATACGTTGTGCCGATATTCCAACTAAAAAGTATCATTTAAATAAAATTGTAGGGTATTGTTCGAAAACAATTATTGCGTTAGGTGGTTTGTTATCCATGGGGTTGCTGTATTTTACTTTGCAAACGCAGCAATATTTAACGTATATCGAAAAAACAGGGCAACAGTTTCTTCTTTCTATGAATGAGCCCGATTATAGCGAGTGGAAATATTACTTAATCAATGATCGTTATAAATTGGATCTCAATATGGGGTATTTGTTACGCTATAACGAGACACAGAACCCCTATTACTTGAATTTATTTTCGTCTTGGGCAGAAAGCTATTCTCGTTCTTGCCCAGATATTAATGTTTATTTTTCTTGGATCCTTGTTTTAAATGAATTAGGTGAGAAAGAGAAAGCAAAAAGCGTCAAAGGAAAAGCGATTTTTTTATTTGATAATAATGAGAGATTAGAAGGATTGAATTTTTAATTATTCACGTGGTAATTCGTGAGTTAATTAAAAATCTAAAGGATTTATTGGTGTTAATTATCAATAAATAGGGCGTTTTATTAATTAAAATCTATATTAAAGGAAATAACATGAAAAAGTTAAATGCTATCGAAGCTGCTGCTGTAGTTGGTGGAACAAAACAAGTTTGTACTGATTCTTACGAGAGCATCACTGTTGGTGGTGTTAAATCTTGCCAATTAGTAACGACTTGTACTGATAAGCACGGTAACAAAACATACAAAGCGAAAGCTGTTGGTGCATCAAACTGTGATGTAACAGCTCCATAGTATTAAATTTAATTTTTATTAATTGATACATGGGGAGTTATCCCCATGTATTTTTCGTACCTGAATGGAATTAACTGTTATGAATACTCGTTTTAAACCAATAACTATCACACTTTATACTCTATTTGTTATTATTGCTTCTTCACTCATGACGGTTTTGTTCTATCATATTTTTGTTTTTAATACTTTCTCAAATGATGATGCACAAGGCTCTTCTTTTATTGAATTTAATAGTGAACAAGTTCTGTTGAGTCCAATAAAAGAAAATAATAGCATCATAGAAGTCCTTTCTTATGGTTGCCATTATTGTGCAGTAAATCATGACAATGTCAGCCAATTCGAAAAAACACTCCCTGAGAATGTCAACTTTAAAGTCGTTCATTTAGCCATGGATAATAATATGGGGCTGGCTGCCTATGCGCCTATTTTTGCGACATTGGAAGAGATGGGGGTGGAATCTCAATTACGTCAGGATCTTTATACTGCCGTTATCAACGATAAGCTTGATTTAGCTAATAAAGATGTCTTAAACCAATGGTTAAAACGGCACAATATTGATTCAACCCAATACCTAAAAACCAGTGAAAGCCAAGCCGTTCAAGAACGTCTAAAAAATATGCTTGAAATTAGCAAATTTTATCAAATTACTGGAACACCTGCCTTTATTATCAATAAACGCTATGTTGTTTACCAAGACCGTGATTTTGCAGACTTTACTGCCTATATGCTTGAGTTATTAGATAAAAGTAATAAGGAGTTACGGTGATCCGGTTTTTCATTGTCTGGACGGTATTTACAGCGAAAAACTGTTTGATGCCGTTTAAAAAAGGATATCAAAAACTCAATCATAGTGGACTTGCCTTTTTACGGTTGTTATTGCGCCGAGGCTATATCACATCGGTATTATTTGTTTCTAATTTATTATGTCGTGTAGGTTTATTAGGTCGTCAATATCGTAATCGGAATAAAGTCGCCACGGAAAACTTTCGTAGTTTAATGGAAACGAAAGGGCATATTAATATGGGCTGGATAGCCGTTCGACGCTTCATTTTGGAAGAGGCAGCCACATGGGGACAAAACCAAAAAATCATGGCGCAAGTTCGAGTTTGTACACTTGAACTTGATAGCGTCGTTGCGCCCTTACACCAACAAAATAAACCCGTTGTACTTGCTCCGTTGCATATGGTTTCTGATGTTTTAGCCACCATGGTTGGGGCGGGGGTGACTCCTGGGAATGCGACGGTGGTGGTTTCGTCGAGCGCAGAGCAGCAAAAGTATAACGCTTCGGCACGTGAGTTAGGTCAGGTGAATTTATCTTATTGTTCTATTCATCAGGGAAATAAAGTATTAGCTAGCCAATTAATGACTGCGATGACAGAAACGGCGGCCGGGCAAAAAAATATGATTGTTTTCCCTGATATTACCCCTGATTACACGGTTCAAACAGAGGAAGGGGCGTCGAGCAAATTATCGTGCCACTTATTTAACCGTGCAGCAAAGCTACACAATGGTGTCGTGCGTTTGTCCAGTGCGATTTCGGCACAGGTAGTTTTTTATCATCTGTACTACCAAAATGGTTTACAAATCAAGGTTTATCCGCCTGTTGCAGCAAAAGATGTTGCAACTCAAATGCCAGCCATCATTGAAAATGCGGTTCGTCATTATCCCAATGATTGGCTTTTATGGCATAGCCATTCACTTTATTTTATTAGCCATTAAATAATAATGAAAAATATTATTCCAAATTTTGTTTCTCAAGAAGAAACCAATGAATGTGGCTTAGCATGTATTGCGATGTTAGCACAAACCCAAGGTCTCAACGTTTCTCTTGAAACTCTGCGAGAGGTCTATCCAGCATCGGATCATGGAACTTCTTTGATTGACCTTTCGTCCATTTTAGCCAATTACGGTATTGCGACGACACCGGTGTTATTTGAGCACCAAGAGCTCAATAGTTTACCACTTCCCGCTATTTTACATTACGGAGCAAGCCATTTTGTGCTGCTTGCTTATCGCAAGGGAAATAACGTGTGTGTGATGAACCCTGCAATTGGGCAGCAGTGGCTACCTTTCTCTGCATTAAAAGCGGAAATCAGCGGTTATGCATTAATTTTAGAACCGGATACCGCGCTGGAAAAAATTGAATCATTAGCACCGGAAGACAAAAATGATGGGGCAGGGAAAAAAGCCCCTCATGCAATGAGCCTGAAAGAAACCTCAGAGATTCGCGGTGTTTATTGGTTGATGATATTCGCTTTTTTGGTTTCTTTAACGCTATTTTTAATGCCAGCCATGGTGAGCAATGCAATCAACCAAGCCTTTTCCGACGCCAAAAATGCCATTTTCCCTTATGGCTGGTTTATTGTTGCCTTTGTGGTTGCAACACTATTAGCCCTTGGTGTGAGAATGCTGAGTGAGAGATTCGTAAAACACTTTGTGTTGATTAAAAGTGGGGTTGGTTTCTCTCGTTTATTGAGTAATCCATTGCGATTTTTTGAAAAACGCGCACCCGGGGATGTTTTTAGCCGTTTTGTCGCTTGGCAGGGGGCATTAACCGAAAAAATTGAGCTGGATAACGGGCTACGAACGGATTGGGTTATTTGTGCGATAGCATTAGGTACCATGTTTTGGATTGCACCCGTATTAGCGGCTATTTCAGCTGTGGGTGTTACCGTGATGGGCTTAATTAGTGTATGGGCGATTATTCGTGATCGGTGGTATACCCAGCAGTTACAGCTAAAATCGGCAGAATTAAATGACTTTTTTATGGAGACGCTGCAAGGCATTCTGACCATAAAAACAGCAGGGATAGAAAATCAGCGTAAGGCGCAATTTGCATGGCTAAGCCGTGAATTGTTTACCTGTATACAACGCAGAAATGTGTATCAACAAATTAAAGATGGCATCTATCAATTAACTGGTAGTTTGGAGATGGTCATTTTTATGTTGGTGGTTTTACCCATGGTGGCCAATGAGTTAATTTCGTTGGGGGATTTCTTTGCTTATAGTTTCTTGCGTCAAATCTTTACCAATTATGTGACGCGTATTTTTTATGCGATTATACATAAGTCGCAACTGCATATTATTGATACACGCGCCCATTCTTTATTCCCTAAGAAAAGCGAGCAGGACACCGCACCATTCCACGAAAAACAAACCTCAGTACAAGGAAAAGCACCACACTTATCTTTCAAGGGGATCCATTTCAGTTATGACCCTGCAAAACCGATTTTAAATAATGTGTCATTAGACTTACCTTCAGGCACGCAGGTTGCCATTGTTGGGGAGTCAGGGGCAGGAAAAAGCACGTTATTACGTACCATTGCGGGTTTATTCAGCCCACAGCAAGGAGTATGCGAATCCAATGGTGAAGCCGTCAGTGTGCAGCAGCTTACGCAATTGGTTTGCTTGCAAAGCCAAGAAGATATTTTATTTAATGCGACCGTCTTAGATAACATTACACTATTTGACCCTAACTTCCGCGAAAAAGATAAAAAAAGAGTCGAAGTGCTGCTTGATAAATTGGCACTCGGCGCAGTGATTACTCAATTACCTGGTGGGGTTAATGCGTTAATAAGAGAAAGCCATGCGGCGCTATCACTTGGGCAACGTCAACGTTTGTTATTGGCTCGTTCGTTGTACAGTGCCCGCCCTATTTTGTTATTGGATGAGCCCACCGCCAATTTGGATGAAGAAACGGCGAAAATAGTCATGGCAACCATTCAGTCACATTGCCAGAAAACAGGTAAAACATTGATTGTTGTCACTCATAGTGAAGAGTTAGCGGCTAATTTCGATGCACTTTACCGAATCGTGGATGGGGAATTAAGTCTTGAGAACAGCACCAATAAAGCCCCTTGTGTCACAGCAGGCACGCCTCAATCTGAACCTTCTTTGTTAGCGGCAATGGAAGGAACTTCCTTATGACCTCCCGCCATGTAGCACCAAAATTGGGTTTAACGACCCAACGATTACGCACTTTAGGTGGGTTAGTGGCATTGCTTGTGCTGGTCGTGGTGATCGGCCGTTTTGTGTGGCAATCACCCGCCCCAGCATTGCATGAAAACGTAATTTTATCGGTAGAACGTGGCGATATTGAAAAAGTCGTCATGGTAACGGGGACATTAAAGCCCTCAATGCAAGTTAATGTAGGTGCTCAGGTTAACGGGCAAATCAGAAAATTATATGTAAAACAAGGCGACAAAGTGGTTAAAGGGGAGTTATTAGCAGAAATCGACCCAACTATCCAGCAGTCTGAGCTCAAAAATGCAACCGCCCGGTTATCCAGTGCTCAGGCGCAAAAACGGGCTGCGGAAGCAACTTTAATACAGTACATCAAAGCCTATCGGCGTCAGGTAGTGATGCAGCGAGATGGTTCTGGTATTCGCAGTGAATATGAACAAGCGCAAGCACAATATGAGGCGCAATTACAGCAGGTTAATGTCAATGAGGCGTTAATCACACAATCAGAAATGGATGTACAAACTGCACAAGCTAACCTCAATTTTACACGAATCATCGCGCCGATTAGTGGCGAAGTACTGGGTATTGTGGCGAACGAAGGGCAAACCATCGTTTCTTCACAGACGGCACCGACCATTTTAGTGTTGGCGAACCTAGATAAAATGCAGGTTCAGACACGAATTTCGGAAGCAGATATTCAAAAAATCCACCCAGGCCAACCCCTCACATTCTATGTGATTGCGGACCCTGAAACGCACTACGAAAGTACGATGGGATATGTTCAACCCATTCCCCCCGAAGCACTTGATGAAAGTAATAATAATTCTGGGGGGCAACAGAACAGTGCAATTTATTACAACGGAACGTTCGAGGTTGATAACGCCGATCGTGCATTAAAGACATCAATGACAGCGCAAGTATTTATTCGTGTTGCACAAGCGAAAGATGCTTTACGACTCCCCGTTAGTGCTCTGGGGCGAGCTGTAGGTGCAAACCAATATGAAGTGACCGTGATCAACAATGAAAAACCGGAAACTCGCACCATCAAAGTGGGGATTAATGATCGCCATTTCGTCGAAGTACTTGAGGGCATTAGCGAGGGCGAACAAGTTGTTATTCAATCAGATAATGTGGCGAGTTAATGATGGCGACGACACGAAATGTATCTTTTACCCGTCCTCTGATTGAACTTCATCATGTTTACCGTGAGTTTTCAGCCGGTACGCAAACTATTCCTGTTTTGAATGATATTTCGCTATCAATTAACCAAGGGGAAATGGTCGCTATCATTGGCGCATCAGGTTCAGGTAAATCGACTCTGATGAACATCATTGGTTGTTTAGATAAGCCTTCTCAAGGAGAAGTGTTGATCAATGGGATTGCGGTTCATGAGGTGAATAGCGATCAGTTGGCAGAATTACGTAGCCAATATCTTGGGTTTATTTTTCAGCGTTATCACCTAATGCCTTACCTGACTGCAGAAGAAAATATTGCGATCCCAGCTTTATATACGGCGATGCCAGAAGATGAGCGGAGCGCTCGAGTTGCTTTATTAGCAGAAAAGTTAGGGTTACAAACGCGCTTGGATCACAAACCTTATCAATTATCTGGTGGGCAACAGCAGCGTGTCAGTGTCTGCCGCGCCTTGGTTAATGGTGCGCAAATCATTCTTGCGGATGAACCTACAGGGGCATTAGATAGCGCTAGTGGCCACGCATTGATGGATATTTTACATCAACTTCATCTCGATGGTCACACTGTTGTGATTGTGACCCACGATAAAAATATCGCTCAGCAAACTCAGCGAATTATTGAAATTAGTGATGGAAAAATTGTTTCTGATAAGCAGAACCAAGCTCAGACAGCCACAAAACAACGGAACCAGCTTCCTTCTGTTGAAGATAATGGCCGTGCATCGGTGTGGCGCAATATTATTGAGTCTATTCGTATGGCATGGCGGGCCTTACTCGGTCATCGCATGCGTGCATTTTTGTCGATGTTGGGAATTATCATCGGTATTTCTTCTGTGGTGTCATCAATGGCCGTGGGGGAAGGGGCAAGACGCTCGATCATGGATGAAATCGGGAAGCTCGGCAGTACGACTCTGGAAATTCGCCCCGGTACTGGGTGGGGGGCTAAGCGGCCTGATATGGAGCGTGCGTTATCGTTAAATGATGTTAAAAGTCTAAAGCAGTTGCCATGGATTGAGTCTGTTTCCCCCGTCGCGAGCAGCATGACGATGGTCGTTAATAAAGGCTTGGATAACTCCATCATGCTTAATGGCGTTTCAGAAGAGTATTTTGCGGCACAAGGGTTTCAGCTTTTACATGGCAATTTCTTCAGTACGCTCGATATGGCAGACAGCGAGCCCGTTATTGTGTTGGATGAAGGAAGTCGAGAGGTACTTTTTCAGCCAGAAGAAGAGCCGTTAGGGCAAATTGTGCAGATTGGTCATTCACCATGGCGAATTATTGGTATTGCCCGTAAACCGGGGCCCAAAATGTCGAGTGGCTTTGTTATGGGGTGGGTGCCTTACTCATCGTTACAGCAACGTGTGGTCGGGGACAAACCTATTGAGTTTATTTCACTGCGCTTCCCTGAAAACTTAACTTCTCAACAAGCTGAATTACAGGTTGAGCGTTTGTTATTACGCGAACATGGTAAAAAGGACTTTTTTATTCAGTCGGATGACCAGCTCGCAAATGCATTACAAAAAACATCCGATTCTATGTCATTACTGATCACTTCGATTGCCGCTATTTCCTTATTGGTTGGGGGCGTTGGGGTGATGAATATCATGTTGGTTTCTGTGACGGAACGAACTCATGAAATCGGGATCCGCCTTTCCGTCGGAGCGCGTCCTCAAGATATTATGAACCAATTTTTGATAGAAGCCGTGATGATTTGTTCGCTTGGCGGGTTAATTGGTATTGTCGGTGCATGGTTAGCGGGGTGGATTTTCTCTTATTTCACCACTGAATTTACGATGGTATTTACCCTGTTCCCCGTTTTATTAGCGTGCGGTTTCTCCGCTCTAATTGGTTTGGTCTTTGGTTATTTTCCTGCTCGTCGGGCTGCCAAACTCAACCCAACGGAGGCATTGGCACGCGAATGAATATCAAATCACTTTATATTATTTCTGCTTTATTTTTGCTAAATGGTTGCGGCAGTTTTACGCGTACGGAATACCAACGCCCTGAGCTCACTTTGCCACAGCAGTGGGATGATAAAATACGCCAATCCGGTGCAAATGACGTGATGACATCAGTTCAGGCATTGAACCTAACTGAAAATTGGTGGGATAACTTTAAAGATCCTCTGTTATCCCAACTGATCAATCAGGTATTAGAAAATAATAATGATTTAGCCACAGCGGCAATTAAATTAAAGCTGGCGCGAAGTACGGCTGGGCTAGCAAATACCAATATAACCCCAGATTTCTCCCTTGGGGGCTCAGCAAGTAATACAAAATCTATACGTCATGGAACCTCCCCCCAAGAGAGTTATAGCTCAAATCTAACTTTAAATTATGAAATCGATTTATGGGGAAAACTGGCACGTATTCGTGAAAAGAATGAGTGGGAAGCAATAGCAACCGAACAGGATTACCATGCAACAGCATTAGTGGTTATTAATACGACTGCACAATTATATTGGAATATTGCACTGTTAAATCAACAGATTGATAACCTGATTGCGAGCCAAAAGATTGCAGAAAAAAGCCAGCAGCAAATTAAGTCATGGTATTTAGCAGGAAAAGTTAGCCAGCTGGATTTCTTACAATCACAGCAAACTGTGATTAGTCGAAAAAATGAATTACGACGGCTCATTAAAGAACGTGACAGCTCCCGTAATGCATTAGCGCTATTGTTAAACCGCCCTGCAGAGCAACATGTGCGTGAGCTCACCGCACTTAATCGAAATCAACGGATTGAAATTCTTAACGCGACACCGTTGGCCGTATTAGCACAGCGGCCGGATATTCAAGCTGCCGAGTCACGTTTACGTTCCGCGCTTGCTGATTCTGACGCTGCTAAATTGAGCTTCTACCCGACACTGTCTTTGCAAGGTGCGCTTAATGCGGGTAGCCAGCTGTTTTCTCAATGGTTTAGTGACCCGACACGTGTTGTTGGGGGTTCGATTTCTTTGCCATTTATTCAGTGGAATACGGTGAAATTGACCATTGAACAATCCGACTTACAAGTGCAACAAGCGGCGGTGGCATTTCGTAGTGCGGCTTATACCGCCTTGTCAGAAGTCGATAATGCGATGGAAGCCCGTTTTGCTGCGGATGAAATTCGTCAGCAATTACAACAGTCATTATCACTTAGCCAGCAGCGGCTAAAGCTAACCAGCAGCCGTTACCGAGCAGGTGCCGTGGATTATCAAACACTGCTTAATGCGCAAGATGACCTTTTAACTATTGAAAATTCATTAGCTCAAAATCAATACGATTATCTTTATGCAACGCTACAGCTTTGGTTAGCACAAGGTGGCGGTAGCGCCCAACAGGAGGACAACCCATTATGAACCAAAAATCTCACTTTAAGCGCGTTGTTGTCACAGGTTATGGGGCTGTCACTCCTTTGGGGGATACGGCTTCAGCATGTTGGCAAGCGATTATGGATAAAAAGCTCGGTTATCGTTACGTTGATAAAACTGCACAAAATATCCACAGCCATTTTTTAGGGCTTATTGATAATGAACCCAGCTTAAAAGGGGTTCCTGCGGCTATTCGTCGTCGTTTACCACGCCATACGCGTTTAGCCTTGGGGGCAGCGCGAGAAGCCATGGATATGGCCTTCGCAGGCACGCCATTAACTGATTTTTATGACCCACTGATGTGCGGTGTCATTATGGGAACAGGATGGGCAGGGCTTGATGAAAGTTATATGTCAGTCAGTGAATTCGAAGCGACAGGGATGACCTCGCCTTTCAACTGTTTTTATGCAATGCCAAATGTGACAACGGCGGCTTGCAGCCAGTTTTGGAACCTGCGTGGATATCAAAACACGACCATCGCGGCTTGTGCGACAGGCACTATTGCGATTGGTGATGCTTTTGAAACGATTCGTCATGGACGAGCCGATATGATGCTCGCTGGTGCAGGAGAGTCCTTGCGGACAGATTGTGCTGTATGGAATATCGATATTCTTGGAGCTTTAACACGTGAAGCGGAAGACTCGACTCGTGCCAGTTGCCCATTTAGTGCAGATCGTAGTGGTTTTGTCCTTTCTGAAGGTGCGGCCGTGTTGTGTTTAGAAGAGCGTGAGAGCGCTATTTCTCGTGGGGCCACCATTTTGGGCGAGATTACGGGGTATGCAAATTTTTCTGATGCTTTTGATTTTACATCACCAGCAGAAGATTGTGTTGCTCGGGTGAAAACTATTGAAATGGCTTTACAACAAGCGGAAGCCGCTCCTGAATCTCTCGATTATATCAATGCCCATGGAACCTCAACAGCTCTTAATGACTTAAATGAAACAGAATCATTGAAAAAGGCATTAGGTGCGGCAGCTTACCAAGTCCCAATATCCAGTACGAAATCCTATACCGGACATTTAATCGCCGCTGCTGGTAGCTTTGAAACCATTATTTGCTTGCAAGCGATGGCGCATGGTGTGATGCCCGCAACCGCTAACTTACATCACCCGGACCCGCAATGTGACCTCGATTATATTCCTAACGAACACCGTATTGGTGAAGTTAAGCGTGCACTAAACCTGAGTTTTGGCTTCGGTGGGGCAAACGCGGCGCTGATTTTAGAGAAAGCGTTATGAGAACGTTACGTTATACCCTTGAGGATGCAAAACAGTGGGCATCATTTTCTGGTGATGATAACCCGATTCATTTCGACCTTGAATGGGTCAAAGCGAAGGGCGGAGATCAACTGAGTGTGCATGGCATGCGTGCACTACTCGATGTGAAACAATTCGCGAGTGAGTCATTAAATCACCCATTATTGGCTTCACAAGAGGTTACCGCCCCTGAGTTTATCAAATGTGTTGTACGGTTACGCAATCCGCTATGGAACGATAAAGATTATCAATTAGTTGCACGAAATAAAGCGGGATCGGTGGCTTTACTCTCTTCTGATGAGCAACAAAACTGCTTAACTTGCCAATTGTCGCTCACCCCTCCACCGGTATTACATGAAATCGCGAATGAAATAATGATTTCGACCGCAGAGATGGTGAAATTGCAGTCAATATTTTCTCAGTTTTCCAACGAAATGTATGAATGGCAGTTTATTGACGCAGTTTTGTTCTGGTACTTAATTCATGATAGCTCGTTATTTGAACAACAAGAGATCGCACAATGGCTGCCGGTCGGCTCAACATTGAAAGATATTTTTTGCCGTTATCCTATCGTACAAACCCACCAAGAGGTGGTGTTTGACCGTGAACTTCTAACGAAATGGGCTCCTATCACCTCTCCTGAGCCTATTTACCTACGTATTTTGCCGGCCTTAGTGATCGCGGATAGTGAGAGTGGTCGATTAGTGAGTATTAGTATCGCTGCCCGCTACAGAGAAAAAATAATAAATAATTCAATAACATTGAAAGTTAATTCAATAACTCAATAAGAATGCAAGGATAAAACAAATGAGCCAATATCAAGAAATTTATATCAAAATTAGTGACATGATCTGTGATGCAAAAGATTTAGAAGCAGAAGAGTTGAATGCGGAGATGACTTTAGTCCAGTTAGAGTTCGATAGCTTAGATTATGTTGAACTTATGGTGCTTGTTAAACGTGACTTTAATGTTGCTTTAGATGCGGAATTTTTCCTAGAACATCCAGAAATTTCGGTGAAAGCGCTGTGTGAACATATTGATAAGGAGTCGAAATCTTAAAATGGCAAATAATCAATGGATACTCGTGACGGGAGGAAGCCGGGGAATTGGGCTCGCACTAGTTAGTGAATTGCGACGCCACTGGAATGTGGTTTTTACTGGGCGTAGCGTTGATGGCGTTAATGAAACACAAGCGAATCTTGAAAACCCCAATTTAGATACATGGGTGAAAGGATCCCCGTGTGATGGTAAGAATGAAGCACAAGTTGACGCGCTTTCTAGCTCGTTATTGGAACAATTTGGGGCTCCTACGGCTATTATTCATAATGCGGGTATCACTAGGGACGCCTTACATATTCATCAAAATGCTGAAATCTGGCGAGATGTGCTAGAGAATAACGTCATTTCCGTGATGAATTGGCACCGTAAATTATTACCTGCAATGTTGATGGCGGGGAGCGGCTCAATCGTATTGATGTCATCAATTACTGGGTTAAAAGGCAATATTGGCCAAACAGCTTATGCGGCGAGTAAATCAGCGATGATGGGGTTGACGCGTTCATTGGCTCATGAAGTTGGGCGTTTTGGGTTACGTGTGAATTGTATTGCTCCGGGGCTTATTGATAGTGATATGACCCGTGCAATGCCTGAAGCTAAATTAAAAGCTATGTGCCAAAACATCCCGTTACGCCGCTTAGGGCAACCCCAAGAAGTGGCAGAGCTAGTTGAATTTTTGATTGGCAATAGCAGCCAGTACTTAACAGGTCAAACATTGGTCTTAGATGGTGGATTAACGGCGTAATTGCCCGTTTTAAGTGCTGTTAGCAGAACAAATATTCACTCGATAATTTATATTTTATATTTCCCCTTAAACGTCTTAGTCGATTTTCGTTTAAGGGGTTTTTTATGAATTGAGACTCGGAAATAAATGAAAAACAGTAAACTCAAGTTAAAGAAGAATGGAATTATATTTATTTCAATTTAATTCATTATTAAACATTAAAAATAATTATATTAATTTTAATTTGGCTTGAATGACTCGATATAACGCATTAAAACCACACAATTTATATTGGATTATTGATCGTGCACAATACCTCACGGTGCCTCGGTTATAGAATGGTAATTGGAAGTCGATAAATAAATTAAAGATAAAAATAAATTTCAAAAAAGCCATTTTAAAACTTTGAAGCAATGTTAAGTGAGGCAGATATGAGTAAAGCATTATCTGAGGGAGTACTCCAATCGGAGATCAGCCGCAGGAAGCTAATGCAAACCAGTACCGTCGGGGGACTCGCACTTGCAAGTGGAGCGCTAAGTTTACCTTTTAATAGTATTGCTGATACCAGTGAAATCACACCCAAAACAGCCATACCTGAAGAAAAAATAGTTTGGAGCGCATGTACCGTTAACTGTGGGAGTCGCTGTCCACTGCGTATGCATATTGTTGATGGTGAAATAAAATATGTCGAAACCGACAACACCGGCGATGATGTTTACGGAAATAAGCATCAAGTTAAGGCCTGTCTACGTGGGCGCTCAATGCGCCGTCGTGTCTATAACCCTGACCGCTTGAAATACCCGATGTTGCGCGTTGGGGCACGTGGTGAAGGTAAATTCAAACAAATTAGTTGGGATGAAGCCTACGATTTAATCAGCGATAATCTAAAACGGATTATTGCCGATTATGGCAATGAAGCTGTGTATTTGAACTATGGAACTGGCACATTAGGTGGCACAGTCGCACGTTCATGGCCGCCAGCGAATTCACCTATCGCCCGTTTGATGAACTGCATGGGCGGCTATTTAAACCATTACGGTACCTATAGTACAGCACAAATCAGCTGTGCGATGCCTTATACCTATGGTAGCGGGGCGGGTAATAGTGTTTCCGATATCGAAAACTCCAAGTTGGTGGTTCTGTTCGGAAACAACCCTGCCGAAACCCGTATGAGCGGTGGTGGGATCACTTATCAATTAGAGCAAGCGCGTGAGCGTTCTAATGCAAGAATGATAGTGATCGACCCGCGTTATACCGATACTGCTGCTGGACGAGAAGATGAGTGGATCCCGATCCGCCCCGGAACAGATGCTGCATTAGTGGCAGGGATCGCCCATGTGTTGATCACTGAAGATATGGTTGATCAACCCTTCTTAGACCAATATTGCGTGGGTTATGATGAGAAAACGCTACCCGCAGATGCTCCGAAAAATAGCCACTACAAGGCATATATTTTAGGGCAAGGGGATGACGGTGTAGAAAAAACACCACAATGGGCTGCGCAAATCACCGGTATTCCTGCTGATAAAATCATCAAATTAGCACGTGAAATCGGTTCCGCAAAACCTGCTTATATTAGCCAAGGTTGGGGGCCACAACGCCATTCGAACGGCGAGCAAACCGCACGTGCGATTGCGATGTTACCGATTTTAACCGGTAATGTTGGTATAAATGGGGGAAATACGGGGGCTCGTGAAGGGAACTATGATATTCCATTTGAGCGGATGCCAACGTTAGAAAACCCAGTCAAAGCAAGTATTTCCGTATTTTTATGGACTGATGCGATAGAGCGCGGCCCTGAAATGACTGCAACTCATGATGGGGTAAGAGGTAAAGATAAACTGGATGTTCCGATTAAGTTTATTTGGAACTACGCCAGCAACAGTTTAATCAATCAACACTCTGATATTAATAAAACGCATGACATTCTTCAGGATGATAAAAAATGCGAAATGATAGTAGTGATTGATAACCATATGACGGCTTCAGCGAAATATGCGGATTTAGTCCTGCCAGATTGTACCGCGTCTGAACAGATGGATTTTTGCTTGGATGGTGCCGCTAGTAATATGGGCTATGTGATTTTCGCTAGCCAAGCCATTGAACCACGTTTTGAGAGCAAAACGGTGTATGAAATGTGTACACAAATCGCACGCCGTATGGGGGTTGAAGAGAAATTTACCGAAGGGCGAACCCAAGAAGAGTGGCTACGCCATTTGTATGAAATTTCACGACAGAAGTTACCTGAGCTACCTGATTTTGAGACATTCCAGCAGCAAGGGATTTACAAAAAAATGAACCCACAAGGGCATGTCGTGGCACACAAAGCTTTCCGCGAAGACCCAATTGCGAACCCATTAAATACCCCGTCAGGAAAGATTGAGATCTATTCATCACAATTAGCGGATATCGCGAAAACATGGACGCTAGCGGAAGGTGATTTGATATCAGCACTCCCAATGTATTCCCCAGGCTTTGAAAGCCATGATGATAAGCTCACCGAAAAATATCCACTGCAATTGAGTGGCTTCCACTATAAATCGCGCGTTCACTCCACTTACGGCAACATTGATGTGCTTAAGGCTGCTTGTTTACAAGAGATGTGGATCAACCCTATTGATGCAAAACGTCGCAATATTAAAGATGGTGACATGGTGCGTATTTATAACGATAGAGGGGAAGTGCAGATCGCTGCCAAAGTGACCCCACGCATCATCCCAGGGGTTGTGGCCATGGGGGAAGGGGCATGGTACGCGCCTGATGAAAACAAGGTGGACCATGGTGGTAGCCTAAACGTCCTGACGACTCAGCGCCCGTCACCGTTAGCGAAAGGTAATCCGCAACACAGTAATTTGGTTGAAGTGGCAAGGGTATAGGGGGATAAATCATGACAACACAATATGGTTTTTATATTGATTCTGCACGGTGCACGGGATGTAAAACGTGTGAATTAGCGTGTAAGGACTACAAAAATTTATCTCCTGCGGTGAATTTTAGGCGCATTTATGAATATGCGGGGGGAGATTGGCAAGAAGATAACGGAGTGTGGCATCAAAACGTATTTAGTTATTATTTGTCGATTTCATGTAACCACTGTGAAGACCCTGCTTGTGTGAAAGTGTGCCCAAGTGGCGCGATGCACAAACGTGAAGATGGCTTTGTCGTTGTGGATGAAAGTGTGTGTATTGGTTGCCGCTATTGCCATATGGCCTGCCCATACGGTGCGCCGCAATTTGATAGCGAAAAAGGGCATATGACCAAGTGCGATGGTTGCTATGAACGTGTTGCCGTCGGTAAAAAACCGATTTGTGCCGAGTCTTGTCCACTGCGTGCATTAGACTTTGGTCCTATTGATGAGTTACGTGAGAAACATGGCAATTTGGCAGAGATTGCGCCACTACCAGAAGCGCACTATACCAAGCCCAATATTGTCATTAAACCCAATGCCAATAGTCGCCCTGTCAATGATACGACAGGCCATTTAGCCAATCCTCGGGAGGTATAACATGGGCAATGGATTACACGAATGGCCGCTGATTTTATTTACGGTATTAGGCCAAAGTATTGCAGGTGGCGTGATTGTGACAGGGCTTGCTTGGTTATCGACAGATGATAAGCCACAAAAACAGCGCATTGTGAACGCAATGTTCGCGTTATGGGTATTGATGGGCTTAGGATTTTTGGCATCGATGATGCATATGGGCTCACCGATGCGTGCATTTAACTCGATGAACAGAGTATTTGCTTCATCACTAAGTAACGAAGTGTTATTCGGCTCTATTTTCTTTGCTTTAGGTGGCCTATGGTGGCTGTTATCTGCAATGAAAAAGATGCCAACAGGGTTAGATAAAGTGTGGTTAATCATCACCATGTTGATGGGGCTGTTATTTGTTTGGGCAATGACACGAGTTTATATGATAAGCACGGTGCCAACATGGAACACACCACATACCACTATCGGCTTCTTTATGACCCTGTTTGTTGTCGGACCAATTTTAGGCACTTTGCTATTACGAGTGGCTAAATTTCCGTTTAATAGTGGTAAATTAGCGGCGATTAGTATCGTGGCTTATATTGTGACTATCGCGTCGGTACTACTGCAAAGCGGAGAAATTGCGCTAATTGCCACTTCTGTACAAAAAGCAGTGGATTTAGTCCCTGATTTTGGTGTTTTACAAGTGATACGTTTAGTGGTGACCAGTCTCGGGTTGCTGCTATGGATTTTGCCTGTTGTGCGACAAAATCAGCCTTCGGTATTGAGTTTACTTCTTGGTACCGTGCTGGTACTGATTGGTGAATTTATCGGTCGTGGGCTATTCTATGGTTTACACATGACAGTCGGCATGGCTGTGGCTTAATTGGTAAACCTTTCAGCGCAGGAGATGGTTTCCCTGCGCTGATAACTTCAGAGACAATCAAATATGCAAGAAGCACGCTTTCTTGAACACGTCGCAGTGACAGGGCGAGTTCTGGGGTCTTTATTTTATTTCTCACCAGAAAATGAAAACAACGCAGAGATTATTTCGATTTTACAAGAGCCAACTTGGCATGAAGAATGGCCATTTGCTTTACCTTCCTTAGTAAAAATTAGCCAGCTTTTGCAATCCAGTGCTCAGGAGAATGAACCACTGAGTGAAGCATGGCAGCGCTTGTTTATCGGGCCTTATGCTTTACCCGCGCCTCCTTGGGGCTCAGTCTGGTTAGACAAAGAAAAGATTGTTTTTGGTGACTCAACCGTTGAGCTGCGCCAATGGATGCGTACTAAAGGTGTTGAGCCAGTGACAACACAAAAAGAGCCAGAAGACCACTTTGGGCTGGTCTTGATGTTAGCGGCTTGGCTCGCTGAGCAAAATCGCAGAGCAGATTTAGAAGAGTTGCTTGCTTGGCATCTATTACCTTGGTCGGCATGTTTTCTCGAAGTATTGATAGATTCGGCTAACAGCGATTTTTACCGTGCATTAGCAATATTGGCAAAAGAAACATTGGATGGATATCAACAACAGTTAACTTTACCTATATTAGAGAAAAGCGTGTACCTCAGTGGAAATGGTACCCTGTAGCATTTTGTTTTTCATTGGCAATAAATTTATCTAATTCAATTGCCTGCAATTAATCTATGGATAGTGGTACTATGGATTATTGCTGCGATTTTTAGGTGACTAACTCAATATGAATGATGCGCATTTATCTTTGATCCAACAACTTTGTACCCGTCTTGCTGAAATAGACAATACACCTTTATATGTAAAATTTGCTGAAACGGTGAAGTTTGCCGTGCGAACAGGGGTTTTACATCAAGGTGATATGCTGCCCAGTGAAAGGGAGTTAGGTCAACAAACAGGCGTGTCGCGTATTACCGTTCGAAAAGCGTTAGAGTTACTTGAGCAAGAAGGCGTTATCATTCGGTCACAAGGCTACGGTACCCAAATTAGTGATAAGTTTGAGTATTCGCTCAAAGAAGCTAAGGGTTTTTCACAACAAGTTGTTTTACTTGGAAAAAAACCAAACACACTTTGGGTCAATAAAAGTATCGTGCCTTGTTCACAGGAAGTCGCAGAGTCGCTAGCGCTCCCCATCAATAGTGATGTATTTATGTTAAAACGCATTCGTTATGTGGATGAGCAGCCTGTCTCTATTGAGGAATCATATGTTCCTATTGGGCTGATTGGTGACGTAGACGATATTGGTTTATCTTTGTACGATTATTTCCGCAGCCAAAATATTTATCCTACGCGAACAAAGAGCAAGGTAAGTGCTCGAATGCCAGATGAAGACTTTCAAACGCACATTAAATTAGAAAAGACCGTGCCTGTTTTAGTGATTAAACAGGTGGCTTTCGACCATAAAAATATCCCTATTGAATACAGTTTCAATCAATGCCGTAGTGATATGTATGTATTTGTATCTGAAGAATAAAAAGAGGGATGATCTCTTTTTATTCTGATGATTAATATTGCTGTAAATACGCGACGAGTTGCTCAGACGAAGGTGCACAATCACCTCCGCGATGGCTAACAACATAGGATGCGACAGCATTTCCAAGTAATACGGCATCTTGTAGTGCCCAGCCGGACGCCAATGCAGCAATCACGCCTCCTGCATGGCTATCCCCTGCACCAATGGTATCGACAACGGTAGTTTTAAATGGTGCCACCCAGCCTGATGAACGACAACTTTCTTGAAAGAACGCGCCTTCTTTGTCGACTCTAACAATCACGGGAACTAAAAATTGAGAATGCCAAATATTGGCTAATGCTTCTGTATCCATTCCTTGGTGTGCGATATCAGGGAACAGCGTGACGATATGTTCGACTTCTTGACGGTTCAATGAAATGATAGGTTTTAAAGCCATCAATCGTAATAATTGTGTTTTCGAAAGGTCGGCGATCCGAGGGCCAAAATCAATAAATAAAGTGACGTTATCGGAGAGTGATTCCAGCCATGAAAGCAGAGTTTCGCCACATTTTGCTGCTAATTGGTAGCCAGAAAGATAGATAATGGTGTTAGATGTAATTGGTAAATCATCTAATGTATGGCGTTCCCACTGGTTTTCCACACCGCTAATTGAAAGAAATGTCCTTTCTCCATCGGGTTCGACTAAGGCTAAACACCAGCCATTATCACCTTTATTCGTTTCTATAACTGAACTCACACCTTTTTTATTGAGTTGGTTGCGGATGATATCTGCCCACACACCTTGCCCAATAGGTAATGCATTGAGTGATTGGATACCAAGGCGTTGCAAGGCCACAGCAATATTCAGAGCACATCCACCGATATTGACACTTTGTTGGTGCAATTCGATGTCACTTCCGCGATAAGGCAGTGAATACGCATCTGCAATCACATCAATAACGGCTGCGCCAATCAGGCAGACAGGACGATGTTCTGCTTGTAATGGAAGATGGGCAATAAGTTCAGCGGTTTTCATAAGCTTTTTCTCTTGCAGTTCTCAATGCCATAAAGGCTTGGCTATACTGTGTAAAATCAAGTTGATTCACATCATCTAATTGTTTTTTAAGTTGTTTGTCGATGGCATCAATGCCATGCAGTGCGCCACAAATGGCGGTGGCCATTGCCCCTATGGTATCGGTATCTCCCCCTAAATTAGCACACAGAATGGCACAGCGGTTGGGATCGGTTTTCGCTAATTCAACCATAGCAATGGCGGCAGGAACTGACTCAATGGTGCTAGTACCAGCGCCAACGAGTTGATAAAGCTGTTCCATTGCTTGCTCGGTGCCAATTGTGTTTTTCACCGTGTGTAAAGCAAGTTCAATACGTGCAGCTATTGATGGGCTAAAGGTTGTGACATGTTTTTCTTGTGCTAACTTCGCAATAGCGGGTAATTGGTCGCGAATTTGTGACCAATCTTCGCCATCTATTGCTTTAGATATTGCCCAAGCGATAGCGACCGCACCTGCAATTGCTACATCCGATTTATGAGTTGGCGATGAGGCGAGTGTAATTTCATCAATAAATTCATTAATAGAATGAGTTGGCAGTAAACAACCGAGTGGGGAAACTCGCATTGCGGCACCATTTGTCATGCCGTTGTTTTCTAACTGAGAAATTGGAGTCCCTTGTTTTATTGCATTTAATGCAATTTTAGAGGTTGGCCCTAGGACATTTTTGTTAAAGGCATCAAATTGCTCTGCCCATTTTAGAATATTACGTCCAATAAGTTCAGGGTTTACTTTGCCACCACATTCTATAATCGCGTCCGCAAGTGCGAGGGCCATTGAGGTATCATCTGTAAATTCTGCCGTATTGAAGTAGCAAGCTGCATTATTTTCTTTTGGCCCAGGTAAGAAGCGGTCTATCCAACCAAAATGTGCTTTAACACGAGAACGAGGCCATAATTCAGAAGGCATTCCCATTGCATCACCTAAGGCTTGGCCATAAAACGTGCCTAAAATACGGTTCTCTTTGTTCATTATAATTCCTTCAATTTTGGCTAAAAACAGCGCCTTCATGTGTTGGTTGTTGGTTAATAAAGGCGTTTAATTAATGATTGCTTGACTAATTGGATGTGGGTTTTACGCCACTTTTATTAATATCAATTTCTTGAATATCACGACTCGATTCTTTAAACATTAACATGAAGACAATCGTGATTACGACGATCATGGCAGCGCCGAAGCCCCACATACCGGCCCAGTTAAAGGTCTGGCCGTTGACAGGTTCACCGTAAGAAAAAAGTTTTTCCATCATTTGGCCTCCTAGGCTATAACCCAGTAAGCTACCAAAGCCTTGGCAACAGAGCGTAATTAAGCCTTGAGCCGCTGTTCGCATATGTACAGGGGTCTTTTTGTCGACATAAATATATGCAGTGACATAGTAAAAATCGTAGCTAACTCCGTGTAATAAAATACCGAGGAAGAGTAATCCATAGGTAAATAAGTGGTCTGCATCACCATAGATAAAGAAAGCATAACGGATAGCCGCAGTGATTAAACCAAGAAGTAATACCTTTTTGATACCAAAACGTTTGGTAAAGAAGGGCAAAGCAAGCATAAAAAAGATTTCGGAGAATTGCCCTAAGGTCATCCACCCCGTGGCATTTTTCATCCCAACTTCAGTAAGGTAGCCGTTAGCAAAAATATAGTAAAAGGCTAAAGGCATGGCGAAGAGGAATGAGCACACGAAAAATACTAAGAAATTACGGTCTCTTAATAGTACAATGGCATCCAATCCAAGCATGACTTTAATACTCATTTTGCCTGTTCCTTTTGGTGGGGTGTCTGGCAAGAAATAGGTAAAAAAGCCCAGTAAAGCCGAGCTAGCGGCTGTCACTAAGAGTGGAATATTGGTCGCAGAAATATCACCAAAGCCCATCATGGAAGGTAAAAAACCACATGCAATACCCGATGCAATCCAGCCGATAGTCCCCATTACACGAATACGAGGGTAATCACGTTCCACATCTTCCACATTGGAAAAAGCAATACTATTGGTGAGCGCAATGGTTGGCATGTAAGTCAGTGCATACGCTAATAGTAGAGGGAAAAAGCTAGAAAATTCAGTTTGCTGAGCTGCGAAAAACATAAAAACTGCCCCTGCAAACATCAGTACCGCCAGGACTTTTTGTGCAGCAAAAAATCGGTCAGTAATTGATCCTACAAGGATGGGAGAGATAATTGCAGCAATGGCTGTACAGGCGTAAGACCATGCTATTTGAGAAGGGGTAAAGCCACTTTTATTCAAAAATAGCCATAAGGGAACAAACCAAGCTCCCCATATAAACCATTCAATGAACATCATGAATGAGAGTTTTGCTGTCGTTTTTTTCATCTTTCATTCCTTTATACGGCTAATTATAGGTATTGTAGGGTACGCAAATAACAATACCATTTAATAATACCTTTTAAATACCATTTGATAAAAACTTTGAGCTAGATAACATTGTTTCGTATAAATAGGAAACAGAAACTTTTTAAGTAATAACACAGTGAGGAAGAGGTGTTCGATAATGTGAATTGCTGTGAATACAGGTCAAGTCAGGGTTGTAGGTAGCTTATACGGCAGTGTTATATAAAAAATAGCACCGCTATTATTTGAACGGTGCTATTAGTTTTTTATATCAATCAGCTATTGATATTTACTGTTGTGACTCACTTTGTTGCACATAGGGTGTATATACCCCTGTTAAACTCTTAAGGAAGGCAACAATATCATCGACATCTTTTTGTGGCAGTTCTTTACCCACTTGATAACGCAGCATCAGTTTCACTGCTTCATCTAAGGTTGCTACATCGCCGCGGTGGAAATACGGTGCGGTTAGCTCGACATTACGTAGTGTTGGGACTTTTTGGCGTAACTTATCGCGCTCATCAGAGGTGACATTCATACGACCAATATCTTGAGCAGTGATTTCACCGAACTCATAGTCTTTTTTCAGACCCAGAGGTTCGAAGGAACGACCACCTAAGATCACGCCACCATGGCAGGTTGCACATTTGTTCTCTTTAAATAACTGGTAACCATGGAGCTGCTGTGCGGTTAATGCAGTTTTGTCACCTCTTAACCAATTATCAAACGGAGAGTCTGGAGTGATTAAGGTTTTTTCGAACTCTGCAATCGCATCGGTGATGGTGTCACCCGTGAAACCTTCTGGGTAAACCGCATTAAAATCTTGTTTTAAGACAGGGTCTTTATCCAATTTTTCAATGATTTCATCCCATGACTTTGATGCCATTTCGATAGGATTTAATGGTGGGCCACCGGCTTGGGCTTGTAAATCAGGTGCTCTACCATCCCAAAATTGCTCGACATTAAATACAGAGTTAAACACCGTTGGCGCATTGATTGGGCCTACTGCGCCACCAACACCAATTGATGTTTTACGGCCATCAACACCACCTGCATTGAGTGCGTGGCAGTGTGCACAAGAAATTGTGCTATCCCCTGACAGGCGTGCATCATGATACAAGCGGAAACCTAATGCGACTTTTGCATCATCAACATCCAGTGATTTTGGAATTGGTTGAATTGGTTCGTTGCGATGTTCAGCAGCGGTATCTTGGCTGGCATAGTGCTCTTCCCGCTGTTTAGCTATCCAATTCAATAGGTTATTACGTTCTTCATCACTGACACTGCTGGCCCAATGAAGTGCAACATAACGTGTTGGAGGCATGGTGTGGTTCTGCATAACCCACTCAATTTTATTTAATTCACTTTGTGGTACAGGTTCTCCTGCGATGAGTGCAGCGCGAGCAGCCTCAAGGTTGAATGACTTATAACCTAGCTGAATATCGTATTCCATCAGTTGCTTAGCAATGGGGAATGATGCGTAGGCAGGTAAATCAGTTGACGGTGTGTGACAGTAATCGCATCCCTTTTCGGCAAAGAATTGGAGGACTTGATTATTTTCTGCAATTTTAGATGTCTGAATGTCATTATTTTCTCTTCGTTGATTATCGTGATACCACACATATCCAGATAATCCAAAATAACCGAGTAAAAGCAAAAATATGACAGCGACCGTAATGCGAGTAAGTTTTTTCATTACACTATCCTTGAAAGATTGCGGTCAAATATATTTAAATATTTTTTAATTAATATAATTCTACAGCCGGACTATGATGGATAAATAAGTCCGAGAGGTTCTTGATTTTTATCAATGATGGCCATCGGTTTAAGCGATTGTTTAAATAAGATTTACCTATCAATGAAATAATAGTTAAAAAAATAAGCTGATGATTAAATTTTATTAGATTGAATTTAAAGGATATTGTTTCAAATTAATCTTGCTGCAATAGGTTTTTAGTTCAATTTAATAGGTGGGTATTTATAAATGAATAATTCTTAATTATTAAAATAAATTAAGTAAAACTAATCGAAAAGTTTAGTTTTTACCTTTTTAATTGTTGTGGACTAAATGCATATTACAAAATAAGTAAAATATAAATTATTTAAGAAAGCAACATTCCTGGAAATTATTGATTTTAGATAACCATAATATTGGCAAATCAAAAGTAATGATCTACATCATCATTTTTGTACTTTCACCATTTTGTCATAAAATAAACATATTGTTGTTATGAATCTGACTTAAGTTCGTCGTAACTCAGTTAGGAGATAGCATTATGTTTAGTGTCGATACCCTGCTGCACGATATTTTTCCTCATCAAACACCAGGCAAATGGAAACGTCGCTTATTAAAAAAGCTTTTGTTTGAACAGGAATTTCACCAATTTGCTCAAGATTATCCGCACTTAAAGGGCTTGGATCTTATTGAACAAATCATGGAGTTCTTTGATATTTCTAGTGAAATGGTTGAGGGTGACTTAGAAAATATTCCGACTCAAGGACCTGTTGTCTTAGTTGCTAACCATCCGATAGGTTCACTCGATGGCCTTGCATTATTACGTGTGGTTGCTGCCGTTCGTCCTGATGTAAAAATAGTGGCAAATCAGTTTCTCAATTATATAGAACCACTAAAAAGCTTATTTATTTCAGTGGATAATATGAATAACCGAACTAGTCGACAACAAGTTGAAGCCATGCAACAGCATTTGGATAAACAAGGGGCATTAATTGTGTTTCCTGCGGGGGAAGTCTCTCGATTTGGTCGCAAAGGGGTTTGTGATGGCCACTGGCGTACAGGTTTTTTGCGTTTAGCCGCAAAGGCTAGAGCGCCTATCGTCCCCATCCATATTCAAGGGCGTAATAGCCATTTATTCTATTTAACTTCGTTAGTTTGCAAGCCGTTATCTACTTTAATGTTAGTCAGGGAAATGTTTAAACAGCGAGGAAAAAGGCTAAAAATTCGTATTGGTGGCAGTATCCCATTTATTCATTGGCATGATGGTCATACGGCGGCTCATGAGCTAGCAGGGCGCTTTCGTCGCCATGTCTATTTGTTGGGTAAAGGTAAGGAAGGGCTATTTACCAGTGAATCGCCAATTGCTTTACCGGAAGACAGAATTGAATTAAAAAAAGCGTTACTGGCCTGTGAGCAGCTAGGAACTTCTCCTGATGGGAAAGCGATTTACCTTTATCACCGAAACCAAGAGGTAAGGTCACCGATCTTACGAGAAATTGGTCGATTACGCGAAATTGCATTTCGTGCGGTAGGGGAAGGTTCAGGTAAGCGCCGTGATTTAGACAGCTATGATGACGATTATTATCATCTGGTTTTATGGGATGAAAGCGAACTTGATATTGTTGGCGCTTATCGGTTTATACCGACTAAAAAGCAAATTGAGACCAAAGGCCTTGAGGGTATTTATAGCTCTAGCTTATTTCACTATGACCAAGCCATGATGCCAATATTAGCGCAAGGTATTGAGCTTGGTCGGAGTTTTATTCAGCCCAAATATTGGGGAAAACGGGGTTTAGATTACTTATGGTTAGGTATTGGCGCGTATTTGGCAAAATATCCACACTATCGTTATCTTTTTGGTCCTGTATCTATTTCGGGCTCAATGCCGATTGCGGCGCGTGACTTACTGATTACTTTTTATCGGCTCTATTTTTCAGCGCCACACAGCATTGCACAGTCACATCAGCCGTACCCGGCTTCTTTGCCACAGGTATTAGCCCAATTTTCAGGGGGCAATTACCATGAAGATTTGGTTAAATTGAAAAGCTTACTCAATAACATTGGCTGCTCGATCCCAACGCTTTATAAGCAATATACCGAATTATGCGAACCTGGCGGCGTACAGTTTATGGATTTCGGTACAGACCCCGCGTTTAACGATTGCATCGACGGGTTGGTGCTGGTGGATTTAACCAAATTAAAGCCAGCACGTTATCAAAGATATATAGGGGGACATTTGGTTTCACAAGAAGAGTATAAAGGGCAAGTGTAAGAGGGGGACTAGCCCTCTTACACTATTGGGGCATTACGGTATAGGAACTGCTCCGTTTTTATAGGTAACTATCAGTTAATAAAGTTATTATTAGCAATTCTTGCTGTACTTTATTTATTTAACATTCATATTAGTAATGTGTTTGCTAATTGAAAGAAAACAAAATAACTGCATTAGCCTTAAACTTGCCTGCTGATGTGAACTTACCTGTTGTAGTTGCCTTAAAATTAAGTGGCGCCATTTTCCCTCGAGCAACGCTCTTATTATTGATATCCAGTGAAACTTGATTGACTGAAATATCAACCGGAAGATTACTTAAATAGGGAGTGGCTAATAAGCTTGCCCTTATATCAACAATATTGGTGCAGCTAAAAGTGCCTCTAGCTTCTCCAGACCAAGAGCCATTTTGGCCACTAACTGCGGAACCCAGATCAATACTTGTAGGAAAGCTAAAATTACAAGAAGTGTTTGATGGCGGTACTACCCCACAGCCAGCATTAGGTAATAAAGTGCCATAAGATTTCCCCCAAGTTGATATTTGAAAAACTTGGAATCCATAACAAACTGATGCAAAATCTGTATTTGGATAACTTCCCCAAAAACTAATAAGCGTTTGGGTATTGGAGGTACCATAATTTAGTTTCCAAGCATTAAAAGCATCCACTGCTGTTCCATTATTGCGGATTATGACTTTTTGTTGCATGCCATAGGGTAAATTTATACCTCCAAATGTTTTGGGGTCTGCGCTAGATCCCCGGTAATCATATGGGCCGACGGTTACAATACAACCGGATGGATTAAAGCAAATTACACTATTGCTATCTTCATTTTGCCATCCCCACTGAATAGTGACATCATTACCATTTCTTTGAGTAAATGCGCCCCAACTTATAGAATAAGCATTTATATTATAAATAAATATTAATACAGTAATAAAAATTACTTTTATTACTGTGGCTTTATAATCGCGAATTATTGCTGAGATTTTCATTTTTGAATACCTATAATTTAGATGTAGCTTTTATATTTTTTAGTTGTATTCTAGAAAGAATGTTAACGTTGATATAAATGTTCCATATGAAATTGTTTTATTTGTCAATGCAGAAGGCTCTCCTTGAATAAAGGCTTTAAGTCTTATTTCGTTATTACCAGCTGACAATTTCTGTGTGTGATTTTTTGTGTTTATATCGATTTTTTCTCCGGTATCTGTTTCTAAACCAATTGCAATACCATTAGCTTGGCTTACTGGGTCTAATGCAAGATAACCAGATAAAAACGAGTTTTCATATCCATTAAATGAAGCATTAATTTCACGACCTAAAGATAAATCGCAATTAATTAATCGAATACTAAATGATTCACTTAAAGTACGGCTATTCAAATAAAGATATTTATCTGCAATTGTCCCAAAGTCTAATGTAATTAGTTCATCTCCGGGGTATAAATCACAAGCATCTTCGACAAATATACCATCAAAATTAATTGTCTCGGCTATCGATGGTAACGAATGACATATAAGCACGGTTAAAAATAACAAGATATAAAATTTTATTATCGAGAACATTATGATTCCTATTGAAATGAAACGGTTAATGTCGCAATAGCATTGAATGTATCTCCAACCAGTTTAGTTCCTGCTTTTTTGACAATAACAGCGGATAAAGTGGGTAATGTCTCTTGGTCAATCACAAATGCTTTATTTAAAGCGATAGGTTGCCCATCTTTTTGAATCTGGATGCCTACATTATTTCCATTTTGGTCAGACTTTACTTGTAGTGTTGCATCATCAAAGCCTGTCCCTGCGGTTGCGCCAGATAATGTTAATGATATATTCCAAGGTTGCGTTAGGTCACCATCACAAATAAGTTCATAGGGGATTTCTTTTTTATATTGTATTCCATCAACCTTATTAACACCGACTTTACCAAATGAAACTTTGATAGGATCGCTGTGACTTAATCGGCATTTTGGCGGTATAATTAACGAACCATCAAATCCCCAATTAGCATAAGCCATATTTGCTAAGAATATCAAAAGAAAACAACATATCTGATACTGAATTTTATTATTGGTTGAGTTTTTTTTCATTATTGATAATCCACATTAAGTGTTGCAAGTGCAGTGAAATCTCCACCATCAGTATCATCAAAACTTGAGTTTGTATTTTTTACTGGAGAAACTTCTAATGATGGTAATTCTAAATAGTTAAAATTTATTTTTTTATTAATATCTTGTTTTATGCCATTAATATAGAAGCTTAATCCTAGCTTTGGGTTACTGGTCTTAAGAATGCCATTATTAAAGTTACTAGGGTCACCTTGAATACTTAACGCTAGGTTATTCATGGCTAAATTAGTACAAGTTAATTCAAAAGGTAATGTATGCTTATAATTTACTCCATCAATCCTGCTTAATAAAATATCGCCAAAATGAACCATTGACTTTTGACTGTTATTTAAAATACACTCAGGAGGCGTGGAAATTAGATTCCCATTAAACCCTACAGTCAGTGAAACGGAATAAGAAAAAGTACTAAAAACTAGTAATGTATATAAAAATTTAATTTTCATATTGGCTCTTAATTTATTGATATTCAATCGTCATAATCATTTCTGCATTAAAATCCCCAGCGTCACTTAGCATTGAACCACTTGGTTTTATGGGAACGGCATAAATAGATGGCATAGCACCATAAATAAAATGAATGTTTGAATTGTTGGATACTATATTATTATCTTGATAAATGGCGATACCAAGGTTATCTCTATTCGTTTTTATTGCATCAACACCATTAACTCTAAAGTTAGTCCAACTCAATTTCATTTTTAATAAATTAGTAGATAAATTTGTGCATTGTAAATTGTAGTTAATATTCGTTTTTTTATATGATGACCCATCGATTAAATCTTGCTGGACATCAGCAAAATCAATATTTAATGCACTCCCTTCTACAAAACTACAGTTAGGGGGTTCTATGACCGTAATCGTTAGACCAATAGAAGCCATTGAAGCGCTGGCTGTATTAAAACATATTAATATGAAAATAATGCTAATAAAAACCTGCGATTTAAATAATAGGTATTGATATGATGGTTTCATATTTTAATCCTAGTCATAGACTAATTGGAATCTTATATTTGCTTGATAGCTACCAGCATTAAAATGACTATTAATTCTCACTGGAGTAATGTAATAGGTTAATTTATTACTGCCCATTGATAATAGTTTTGGACTCGTAAAAACACCTGGTTTAATTGTTTTAAAATTTTCATCATTTAACTCAAGAGCGATGCCTTCAGCACCATTTACTTTTATTAATTTGCTATCCGTATTATCTGATACAGCAAGAAAACGAATTCTTACGGCAGGCATGTCAGAGCTCCAAGTTATGTTACCTTGTTGATCGTGATTGCGGCTTTCACTCCTTAAACAATCTTCTAATTGAATATTGAAAGGAATAGGTGTGCCTTTATGCCCTAGAAATTTAAATGCTGAAGAACTATTTGTGCCCAAATCTACTGTTTGGAATGCAGATTGCGTGGCTAATCTACATGCACTTTCGGTAAGCATCCCCTTAACCTGTAAAACACCATTGGCACCATCAACATCCCAATTATCAACTTTGCCAATATCAGTAGCTAATGTCTGAAAGGCAAGTGTACTGAAAATAATCCCTATTAAAGGAGCTCTATAACTCACTTTTTTACTCATACCTTCCTCTATTACTATTTAATAAATAGATTATTTATTACTTGGAGATACCTTGCATTCATTTGCTTGGCAGTTAAAACTAAGATTAGGGCGGCCACCATAATCATTGATATATGTTAATACTGGGGTATTGCCTAATGTAGCAACATCGACACCTAATGGCTGGCTATTTTTAGGGGCGATCATAACCGGCTCGAAGCCTTTTACAGTATCCCCTTTAATTTTCGTTGCCGCATCAATAATGGTTATATAATAAGGTGTTGGATTAAATGCAATATATTTACCGCCTTGCTGTTTTAAAACTAATTTTTCTTGCCATGGGTTATCGATATCATTCTTAGTTGGAATGATAGATGTTGGTCTATAAAAAAGTTTTATTCGTGTTTGCAATGCAAGTTGCAACGTATTTGCTTTATCACTTCTCGGTGGAATCTCACGTAAATTAAAATAATATACTGATTCAATATCTTGTGGTAATTTTGCCACGTTAGCTAATGGTTGAATTCTTATTTGGCTTTTATCACCAGGTTCAACACGTTGAACCGGAGGTAATACGGTGAATGGCTCATTAATTTTTTCACCCTGTACATTTTCAATCCAGCCTTGAGCAAGATAAGGTAATTTTTTATTTTCATTACTAATATTTAAGCTAATAGATTTATCATTGCCATTAATGATTGCTCGAGTACGATCTAATGAAATAGCTGCATTTGCTGTTGACATATTCATTAAAAAAACTGTTGCTAATATAATTTTAGAACTATTAACCAATTTTGGGGTAGGATAGGTATCCTTTTTACTTACATTTAACTTATTCATAAACGATATAATCTCTTTAAGTTTAACTTGATGATGTTCATCATTTTTTTTGATTTAAATAATTAATATTAATAATTTTCTAAAAATATTAGTAAAGTGTTATTTCACACATGGTAGCAGTAATGTGTTTGCTAGATTTATTTCTGATGAAACGCTATCTGGCAATGTTATATTGCACTGTATTTCATCATCCCAAAAAACACTCAATTTTTCTTTAGGATTTAAGCCTGACAAATAAACACTGCCTTCATCACTAATTATTCCAACTTGCTGTTTACGTGTATTTAATACAATGGCACCAAATGGAGGTGCATTATTATCCGATAAGCGGATATTTGCCATTGCACTACTACCCGCTATAACATCAAATTGGCGATAACCAATAGCACCCTCTGTTAATGTTCCTTGCTTTACAGAATGGGTAACCTCTGCGTTACTAGGCAAAAGATTCAAATCCACATTGATATTACTACGGTAATAACTATTAACATCAGCAACAACAGCCTTACCAAAATAATTTGACCGTGTCACAATTCCATTACCACGCAAAGGAATATTCGCTACACCATTGGTATCAACAAAAACGCGCGAAGCGCCGAGTTGGTTACTTCTATGGAGTACAACCCCATGTTGCGTTGCCGTCAATCCACCTTGCAATGATAGTCCGGCAGAACGGTAACGATTCTGTTGGTATGTGGCATTTGCATTAAACTGAGCCATATCGCCTTGATGTGTATAGTACCCACCAAGAATTGCTCCCGACTGTGTGATCCCAGTATTAATTTGGTAGTTGCTACGCTCATTAATACGGTCATAATAATTTACATTCTGTGTTGTATTACTTTTATCCCAGTTACTGTTAAAGCTCACTGTAGAGGTTTCACCCCAAGGCATAGATAACGCAATATAAACCCCATCATCATTTATATTTCGATAGTTATTACGGAATGCGGTTAAGTTAACACTTAAGTTTTTAAATTTTCCGAGATCTAAATACTTTGCTAATGATAAACTATAGCGATTATTGTCAGGTTGATTCCAATATGTCTGATGGTAAAAATTTAAATATGTGCTTAGTCCACTGCCGCTAAACTGCTGGTTATAAGAAATGGTATACATTTCTTTGCTATTATATTGTCGAACGCCACTTATTTTGGCATCGAGATATTCAGACATACTCATAAAATCTTTTTCTGAAAAACGATAGCCAGCAAAGGTAATTTGGCTATTATAATCTTCAAAACGTTTTGAATAGCTCAATCTATAAGAATTACCTTTATAATTAGTTTCATTATTTGAAGTGATTTCTTTAATTTTTGCATGTGTTCTTGTCACATCAAATGAAAGAGCCCCAAACCGCATTAGATCGCGACCAATTCCCAAAGTCGTTGAGAGATATTTTTGTGAAGCAATCATACCGCCATATAGGGACCAACCATTATTAATCCCCCATGAATACTCACCACTAGCGAAACTATCACCATTAACACGATGATTGGAATCACTAGGCCGTCCTGCTGCAAATTTATAACGAACTTGCCCTGGGCGAGTAAGATAGGGAATACTTGAGGTGTTCACTGTAAAAGTTTGCGTTTTACCATTTTGTTCCTCTACCCTTACATCTAATTCACCCGATAAAGCATCATTAAGGTCTTGAATGCGAAAAGGGCCAGCAGCGACTTGAGTTTGGTAAATAGTACGACCTTGCTGACTAATAATGACGGTTGCATTACTATTTGCCACCCCAGTAACTTCAGGTGCATATCCCCTCAAATTGGGTGGTAACATATTAATATCAGTAATTAAACTGAGTCCTGTGAATCTAAAGCTATCGAAAATATCGGAGGCTAAGTAAGATTCACCGAATGTTAGTTTGGCACCTAATGATTTAATATCTCGAAAAATGTAAAAACGATTCCAATCAAAAGAATGGGTTGACTCAGAAGATGGGTGCTTCTCAAATCGTGATTGCCAATCAGCTCTGAATCTCCATGCACCTAAATTCATTCCTACCACACCGTTACCATTGGTGGTATAGCTCGTACTTTGGTGGCTACGTATTTGTTGATTTACTTGCGCGTTCAGATTGTAGTCAAATAGAGCACCCGATATACCATCTTCCCAACGAGTAGGCGGATCCCAATTATCTGCCGTATATTCTAAATAGGCTTGAGGAATATTAATATAGAGTGTTGATGTCGATAAATCGGCTTTTGTAGTTGCTCCAGATAAGCTGTTTAAATCTAAACAGGAGTCATTATGCCACCAGACCAGCGATGATATTATTTTGGGCTTTAGTCCAAATTTCTCAACTAAGCTTGGATCTAAACATACTTTACTGTCATCAATATCTTCATCTGAGTTATAATAAAAAACACTTTGTTCAGATAATATATTTTTGTTTACATGAATGCTAAAAGTGTATTCCCCTGGCATGAAATAACCAGTTTTAGAGAAACGGCTTAGATCAATATTAGCGCGATCATTTATATCTAAAATATCCGTATTAAATTCTATGTTAGCAGCGGCAAATCCGGTATTACAGATAATAGTTATCATGCTAGCTAATATATATAATCGACTAACTGATGATAATTTAATATGGATTTTATGATGCGCCATAATACTTGACCTTATTCAAACTCATTTATAATAAGAGAAAGTATCTCCTATTTAGAAAAATGTTCATGTGGATAGAGTTGTTTTTTATATCACTCATAATCTAATTTGTATTTTATTAGACCAAAATAATTGCCTGATTTTAAAGATTTATTATTTCTTTTTATTCGTAGTTTGTAATTTAAATTACGAGTGCCATCAGTTAATTCTTGTGATGACATTGCCTTTCCTGGATATACTACTTCACCACTAGTACTGCTAATTTCAATACCAATCCCTTCAGCTTGCCCATTGGTAGTAAACAAACTACCATTATGAACTCCATCAAATGTTATTGTAAAATATTGCCAGTTTGGTTTTTTTGATTCAGGTCTCTCAAGTACGCAGTTAATTAATTTAATTGAAAAAGTTCTTGCATTGCTTTGACCATCTCGAGTAATTTGAGATATAGATAAGCTTCCCATTTCAATGGTTTGATCTTTGCTGTTTATATCAATAGAACAGGCAGTTTCAATAATACTTCCATTCATTGTGATTAATGATTCAGCCGAACAATATGATGACAAACTAGTTTCTAATAATAGAATGAATGTCAACCATGAAAATTTATATAGCATATATTCGCTCTATTATTATATTTAATGAACCTAAAAACCTATCCGTGTGTTTTTAGGTTGAAATTAGAAGGTTGCTAATTTTACTCGTATGATAAAGTGAAATCTGCTACAGAACTGAATTCACCCGCAGTGATAGTTGAAACATCACCACCATTACCTTTTAAATATGCAGAGAATTGTAATGTATTGCTACCATCTTGAATTTGTTGGAATGGTGTAGCTGTGTTAATAGTAACAATTTCGCCATTACCACTAGTAATTTGAACTCCAGCACCACTACCTGTACCAACGATACCTAAGGTTTTACTATCTTCATCAAATGATGCGGATGCACCAGTAAAGGTTAATTGAACACCTTTAGTTAAGCTGCTAACGTTACAGTTTTGCAGTGCGATATCAAATGTTTTAGGTGATGATTTTCCGCCATCGGCTAAAGCCATATTAGAGATTTGGCCTAATTCAATCGTTTGGTCAATACTTTCTGGTGCAATTGAACATGGTGCTTCAATAATAGCACCTTTAAACGTGACTTTACCGTGGCCTTGGTCAGCGGCATTCGCAGCAGAAGCACCACCTAAAACTAATAAAGTTGCCATTGCAATACTTTTAATTTTCATCAATCTTTTCCTTTACGGTTAAATATATAAATATGATTATTGTTAATCTCATTATGTTAATTTCATAGTGAGATTAATTAATAACAATCAGAGTTAATTGTTATTAATTAATAACAGTGTTATCTGCCATTAAAGATTAAAATAATTCTCTTGAGTCATTGATATATAAACTTCTTTTTTTTCAATTTCTGATTTTAATTTAGATAAATCCAGATCAAGATAAATTGTTAATTCGATTAATTTTTCAAAACTTAGTTTTGTTGCTCCTCGTTCATATCTTGATACTTGTTGTTGACTTACATTTAGTTTTTTTGCTAATTCAGCTCCACTAATTCCTTTTTTCTTTCTTAATTTTTTTATTAAATAGCCTAATTTTATATTTACATTTTCTTCATCATTCATTCGCACTACCTTAATATGAGAGATAAAAATATAATGAGTTAATCTTTTTTAAAGAAATAACAAACATCTACTTTAAAATATACGGATATCAACATGATTTTAGATGTTGATATGTCACTAAGACCATTTTCGTAACGTGATAATTGTTGTTGAGATATACCTATAATTCTGGCTAAATCAGACCCACTTAAGCGATATTCTGATCTTAGCAGTTTAATTTTTTTACCAATGTTCTTGGCAACTATGTTTGTAATGTTTTTTTTGTTTTCTAAAACAGTTAAGCAAGTAAAAATAGAGTCCTTCATTTATTAGGATACCGATTTAAGTTTCAATTTTTGGATAGCTGTTTAATTTGTGAGTATAGGCTACACTTGATAGGGGGATTTTCTAAATATAAATAATCAGTATGTTAAATCGATAAAATCGATTAATTACAATATATGTATCTAATTACAAGCTAAATAAGTAGTACTCTAATAATGACTTGTTTAATGGCTTGAATCTTAAATAAAAATAAGAAACATTATTAATTGAATGGTTATTTTTATAACATATTGTTAATATAATTTTATTTGAAATAAAATATCAATATAAGATTATTCTCACTAAAGTAGTCGCGAAATTTGTATTTATTAAGATATTTTTGTCCATTTTGGAATGTTTATTTTGGTGGTGTACTAATAGAATTAGTGCTAATTGTATAAATAAGACGGTCTAAATATGATTTTTTACTTTTGTATTTAGATATTTTAATTTTAATGGGGATATTTTATTTAAGCAGTTGTGACCTTAACCAAGGATGTTTGATTTTAGGGGAATACTGAGACTTAAAACCGATCAATCTCAGTATTAATAAAGGTAATAAACTTATGACTTAACTTATATCACTCGCATCGTGGCGTTCGCGTACTTGCTGTGCGGGGTCACCTTGTAGGCGATTAACACGGCGGCCGCGCTGTACCGCTGGGCGTGCATAGATTTCATCAGCCCAACGAATAACATTTTTATATTCATGGACAGATAAAAATTCTGCAGCATCATAAAGCCAACCTTTCACTAAAGCGCCATACCATGGCCAGATAGCGATATCTGCAATACTATAGTTCTGGCCTGCGACATATTTGTGTTCTGCTAAACGCTTGTCTAATACATCTAATTGACGCTTAGTTTCCATCGCAAAGCGGTTAATAGGGTATTCAAATTTTTCAGGGGCGTAGGCATAAAAATGCCCAAAACCGCCACCTGCAAAAGGTGCTGAACCCATTTGCCAGAATAGCCATGATAAGGTTTCAGCGCGTTCTGGTTGAGTTGTGGGTAAAAAAGCAGAAAATTTTTCAGCTAAATAGGTCAGAATAGAACCCGATTCAAATACTCGGATAGGCTCCTTACTGCTTCTATCGACTAAAGCAGGTATTTTTGAGTTAGGGTTAATTTCAACAAAACCCGAACTAAATTGGTCGCCTTCACCAATATTAATTAACCAAGCGTCGTATTCAGCCTCTTTAATGCCAAGGGCTAACAGCTCCTCTAACATGATAGTGACTTTTTGTCCGTTGGGAGTTCCTAATGAATATAGCTGTAGTGGGTGCTTACCTATAGGTAAAGATTTTTCGTGAGTTGCACCAGAAATTGGGCGATTAATATTGGCGAACTTTCCGCCATTACCTTGCTCCCATTGCCAGACTCTCGGGGGAATATAGGGGGTGTTTGCCATGAGTTATCTCCTTAACCATTTTCAAAGGTGGCGATTATTTTCTCATCAATTCTTTAATTATAAAGACCCCCCACTGTAGCAATCTGTCGTGAATTCTCCACTGTTTTTATCATATTTGCTTTGGTGGGTAGGATAAATAGCACAGAGTGCAAGAACACATAGGGGATAAACGAAAGAGTTAATTATTAGTTCTAAACTATTTTTGGGTTTATGAGTAATTGTATATACGCACAATGATGACCGAGCTATTCATAGGAATTTATATGTTTTTTGGGATGGCTTGATAATAACAAAAGGTAAATATGTTCATTTGCAATAAAAACCAGAGCTTAAAATGAGACTTAAGTTAAAAATTTGTTAACAATCGAATTGTGCAGATCACTAATTCAAATAAAAAAAGGGTGTGAATAATTTGTGAAGATTGGCACTAATTTATCGGAGTGTATTTTATACATTGATAGCATATCAGTCATATTCAGCGGTATCGGAGTGTGTCCATGTTTGCGCCAAATTCAAACATCTACCAAAGCTTATTACAGAGAGCAAAAGTGCAGCCAGACGCTGTTGCGATTGTATTTGAAGAGCAAAGTTGGAGTTATCACCAATTACTTGTGAAAGTAAACCAAACAATGTTGTGGCTAACAACCACCGTGCAGTTGAAAAAAGGCGATCGAATTGTACTTGGCTGGGGAAATACGATTGAGTTTTGCCAATTATTTTATGCCGCGGTAGGTCTGGGTATTCAGGTAATTCCTTTGAGTACCAAAATGAAAGAGTTTGAAGGTAAAGAGCATTTATCTTGTATTAATGCAGATGCTGTTTTTTGGGATGATACATATCAACCATGGTTAGCACAGCTCAGTGCAAAAGGGATGAGTCTTTCTCAGTGGCGTAATGTAGTACTCACGGATGAAATTAATTTTATTAACCAAGTTAATGAAGAAGACCCAGCTGTTATAATATTTACCTCGGGTACAACAGGGGCGCCAAAAGGTGCGGTGATCACGCATAAAAATATATTGTCTGCAGTATATGCCTATCAGGAAACATTAAAGCTATCTGAACACGATAAAACAATTTTAGCAGTACCGATTTATCATATTACGGGGCTCTCTGCTATTTTGGCGTTATTTATCCATATTGGTGGGACGATTTATCTTCATAAAAAATTCAATGCAAAAGATATTATTTCAACAATTGCAAAAGAAAAAATCACATTCTTACATGGTTCTCCAACAGTATTTATATTGTTAATTCAAAAAATAAAAGAAAATAAAAGCATTAACCTAGAAAGATTTAATTCATTAAAAATGATTGCTTGTGGTGCAGGGCATTTAAATGAAGGTACGATTAAAGAGCTTTCTTATATATTTGCTAAAACATCTATTCATTCTATTTATGGTTTGACTGAAACCTCTTCGCCAGCAACCGTATTTCGTGAAGATATTCGTTATAGCGATAAGAAGTCTAGCTCTGGTACACCAGTCCCTGGGTTACAGGTGACCATACGTAGTGATAAAGGTGAAAATCTTCCCGCGAACTACACAGGTAATATTTGGGTTAAGGGAGATGTTGTTATCCAACGTTATTGGCCGGATAGCCCTGCGAATACCACATCATTTAATGATGGTTGGTTTTTCACAGGGGATATTGGCTATATGGATGATGATGGTTTTCTTTATATTCAAGATAGAATTAAAGATATGATTAACCGTGGTGGTGAAAAAATATATTCTATTGAAGTCGAGGATTTAATTTCTAATTATCCAGGAGTTAATGAGGTCGCTGTTATTCCAATTGAAAGCACAATTTATGGTGAAGAACCCATTGCATTTATTATTCCTGAGAATCAAGTGTGTTTAACCAGTAAAGAAATTATTGAGTGGTTAAAAGATAGGGTGCCAACGTATAAAGTTCCAGTAAGAATTATGTTTACGCGTAATTTCCCTAGAACTTGGAATGGGAAAATAAGCAAGAAAGATTTGAAATTACGATATTACTCTTTAAATAACTAAAATATAAATTAGTTTTTAATTAATCAAAAAGGGGCTATGAAATATTAGCCTTCAGGTAGGTTTTATCATGAATAATAAATTTATTTCTAAACAAGATGCCGCTAAATTAATTAATAATGGCGATACAATTTGTACTGTGGGAATGACATTAACCAGTGCTGCTGAATCTATTTTATCAGCAATTGAGCAACGCTTTTTATCCGAGGGTACACCAAATCAATTAACACTGGTTCACGCAGCTGGGCAATGTAACCGTATTCGAGGGAATCAACACTTTGCCCATGAAGGGATGGTGAAACGGATTATTGGTTCCCATTGGGGGCTAGCACCTCGATGGATGCAAATGATTAATGACAACCAAGTTGAAGCATATTGCCTCCCTCAAGGGCAAATGGTGCATTTATATGGTGCAATGGCCGCGGGCTTACCGGGGCGCTTATCCAAAGTAGGGTTAGGAACATTTATCGACCCTGACCTTGAAGGCGGTAGGATGAACGCTAAAACGTTGGTACTTTCCCCTTTGGTTGAAAAAGTGAATTTCAAAGGGGAAGAATGGTTATGGTATCCAGAAATTCCCTTAGATGTGGTGGTGATCAGAGGAACTCACGCTGATAGTAAAGGCAACCTCACCACCGATGAAGAGGCCATGGCCCTAGAGGTCTTGCATGCGGTACTGGCGGCTAAACGCTTTGGTGCCAAAGTGATTGCACAAGTGAAATATTGCGTTGAAGAAGGGACTTTACATCCCAAGCGTGTCACTGTTCCCGCGAGCTTTATTGACCACATTGTCGTGTGTGATAACCCTGAAGAAGACCATCGCCAGTCTTCGAGCTGGTTTTTTGACCCAACGCTATGCGGTGATATTCGCACGCCTATCCAACAAACTACGCCATTACCTTTAGACATTCGCAAATTGATTGGGCGAATTGCATGTCGTTATCTATACGAAAACTGCGTGATTAACTTAGGAACCGGTATTCCAAACGATGTTATTGGCTCAATTATTCAGGAAGAAAATGCAACCAAGCGCGTCGATATCACCGTGGAGTCAGGGATTTGGGGGGGCGTCCAAGCAGGCGGTATTGATTTTGGTATAGGTCGTAACTTGTCAGCGATGATTAGTCACCAAGACCAAATGTTGTACTACAACGGTGCAGGCGTTGATATCACGTATATGGGCGCAGGGGAAATGGATGCCAGTGGCCATGTCAATGCGACGTTGTTAGGCAATATTTGCCCTGGTGCAGGTGGGTTTATTGATATCACCCAAAATGCTCGACACGTGGTGTTTTGCTCAACGTTCACAGCAAAAGGGTTAGATATTCGTTGTGAAAATGGGCAATTAAATATTGTGCGGGAAGGGGATATTAGAAAGTTAGTTAACCAAGTACGGCAAATTTCATGGAATGCGGATGTCGCGCGAAATATTAACCAAACCATGCATTTTGTCACGGAACGTGCGGTGTTCACTTTAGGGGGAAAAACCCCGGTACTGGTTGAAATTGCCCCCGGTATTGACCTAGAGCGTGACATTCTTGCCCATATGGACTTCGTACCTGAAATTTCTCCTGATTTGAAAGTGATGTCTTCTTCACTATTTGAAGAAGCGCCTTTTGGACTGGTTTCGTATTTGTAGTTTCAATATTAAAGAGGAATTTATCCATGTTAGTAAAAGATAAAGTCGCCATTGTGACGGGTTCTGCAAGAGGTATTGGTTTTGCGATTGCTCAGGTACTTGCGGAAGAAGGGGCAAAAGTCGTTATTTCTGATTTAGCCATGTCATCAGGTGAAGAAAGTGCAAAACAGCTACAAGAGCAAGGCCATCAAGCCATTTTCATTCCTTGTGACATTGCCAAACGTGAAGAGGTAAATGCCTTATTTTCTAACGCATTAGCGCATTTTGGGGCGATTGATGTACTGGTAAATAATGCGGGGATCAACCGAGATGGCATGCTGCATAAATTAACGGAAGATGATTGGGACAAAGTGATTGATATCAATCTGAAAGGGACATTTAACTGCATGCAAGAGGCGGCAAAGCTAATGCGTGAACAAGGAAATGGCCGAATTGTCAATATTTCCTCGGCAAGTTGGCTTGGGAATGTTGGGCAAGCCAACTATGCCGCATCCAAAGCAGGGGTTATTGGCCTGACTAAAACGGCTTGTCGTGAACTCGCCCGTAAAGGGGTCACAGTCAATGCGATTTGCCCAGGGTTTATTGATACGGATATGACCCGTGGTGTGCCTGAAAAAGTGTGGGACATCATGATCAGTAAGATACCTGCGGGTTTTGCAGGAGATCCGCGCGATGTTGGCCAATGTGTTGCATTTTTAGCCTCTGATAAAGCGCGTTATATCAATGGCGAAGTGATCAATGTTGGCGGCGGAATGGTGTTATAGGGGGAAATAATGAAACAAGCGAATGATATTGTCATTGTTAGTGGTGTGAGAACGGCAATTGGCACGATGGGGGGAAGTTTTGCAAATACACATCAACATGACCTCGGAGCGGTGGTTATCCGTGAAGCCGTGAAAAGAGCTGGAATTGCTCCCGAAGATGTTGATGAAGTCATTGTGGGTAATGTTGGGCAAATCGCAGAAAGTGGTTTTATCGCTCGTATTTGCCAACTGCGAGCAGGGTTACCAAAAGAGACCACCGCTTATTCTGTTAACCGCCAATGTGGTTCAGGGCTGCAAGCGTTAGCCGATGGCATGATGATGTTGCAGACCGGTCAATCAGATGTTGTGGTGGCGTGTGGTACTGAAAATATGACAATGCTGCCGTACTACTTACGCAAAGCGCGCTATGGCTATCGCATGGGAAATGATGTACTGGAAGATGGGTTAACGTCCATCCTAACTTGGCCAGAAGGCCCTTACCACAACGGAATGACGGCAGAAAATGTTGCAGAGCAGTTCAATATTACCCGTGAAGAAATGGATGATTTTGCATGGGATAGCCAGCAAAAAGCGTTAAAAGCGATTCAAGCCGGTTATTTTGCTGACCAAATATTGCCAGTAGAAATACCTGAAGGCCGTAAAGGTACACGTATTTTTGATACCGATGAACATCCGCGTGATACACCACGTGAAAAATTAGCAAAATTACGCCCTGCCTTTAAAGCCGATGGTGTGATTACGGCAGCAAACTCTTCAGGTATCAATGATGGTGCTGCGGCATTAGTGATGATGCGTCGTGAAGAAGCGGAAAAACGTGGTCTGAAGCCAAGAATGAAAGTGGTCGATTGGGCTGTAGCAGGTTGTGAAGCGGCCATTATGGGCTTTGGACCTGCGCCAGCAACCCGTCGATTAATGGAAAAGCTCAAGATGGATGTAAAAGACATTGATTTAATTGAGCTAAATGAAGCATTTGCAGCACAAGCTATTGCAGTTATGAATGATTTGTCTCTTGATAGCACTAAAGTGAATGTGAATGGCGGGGCAATTGCTCTGGGTCATCCAGTGGGTGCCAGTGGGGCTATTTTACCTGTGAAGTTAATGTATGAAATGGAACGCCGTCAGGTTGCTACTGGGTTAGTGACTATGTGTATCGGTGGTGGTCAAGGGATATCAATGTTGTTCGAAAGAGAATAAGAAAAGCTGCAAGCAGAAAGCCCGACGTGGGGCGTCGGGCTGTTGCTGAAGTAAAACAACAGGTATGTCACTTATTGCCAAGAGCCGTACCTGTTTCACTACAACATGAGGATCTTATCTATGTTTTCTACAAATGCAAAGTTAGATTATGTGGCTCAGGGGAAAAAAACCAACGCAAAGATATACCGTAACCTGATGCCATTGTTGATTTTAGCGTACATTATTAGCTTTATTGACCGAACGAATATTGGCATGGCAAAAAATGCGATGTCGATTGATTTAGGATTATCTGCAACCGCGTTTGGTATTGGTGCGGGGCTTTTTTTCCTAACCTACTCGATTCTTGAAATCCCAAGTAATTTGATAATGGAGAAAGTAGGCGCGCGTTTTTGGATCACGCGGATCATGATCACTTGGGGGTTATTATCTGCGGCGATGGCATTTGTGACAGGGCCGACTTCTTTTTATATCTTGCGGTTATTACTGGGAGCGGCTGAAGCGGGCTTATATCCTGGGGTCATTCTATATATGACATATTGGTTTAGCCAAGAAGAACGGGCTAAAGCAACAGGGTTATTTTTACTTGGGGTTTGTCTTGCAAATATTATTGGGGCGCCGCTGAGTGGTTTATTGCTGAGTATGGATGGCTTATTAGGCTTCCATGGTTGGCAATGGATGTTTGTTATTGAAGGCTTGCCAGCAGTTATCCTAGCATTTGTTGTGTGGTTCGTGTTGCCGAATAAACCAGAAGATGCAAAATGGTTAGATGAAGATGATCGGAATTATATTAAATATAAACATGATCAAGACAAAAACAGTATTAGTGTGAGTAACAGTAAATTCTCACTCAAGGCGGCATTTAAGAATAAAGCCTTTATGATGATTGTTGCTATCTATTTTACTCACCAGTTCTCGGTCTATGGTTTAAGTTATTTTTTACCGACTATTATCGGTGAATATGGCAAATTAACACCTATTCAAATTGGCTTATTAACAGCGATTCCATGGATTTCAGCCGCAATTGGTGGCATTTTTGTCGCGAGAAAAGCCAATACACCGCGTCGTTCATCACGTATTTTAATTTCAGGTTATGCAGTAATGGCCGTAGGGTTAGTGATTGGTGCACTGGGTGGCCCAGTTGTCGGTTTAATTGGCTTTTGCTTAACGGCATTTATGTTTTTTGTGGTTCAATCGATTATTTTCTCGCTTCCTCCGACTTATATGAGTGGCAGCATGTTAGCGGGAAGTTTGGCACTATTGAACTGCTTAGGGCTGTTTGGCGGCTTCCTTGGCCCGTTCATTCTTGGCTTTTTTGAAGATTATACAGGAACAGCCACTTCTGGATTATGGTTTGGTGTCGGTTTGCTAGTTATCGGAACGATTATTGCGTCACGAGTGAATACTAACGGTATGAGCGAAGCTGAGCCATTACAAGTATCGACTTCGGTGGAAAGCAAATAATTCAACATCGCCATTTACAATAGGAAAGTCTGCATGAAAATTGTTATCGCACTTGATTCCTTTAAAGGAAGTTGTTCTGCAAGGTTAGCATGCCAAGCCGTTGCTGAGGGTTTCAAGCGTGTATCCTCTGAGTTAGATATGACGTTATTACCCATATCTGATGGCGGAGAAGGTTTGTTGGAGTCACTGGAGAATAGCCCCGCGCTTTCTGGTGTAACACCTTACATTTTTAGCTGTACTGGGCCTTATGGTAGTAAGGTTGATGCAGGGTTATTAGTATTGGAGGGAAAAACCGCTTTTATCGAAATGGCGCAATGTTGTGGGCTGGAACTCGTTCAACGTGAGCATCGTCGAGTTGAAAATGCCTCAACTTATGGCTTGGGTGAAATGGTCAAGCATGCACTCGATATGGGTTGTTCTCGTATTGTTATCGGGATAGGAGGAAGTGCAACTAATGATGGTGGTGCTGGGTTTGCTCAAGCATTGGGTGCTCAGTTTTACGATAAAAATTCTCAGCTTATTGAGACGCCAATTTGCGGAAAAGACCTCATTAATATTGCAAAGATTGATTTTGATAAATTTGACTCGCGAGCCGCTAAGGTTGAATTTAATGTCTCTTGCGATGTTGAAAACCCTTTATTAGGCAAAAATGGTGCGACTTATGTTTATGGTCCCCAAAAGGGGGCCGACCAAGCCACACTTGACCAGCTTGAAATTGGGATGGCTCACTATGCGAAATTAATGTCAGCAATAACGGGAAAAGATGTTTCACTGGAGGCTGGCAGCGGTGCAGCGGGTGGATTAGGTGCGGGGCTTCGTTGGTTTGTTTCGGCAAAGCTCGAAAAAGGAATCGATCTCGTTTTGGGACTCCTTGGCGCAAAATCTTATATTCAACAAGCGGATTTAGTCATTGTAGGAGAGGGGCGGCTTGACAGTCAAAGTGCGAATGGTAAGGCTCCTGTGGGAGTGGCTCGTATGGCCAGTCATTATGGTGTGCCTGTCATTGCGCTTTGTGGGGGGTATAGTGAAGATAGCCGTATCTTATTCCAACATGGCATTACCGCAATGTGGTCGCTTTGTCCGGGGCCAGTTTCCCTTGAGCAAGCCATGACAAATGGTGAACGTTATTTGGCAGATACAGCAGAAAATTTGCTGCGTACCGTACTCGCAAATCCGAATACGCAAATAAAACCCTAAAGTGAGGCGGTAATATGCTACTGACTGAAAAACTAGCCAATGATATTGTCACGCGTGCAATGGGAATTATCCATCACAACGTCAATGTGATTAATAGTCAGGGCGTGATTATCGCTTCAGGTGAAAAAAAGCGTATTGGTGAAACCCATGAAGCCGCAGTGGAAGTGATCCGCTGCGGCAAACGGATCACCATCTACAATGAAAATGAAGCACGAGCTTATTCGAATGTGGCACCGGGGATAAACCATCCGATTGTTGTGGCTGATAAAGTGGAATTAGTGATTGGCGTGAGTGGTGACCCTGTTGTGATCCAGCGTTATGCCGAGCTCGCTATACTGACGGCTGAGCTGCTAATTCAACAAGAAATTGAGCGGCGTAGTATTAACTGGCAGCATCGTTTGCGTGACATGCTATTTGTCCAGTTTATAGAAAGCACAACGCCAGCACAGGGGCGCAGTGCATTACTAAAATTGCATAATTCCGGTTTTGCGTTCACTTTACCGACTATTCCTGTGATTATTAATATTGAAGCTATTCAGTACCGCCCTGAAATACTCGATACAATCATTACTGAATTATCAGCTATGGAAAAAAGTGATGTGTTATTACTCAATAGCCGCGAAATTTTGATGCTATTCCCATCAACGCATTATCAAAATGAATCGTTTATTTCTAATCTTCATTTCATTCTAGATAGCCAGCTTAGCCAATATTATATTGGTGTTGGTGTTCAGGCAGATACGCAAGAACATGTGAGGGATGCAGTACATTTTGCACGTTCAGTTATTGAAGTTGGACGGCTAACGGTTCCCGATAAACAAGTCTTTTTATTTAAAGAAATGGCATCTTTATGCCTCTTTAATGAATTGGAAAATAGCTATCTATTTAATTTCTTTTTAGATATTTGCCATAAAATATTGTTGCATGATTCGGGCGATATTTTGCTTGAAACCCTTGAGCTGTTTTTATCGCAAAATGGTGAAATAGGTAGCACCGCGCAGCAATTAGGCATTCACAGAAATACATTAAGTTATCGGTTACAACAAATTAAAAAGCAAACCAGTTTGGACCCGACAAGGTTTACGGATCTCATTCAGTTATCTGTTGCGATGCATGGCTACCGTCGACGTTACCCAAAACAACAGCCATGGCTCGATGCATTAAGTTAAGGAGCCGTATCATTACTTTTGTTGTAAAACCCAAATAGCGGCTTCAACGCGCGATTTTAAATTAAGTTTCTTTAGTAAGTGTTTGACATGGACTTTGACGGTGCTCTCTGTGATTTGTAATTTATTCGCAATCATCTTATTTGATAGCCCCTGTGAGATTAAATCTAAGATATGGGTTTCTCTTGGGGTTAGTGCTGATAGATTATGCTCTGTAGGGGCTCGGTTATCTCTTAAAGATTCAGCTAAAATGGAAGCGAGCGTTGGGCTAACGACCATTTTACCACTTGCGGCTTCTTTTAATGCAATAATTAATTTTTCAGGCTCCATGTCTTTGAGTAAATAGCCATCAGCACCTCGTTTTAACGCATTAATTAAGTCTTCGCCATAATTGGACACCGTAAATAAGATAATACGGCCCGAAAGTTCGCGGTTACGTAAATTATCGAGTACTTCAAAGCCATTCATACTAGGCATATTGAGATCTAATAGGATTAAATCTGGGTCTTGTTCTTCCGCAATTTTAATACCCGTTATTCCATCGTCTGCTTCACCAATTACCTTTAATGTGGGTTCTAAACTAATTAATTGTTTAACACCATTACGTAGCATCGGGTGGTCATCAATCAGTAAAATGGTAGATTGCCCAGTCAGTTTATTTTCATTTTTCATTAATGAGTTACTCCAATTTAATTAAGCCACAGTCAGTGGAAATACGACATTAACAATAGTGCCACCCTGAACTCTTGGGGAAATTTGATATTTCCCATTTAGGCTTAGCGCTCTTTCTCTCATAATAATCAATCCATAATGGTTATTTTTTGTTGGCTGAGGCTGAATACCTTCCCCATTATCTTCTATTGCCATGGTGATTAATCCGTTATTTTCGATTAATGAGACTTGTGACCAGTTTGCATTAGCATGTTTGAGAATATTGCTTAAAGCTTCTCGGATTATCTGGATAATATGAATAGATTGATGTGGAGAGAGGCTTTTGGCTGGAATTTGGTAATTTAATCCAATTTGAAAACCAAGGCGCTGACTGAATTCTTGGATTGTGCTTTCTAAGGCAGGGAATAGGCCTGGTTCAGTTAATTTTAGTCTGAAGGTTGTTAAAAGCTCACGTAATTGACTATAAGCGGAATTTATTTCATTGCGCATTTCGTTTAATAGTTCTTGGTGCTTAGTTGGCAATGTTTTAGGTTGCATTTGCAGATAACTAATTTGCATTTTGAGGCAAGATAATGATTGTGCGATGGAATCATGCAATTCTCTCGCAATCGCCGATCGTTCATCCATAATCAGTAACTGCTGTTGTTGCTCTAATTGGTGCTCCATCGCTAGCATTCCAGCGATTTGTTTAACTAGCATCAGCACTAAATTATTTTGTTCTTCAGATAATGGCTGATTTATATCCATTTCAGCTAAAATCATGCCATAACGCTGTAAATTATCAGAAATCTCCCATGATATTACTTTAAGGTGTTCAGCCATCTTGGGTGACTTGAGAGAGTGCTCCTCGTTTTCTGGACAATGAATTTCATGAAAGCAGGCATCATTGTTTTCTTCGTATAGCCTCAATCTAATATTTTGCAGTGGGATTAAACTTTTAAGCTCAAATAACACTTTTTCTAACCTTATTGATAGTGGCCCAATGGCATGTAGGGTTCGATTAGATTGGTATAAATAGAGTAATACTTTATTTTTCTTTTGCAGATCGGCGGTTTTTTCGATAACTCGAGATTCTAATTGATGGTAACTCTGTGCGAGCTCATCCGACATTTGATTTAACGTATGGCCCAGTGAATTTAGCTCATCTTGTTTTTTGCCTACAGGAAAGCGCTGACTAAAGTCTTGGTGACTAATCGCGTTCACCATATGAAGTAACTTAAGCCAAGGTGTATAAATTTTCTTTCTAAAATGGCAGATAGCAAAAATAAGTAGCAATGAAACGAGGCCAATAAATACCATTTGAGTGATTGCTACATAGGTTATTTTTCGTTCTGTTTTTTCATCAATATTACGAACTAATGCATCGAGTTTATTAACAAAGGTAACGACCGCGAGACGTGCATCATTAGGAGAAACTGCATGGTTAAGAGCAGGTTTTAATTCTGTAACCCAATATTGATAAAGCTCAGCAAATTGCGGATTTAAATCTTCTATATCGACAACTTGTGTTAGTTCATTGCTTAATAAATTTTTTTCAAGCTCACTAACATATACGTCAGAATATTGGTTGAGTGGCACTAATGAAAGTAAATGATAACTTTGCATCCGCAATGAGCCTGATTTATTTATTGCATGTGCATTTCCTTGCACACTAATAATCATACTATTTGAAATTGTCATGCCAATAATACCGAGTACGGCAATCAATAGCATTAAACCAATAACTTGGTTAATGATTGAAAATCGGTGATAAGCAATAGACATAAATGATCCTTTCTACTCTATACGTTTATTTATTATTTTTGATAACGTAGATATTGTTTCTCTATTATATAAAATTGAATATGCCACTTCGGTATTACTCCTTAATATCCCATTGAATTATTCGCTTTAAATTTCAACAAATAAAATTACCTGGCAATGAATTTTTTTGTTTTAATTCAATCAATTATTGTTTTGTACTCCTAATACTCCTCTGGTGGTTAACGAGAAAAATCACGCATATTTCATTTAAATCTCTCTTGATTTAGATCAGCTTCACGGTGGTCTATTCGCCACACACTGCGAGCAGAAATTGTATTTATCGGGGTGATTTATGTCTCAACGAGATAATGTTAATAGTGTAGCTGCACAGTCAAATAATGGTGTTATACAGGATTGGCGTCCTGAAGATACTCGGTTTTGGCAGCAAACAGGGCAGCGTATTGCCAATCGTAATTTATGGATTTCTATTCCATGTTTATTGCTCGCATTTTGCGTATGGATGTTATTTAGTGCAGTTGCGGTTAATTTAAATAAAGTGGGTTTTAATTTTACGACAGACCAATTATTTTTATTAACCGCATTACCTTCCGTTTCAGGTGCTTTATTAAGAGTCCCTTATTCATTCGTTATTCCTATTTTTGGTGGGCGCCGTTGGACTGCTATTAGTACGCTGTTTTTAGTGATCCCATGTATTTGGCTAGGTTATGCGATTCAAAACCCTGCCACGCCTTATCAAGTCTTTGTCATTATTTCCCTACTTTGTGGTTTTGCCGGCGCTAACTTTGCATCCAGCATGGCCAATATCAGCTTCTTTTTCCCTAAAGCTCGCCAAGGCGGTGCACTTGGCCTGAATGGTGGGCTAGGAAATTTAGGGGTCAGTGTCATGCAATTAGTGGCGCCTTTTATCGTTGGTGTTGGTGTATTTACTTTCGTTGGTGGGACTGGAGCGGCTCAGCCTGATGGCTCAACGTTGTGGTTAGAAAATGCTGCTTGGATTTGGGTGCCATTTCTACTGCTTTTTACGGTAATGGCTTGGTTTGGCATGAATGACTTAGCGGCTAATAAGGCATCTCTTAAAGCACAATTACCTGTTTTGAAACGTGGCCATCTATGGGTATTAAGCCTGTTATATCTGGCGACATTCGGCTCGTTTATCGGTTTTTCTGCTGGTTTCGCGATGTTATCGAAAACCCAGTTTCCAGACGTCATTATCTTGAAGTTTGCCTTTTTTGGCCCTTTCCTCGGTGCGTTAGCTCGCCCAGTCGGTGGCATGTTATCTGACCGTTTTGGTGGTGTGAAAGTCACATTACTGAACTTTGTGGTCATGGCTGTTTTCTCCGGCTTGCTGTTTTTTACGTTACCAGAAAACGGTCAAGGAGGCTCTTTCGGGGCGTTTTATGGCGTATTTATGGTGCTGTTTTTAACGGCAGGGCTAGGCAGTGGCTCAACCTTCCAAATGATTGCTGTTGTTTTTCGTAAATTAACCATGGACAAAGCCATCTTAAGAGGAGCTTCAGAGCAAGAAGCCCAAAAAGAGGCGGTAACAGAAAGTGCTGCAGCTTTAGGGTTTATCTCTGCTATTGGTGCA
>UMKD01020309.1_pt1 | contig 49418 bp, 68 predicted proteins | sample 1966221 | NCBI WGS metagenome assembly UMKD01 (sample SAMEA4836167, study PRJEB28245) | human gut metagenome | biome: gut microbiome; material: fecal sample | place: Denmark | collected 2008
GGGGCACCCAGGCATTGCAGCAGGGGGCCTAGGCATTGCAGCAGGGGCCTAATTTCTGAATCGGCGAAATTTATTTGGTTAAATAGCTTTAAGCCTGATAGCCTCATTCGTTAATTATGGTTTAATTCGTTAAAGGTTGTTAGCCTGTCAGCCTGTTAACAACTCTTAACTAAAATAATTTTCAGGTTCTAAACCATTTACAGGCACACAGGCAATCAGCCAATAAAGTTTAACGAAAATTTAACACTTCCTAACTAAATATATTTTCAGGTTTCAAATATTTTATTACTTGATAGGCATAAAATGATTATTTCAACTTATTAACAAAACAACCGAGAAATTTAATACGATTTAACCCAAAAAAATCATGAAAAATTTTTCTAATTTAAAAATTATTCGTATATTTACATATCGGAAATAACAAACATACCACTGGTTATTAAACATAGTTTAACAGTTTCATTAACGAAATTTAACCATAAATATTTTTCCGGTTAAAATAAAATTAGTACTTTTACAATATAAATAAAACGGAAATAATATGAATAATTAAAATATAACAGCAATGAAAATTAACAGAAATTATCATTTTGTCCTGACAGTTCTGGACAGCGAGAAAATTGTAGCAGGAGAAATAAGCATTGAAAATAATGCAGTATCGGGCGAGAGAATATTTGCCAGCGAATGCCACTACTATGCCGAGAAAAATATTATTGAGTGCATTAAAGATGCAGCCAAGAGAGATGAACTGGGCGAATATTATAATCACACTTATTGCATTTACAAAGAGGACAAGCCGAAAAAAGAAATTACTGAGCGCGAAGAAGGCGACAAGAAAATCACAGAGACAAGAGAAATACCCGGAAAAGCTATGCTACTCGAAATAATAACAGTAGACGAGTGTGGGGTGACTATCCGATAAGGATAGTCACAGCCCTCTCGGGAGAACTCTACACAAGAGACGGCAGTCCGACTCTGCCGGAGGGCACAATTGGCAATATTGCTGAGAGAATTAAAATAAACAGTAATATAAACAAGAGAATAACGGGAGAATACAGTTATGACAAAAAACTATTACAGGAGTGATTACTCCGACAAACAGTGGAAAGCCTTAATTGACAAGGCCACGGAACTGGGTTGCCAGATAACCTATAGCAAATACGGCAACATAGTAACAATTGACAGCACAGACCGAGAGAATTCTATTCTTAAATCGGTTGGTGCAGGAGAAGAATATAGAGTTATGTGGGCAGACCATATCCATAACATGCTGCAGGAGAGCACGGACTTAAGAACGTGGAAAGTACAGCCTAAGAGATACCACCGCAGCTATTGTCCGACTATCTGCAGGAGTCAGAAGTCAGCAGAACATGAGCAGGAGCGTCTCGAGAGAAATTACAAACTGATATGAAGCAAGCATGTGAAAAATATAAAGCTATTCAAGAGAAATAACCAATACTATTTAACAAATATGGAAACAACAGTTTTTTATGTAGCAATTGCCTATGATGACGGCATTTTCAATCCTACAGTTGTAGAGAAGTTTGATAATAAAGCAGACGCAGACAGTTATGCAGCTCTTATGTGTCGTTCAAAGCAACGCCGGTACATTGTGCTTAAGCAAGTAACACAATGGGACAGCATTTCTCGAAAAAATGCATGACCTTAGCTGCTGCGGATAGAAATGATATTCGTGGGACAGTATCAAGCGAAGCGGATTTTAGGAGCGACATCTACAGCGACGCTAAGTTTAACCTAATTGATAAAAATTTACAGTAATATGGTAACAGTAAAATTTTCAACGCATAGAGCGGAAACACTATTTTTGATGCCAACTATTGCGATAAAGCAATACAATTCAGAAACAGCAATAAGATTTGTATTTTTACGCGGTGTATTTAATATAGAAATAGACAAGTATTATGGCAAAAAGTGAAATATTTGTAATAGCTTATAGGCTTGAAGCTTATAATAATTATGATGCCTTAGACGGCTTCATGGAAGCAATTTGCGATTATGCAATAGTATCTAAAGAAACAGATTACGCGCTTACAGTAGTAGCATCTTCAGAAGCCTTAAGCACGTCAAGATTGGCAAATACGGCTTATAAATATTTTGGCAAAGAAGGGTATACTATAAGTACTCTCGGGCTTTTAGGGCCGTTTAAGAAATTCAATTAATATTCTTTAACATAAAACTTAGAAAAAAAAGTTCCAAAGCGGCTTAATAATTCAAAAAAATATAGTACATTAGCACTATCATAATTAATACATATTATTTAATAACAATTTAAAATTACAGTATTATGGCAACAAAGAAATTTTCACAGATGACAACGAAGAAACTGAATGCTCTTTTGGCAACAGCAAGTGACGAAGACAAAAAGGCTATTGAAGCCGTACTTACAGCTCGTGAACAAGCTACTAAACCAGCTGCAGAAGAGATTTCTATACCTACGCCGGGCCCGGTTGAAGATGTACTAATAAACGAAGTTAGTCCTGAAGAAGAAGCAGCTATTAAAGCAGCTGAAGAAAATGGCGGAATCAATCCTATGTATAACGGTAGTAAATCAACTTTGGAAAAGAAGCCGAAAATGACCGACGAGGAACGCCATGCATTGGCTGAAGAACTGAAGAAGAATGTTAATCATCGTTGTCAAGCAGTTCCTTTCAATACTGCAGAATGGGTTGATGGTTATATAGCTGGAGTAATTGAAGAAAAGCGCAGTGGCAAAATATTATACGCAATCAAGACAGATGATGGGCGCCGTATTGTAAAAGTACACGACAGCAACCTTATTCGTATCTTAGATGAAGTAATTGAGCCGGAAAAGAAAACCCGTACGCGTAAAGCAAAAGACCCAGCAGACGAAGTTGAATGGACACCTGAAGCAATAGCTGAAGAAATTAACGAAGTTATTGGCAATGTTGGTAAAACCATAGAACTTGAAAAATACCGCACAACAGATGAGAATGGTGAAGAACATGCCGAAGTAATAATAGGCCGTATTGTGGCAATTGTTCCTGACAAACGAGCTAAGCGACTACTTTATCGTATTTCAGTTCCTGCACCTGTTGAAGGTAATCCGCTTGCAACAAAGACTATGCATAAAGTTGTAAAAGCTGAAGGCATTAAAATTGCTGAAGAATTTGATAAAGAAGGCGCACAGCTTAATGCTAAGTATACGGAACGTCGTGAGGCTGCTGCTGCTCGCACTCCGCTTACTCCGCAAGACCGTTACATACGCTGTGAGGAAAATGTGAAAAAAGCGGAAGAAAAATTGCAAAAAGCACAGGAAGAACTGGAAGCTAAAAAGAAACAGCTTGAAGATGCAAAGAAAGAGCTGGATGAGTATCTTGCCAGTCAGGCACAAGAAAGCTCAGCTGCTGGAGTTTCAGAAGAGGTAGACCTTCTTGCGTAAACTGCTATAGATAAATTTCTGTTAAACACCTCGAAGAAAGCTGCTCTGTGAAGAGCGGCTTTTCTTTTATGCCGTATATTTAATTGATATACGGTATTTTTTATATAACAGTTTTATATGTCAAAATATGTAAACTCATAGAAACATGCTTCTTTCGCGTTCTAAGGAACTTTCATATCTGAGATATACTATAATATAGGTTAACTCAATTCGATGCGATAGAGGTTAAAAGAAGTATATCTATCAATATATATTATGACTTCATAAGAATATATTAATGCATAGACTTTCCTGAACTTTAAGTTACCAAGCAGTTATATAAATAGCTGTTAAATTTATGACTAAAAAGTTGACTCATTTTCGCGCGTTCTAGGACACTTTTATTTGAGAGTCATAGGAATTATCATTCTCAAAAAGAAATGATGAGAGAATGAATGAAAATAATGAAATTTCATATATCTCCAAGGCATTTAGAGTTCTATATTTTTATATTAAAGCTGCAATAAACCAGTAAAAATTTTTATGTTAAAGCTTGTAAAACAGTAATTCGTATTAAGATTATTATGTATTTTAGCTTATAAGAGAATAAAGTAAAACTGTTAAAAAATGTTACATGCTAGAATACATAAAAGCTGCATGACCGCTATAATTAAGCAGTTTATGCTTAAGCACATAAAACACATATACAGTATGTTACGTAGCAATTGTCCACACTGGACTCCATACGTGGTACAGGAAATAGCCGAGAGAATATTTGCCACAATTGGACAGGAGAATATCACAAGCCTCTAACAAGAGAAATGTTGAACAAAAATAAACAAGAGAATATATGAGTGGCTTTGTATTAGATTATAGCAAAAAGCAAATATTACAGATAACAAATGATGCTTTTTACTATTTATATTATGGCGAAGAGCCGTTAGATGAAGACAATTTAGAAGAAGCCAATGAGGTATCTGAAATGTTTTCCAATAATTTTTATATTGAAGACGATTGGAAAATAGTTGATAATTCAGACCTTATAGAATGCACATTTATTCCGTATATTGAAGACCGAGCTGATTATGATGAATATGAGGACCTTACCAAACATATTCAACAGCAAATAAAATGGCTTGATGCAAATCATATTAGAGTATGGTGGTTTAACAACCAAACTGGAACGAGAGAATTACGCGGTGATTTTAAAGTTTACATTGATAAGTATGGGTATAAATGTTTTCACACTGGTAATCAAGATGAAAGTTTTATAACAGGAAAAATGAGTTTATATTTTTTGAAGAATTTTAAAAAGCATATAGCTTAACAAGTAAACAGGAGAAATATAAAGCAGACTACAGAAAAGTAGTCTGCTTTTTACATTAAGTTTTCATCTTCTTCTACAACAAGAGAATAGCCAATTCCTCGTATAGTTTCTATTACTATTCTACTATCCATTTTAAGCATATTTCGCAGCATACATATATGGACATCTAAGCTACGTTTATTAAAGTAGTTATCATCAGTCCATATTTGTTGCATGAGTATTTTCTTAGGTAACGTTTCATTTTTATAAGCACACAATAAAGCAAGAACTTGACTTTGTTTATTATTAAGCTGTGTTTTTACATTGCCTATAGTAAGAATTTTGTTTATAGTATTAAACATATAATCACCTATCTTATAAGATGGCTCTATACCTCTCACTTGCACACCACATCTTTTTAGAACAGCTTTTATTCTTCTTATAAGTTCTTCAATATTGTATGGCCTTATAATATAATCATCTACACCTTCATCAAACGCTTCAATAACATACTCATATCGAGCTTTATCTGATACCATTATTATAGGTATTTTATTATCCGATTTGCGTAAAAATTTTAGCGGCTTTAACATCATAGAGGTATCTGTTGTTTTATAATGGCTTAGTATACATAAATCATAGTTTTTTTCTTTGATTTTATCCAATATATTATTCTCAGTTGATGTTATTACTTGAAAGCCGTTATACACCAAGTAATCTACCATAATTTTACAATCTTCATCTTGGTATATTAAAATTCTCGGTAATGCTAATTTTGTATTATTATCTTTCATACCATTTTTTTAATTTCATTTTGCAAATTGTTATATAAAACTTCATACCAAAATGGATTAAGTCTTAACAAATCAAAATATGAATATACACCTTTTTGGTATATTAAAGAAGCATATTTAAGCTCTTTATCCGTTCTCTTTTTGAGATGTTCATGGTAGAACTTTATAGATTGGTCCACATTTATTAAGAATGGTGATTTATGTTCCATAAGAACTTTTTGTTCTGTATTTTGAACAAAATAATATGGAATATTTGGCATTGCCCAAAAAGTCAGTTCAGCCCCATATTCTTTACTTGCTTTATATAAAAAGCCAGGGCATGTACGAATTGAATCTGGATATAAGTTTTTACATATTCTTAATCTACGTGGAATAAAAGGATTAAGTAAAGTAGTTAATCGCTTATTTATATAAGTTGAATACTTATCAATCATTCTTGTGTGTTCTTTAACAAGCGATGAAACTAATAGTTTAATCCTTTCATTTCCTATAGGGTCGCTTAGGCGTATATATTCTTGCCTGAAAGCTTCACGTTGAATCCGTATTCTATCTTCTTTAAGACGCTGAGACTTTTTCGTTTTAGCTTCTATACTAGCAATAGCAGCTCTGTGCTGTCCTTCTGGTCCAAATAATTTTACGCCTCTACAGCTATTTGGGCCCAAACCAGTCCATGACATTTTATCTCCATATCTAGCCTCAATCTCTCTATTTTCCTGTTCTTCTTCAGATAATTCAACATGCTCTTCTTCTATAGCAATCTTTTCAATTGCTTCAGATTGAGCTTCTTGAATATCCTCATCATCACTTTTAATTTCATCGAGAAATTCAAAGAGTTCCTTTTCTGTTAAGTCTCCATACTGCTTAATATCTTCCATACCATTTAAATAGTGACTTGATTATATCTTTTCCAGCTTGCTTATTAAGCAATCCAAAATATGCAATCGCAAGCGTGAGTCTTGCTATTTTATGTAATATCCAGGCTAATAGATATATAGGGAAATAAAGTACACCTATATATCTCCATAAAAATTTAAGTACCTTTTTCATTTCCATAATCCTTTTTTATATAAAAACTTTCCTGCATTCATACCCAAGCTAAACATTCCTGAGCCAAAAAGAACCAATGCTAATATCTCATGCAATGTTATTTCCATAACTTTTTATTTTATTACAGTTTGTTGACTTATAACTTCTTTTATAGGGCTTTTTATTTCTTGTATGTTACTTAACATGTTCGCTATACTAAATGGAGGACATGCCATATAAACATCAGCCAATGCATCAACTAACTCATCTTTGCTTAGTTTCTGCAAATTGCTCTTTATTATCTCTCTTATCGGATTGTTCATCTTTGATAATATCTTTTTGGCCTTCTTCTGCTTGCTTTAATTCAACATAAGTCCTATGAAAAGCTTCATCACCTATTCCTTTAATAAAAGTTCTAAGTGTAGAAGGATATTCGCTTGTATTTATAGTCTTATCGACTACTTTCGCATAAAGAGCGGCAAGAGTTTTAGGCCCAAATACCTTTTTCTCCTGTAATCTTTCAATAGGGCCTCTTTTGAATTGAACATAAGGATTTTCATTCATAATTTTTGCACGTGTTAAATACAAATCTTCAATCAAGAATTTAATATTCTTTTCAAATTGAGGCATTTGAATAACATCAATAACTTTTAATTCAGATACTTTCATACTGTTTAATTATTTGTTTTACATTTACCAAATTCAATTTTTCCCATGATTATTCCAAAGTTTAACTAATTGTTTTTCTGTATATGGTTCTTTTATACCCATATTTGCATTCACATACCATATTCCTATGGAATCAATAAGTATGAATCTATTTACATCTATCCGGTATATCTCATTATCGGGGTATGCTTCCCTTACAGCAGTTGTACAGTCTCCATTTGTATAGCAGCTTGTTAGTATAAGCGATACTAATAAAAGCAATAAAAATTTCTTCATATTTACTCCTCCCACTCGATTTTAATTGTACCTAAATACGATGGTGGACAATTACTTACGGCTTCTTCTCTGTTAGGAAATACTCCAACAGTTAATGTATCTCCATTATTATTTTTGCACAAGTTAACCCACCCCTCTTTCTTTTCGGGGAGCATCATAAGGTCAGTACCCTGTGTTTCATAAATTCTGGCTTTTCCATCTTTATCACATGCACTAATCATTTCTTCACCATTCTCACATTCTATAAGAGCAACAATGGGATATTCCCAGTTTCTATCAAAGCAAATAATCCTTGCCTTTCTACCATCTCTCGTGCAGACTGGTTTGCCTGCTTTGGCTGCTTCAAGGTCAAAGGGTCTTAGATTTAATTTCTTTTCTTTCATATTTCTTACAAAAATTATCAATGTTAATTATTCTTTTTTCATGCTAAAGTGTTTTTCATATATATGTAAGTCATGCGCAAAGTGGTAATATGTGCCTATTGGTACACCGAGCTCATCTGCAACTAATTGTTGAAGCTTTGTCCAACAATACTGGTCATTGCAAAAACCATAAACCAAATCATTGCTTCGCATAGTTACGCACATATCAAGAGTTCCTATTTGAGGCTTAATATCAAATCCGACTGATAACGTACAGGGTGTATCATACTTATAGTCATCTTTTTCTTTGCCATCAAATATAGTAAACCAAGCTTGGCGAGTATCTTTATTTTCTCTAAGCTGTTTAATACACTTTTCTAATTGATTATTACGAGTCCATTGCCACCCATAATTAGAATTGACAATATTATTCCCATTATGCATTTTATCCCATATAGGAGCATATTTTTTAATTTCTTCAACGCTTCTATTACATGACATATACCAAGCAAATTCTCGCTCTGCATATCGTTCGCTAAATTTACGCCATTTTGTTGTTATGATACGTTGCTGAGGATTAAGTAAATAAAAACCAACATTGTAAATAGCTTTTGTTCCAACATTAGTATTTACTCCTTTACTCATGATAAAAGCATATAGGTTTTCAAAAGCCTCGGTAGCATTTTTATAAATCGTGTTCATGCTTCTTCATGTTCATAAGTTAATACTAAAGTTGCTCCATAATCATACCAAAGAAGTTCTTCAAGCTCTTCTATAGTATTGCAATTGTATCTATACATTTCAGCCTCTAAGTCATTAGGACTGTCTATTATTAGTGTATTTTCAGCTATAGTTGTCATATTACTTGACTATTTTATTGGTATTACTGTTATAAACTCTAAATAACAATTCTTCAGCTTCCTCATTCATAGTATCACAAATGCTTATTGCTTCTTCCATAGATAAATCTGTAAGTTCTTCATTATTATCATTTACTGCAATTTCGCCAGTTATAACTCTAACATCAAATGAGTTTGCAGAAGCAAAAGCCTTAGTAGCATCAAGAGCTTGTGTGCAAATACAATACACAGCATCCCAGTATATAAAAGATAAAGTGCTTGTATGTTTTAATATACTTATATAAAACTCTCTTAGCTTCTCAGGTTTAAACCATCCTTGCTCATCCATCCGTCTATATTCAGCAAGCCATCTGCCATAACCATTATTCGCTTTGAATTTGTTAGCATAAACAGCTACAAACCTAAGAAACTGGTCTGTATAAATGACTTGAGGAATTTCTATTGTTTTCTTTTTCGGTTTCATTTGCTGAATTTCTGTTTCAAATATGAAAAATTCCACATTATAGTTTCATATACTTCTTCAGACTCGCGTATTAGTATTGCTCCACGACATATATCGGTCATATTTATTATGCCTCTATTGCGAAGCTTTACAAATTTGAAAAATTGCTCTTTTGTTATTTCTTCTGCTTTCATAAGCTTAAAGTTTATATTCTCGCGCGTTCTAGAGCCCGCTTATTATTCCATTATTATTCAATCATCTATGTACTTAAAGCGCGATATCGCGCGCGAGAATAATGTGAAAATCAATCCTTAGTATGACCCAGTAGACCCGAGTGCTCCATCACCACGCTCAGATGGACGACTGAAAAGCTCTGATTCAGGAACTTCTTCAAGGTCTTCGTACGATACAGGTACGAGAATAAATTGTGCTATTTTCATACCCGGTTTGATAAGCACTTTAGCTCTACCTATATTTATAAGATGTATATGAATTTCACCTTGGTAATCTTCATCTACAATCTTTGCTCCAAGGATAACAATACTCTCAAATGCTTCTGGCTTTGGCGTTCTATTAGCTCCAAGGCAAGCCCATTTAGAAGTTACAACTCCTGATTTATCAGAAGCCATGAGCATATATCCTTCTGGAATTTCCATCTTAATGCCAGACGGTATTAAAATGTCAGTTCCTGGATTTAGTATAAAACCTTTATTATCACCAAAATTAGGAACAAAAAAATCAATTCCTGCAGCTTTACCTGTTCCTCTCATTGGAGACTTTACATCTCTTACTTTCGAATATTTCATATTTACTTATGATTTATAGTTAAAATGTGAATAAGATTTTGTATATACTTGTAGTCTTTGACTCTGCCGAGTTTCATTTTGTCTATAAGCGCATATTCTACTTTTTGCACACCTATTATATGATGCTTCGCATGTTTCTTATCTTGCAATGAAAGTCTTACTTCCATATCAAGAATAGTATCATAGTCTTGTGTATTGTCTACTATGGCATTGATTTTAATGCCATCTATAAAGAAAGAATAGCATAGGCTTTCATAGTTATCATTCTTAAGACCTGCTAAAAACTAAAGTTCTGAAAGCTTATTTCTCTGTTCTTCTGTCAGGTGAAAGACTTTTATGTCTACATCTTGCGGGGCAAAATTAGACGGAACTCCAAGTAAGGCTAAAGCAACTGTGCCTGTTACCATATACTCGATTTTGTTTGCAGCACAAAACTCATTAAGCTTAAACAATATTTCTGTATTTACGTTCATAACTATTATATTTTAAAAGTTAATACAAATCATCATCTTCAATTGGCTTGTTCACTTTAGGAGCCTTTATGTCTCTTGGTTTACGTTTTAATACCCAAAGAGTATTACGTGAAGCATCAGGGAACATAGGCGCCATGATATTAGCAATAAGGTTTGAATCATAATACTCTTTAAGAGCATCAAACATTTTTTTCTGCCAATCATTCATCAATGGCTTATAGTCTTTGACTGAAGCAAATGTACCAAATTTCTTTACAATATCAAAGTGACATTTCAATATGCCTTCAAGTTCCCAATGGTCAAACTCTTGTACATCAACTCCGCGGCCATCACCTGAATCATAAGTATGATTACCTGCCGCTCCAACTGATGGGTCATAATTCGGAGTTGAAAGATAATAAGTAGCATTGTTATTACCACAGACCTTAAAGTTCTCAAGAAACTTATGAGCATTTTGTTTGCCTACGTGTTCAAGCACTTCAAACGCGCAAACCTTATCAGCATTAAACTGACTAAAATCCATATAGTTTTTAACAAGGTCTGCTACATAAAAATGAGCCCAAGGCACATTAGCGTATTTCTCAGCCGCTTCTTGAATTGTTTTCTCGCGAATGTCAATACCGATATACTCTTTCTGCTTAAACTTGTTCCTGTATAATACCTCGAGCAAATTAGCAGCTCCACAACCAAAATCAACAATAGATTCACCAATCTTGGCTTCTTTCAGAATATGAGTCCATCGTAAATAATGTGCGAATTGGTCTCTGTGAAATACATGACGTTCAAATGCTTGGTCTGGCCTGAGGTCTGTTGTATTATAAACTTTTGCCATGATTAAAAAATTATTTATTCGTTAAAGTAACTTTTATTTGTTGAAAGTATCTTTCATTCTCTTCCAAATATTCATTCATAGAGCCTATGTAAGCTACTGCATCAAGAAGATTATCTTCTTTGTGGCTATATGCTTCACGTGATAGTTTAAGAGCTATCATAGCTCTATACATACCAGCAGTTGTTATTTGCTGGTCTTTAGGTGACATCAAGTTATAAAGAGCAGCAGCTCTTTCCATTGACTCCTTAAATGGTCCATATTGGCGCTCTTTTTCCTCCGAACGCTCATTCACGATTTGGTCTGCTTTTTTCAAAATATTACTCATTGTTTAAAACTATTTATTATTTTGTCTTTTAAATCTGGATTATCTTCAAGCATTTCTACAAAGAGGTCTGCTGCAACATTTATATTAAACTGCCTCATGTCATCATGTTCTTGAAAATACCTAAGAAAAATTAGTATTTCTTTAAGCATTTCATTATTTTCTTTTAACAGTTTAAATATTTCATTCATTACAGCATTGATTTTAGTTCTTCTTTTAATTTTTTGGCATCAGCGCCTCTAAATGTTTGAGCATTTGCTAAAAAGTATCTAACAATATCTCCTGCAGTATCATAAAGATATATAGCATTCGGGTCTGAAGTATCAAGCGTTAGCATCGCTTCTAAATAAGGCACTGCACCAAAATATACATTAAGCCATGTTGACTTTATATCTTTTGCTATTTGCTGAAATGTTCTTTTTTTATTCATATTATTATATTATTTCAAATGTGAATATACTAATTTTTTCGAGAACAAAAAATTTTTTTTCTATATTTCATATTCATTTAATACTTTTTAACTTAGCCAAATTTTAATATACTTTACGTTTATGATTATCTGGTATATATCCGTTTATTACTTTTAACTCATCCATAAACATAACAGAATTATAATGTTTCGGAAATTCTTTTACTATATTAAAACACGCTGTTTTGTCTTTTACTAAACTATTATCATCTGCTGGTTTTACATACCCAAGTTTTACAAATTTATAAAGGTATGCAGTTTCTGAATTTCTACCAGGTTCTTTACCAAGTAGAATTTCTTTTGAACTTACTATTTTACCAACATTGTTGTTAACGAATTTTACCATCTCATTAAACACTGATGGCTTTTTACCATTTCTTCCCATAATTACATAAATTTTTTATATTTATCGATTTTTGCTTTTATACTATCCATTAAAGCATTTTGTTTTTTATCTTTAGCTTTAAGTGCTCTGATTACATCTTCATCATGTGTATCTTGTAATATTAAATGGTTTATTACTACACAGTTTTGTTGTCCTTGACGATATAACCTAGCATTAAACTGTTGATATAATTCAAGACTCCATGTTTGTCCAAACCAAACTATTATGTTGCCTCCGGCTTGAAGATTAAGTCCATGACCTGCTGATGCTGGGTGCGCTAACATAACCTGTATTTTACCATTATTCCAGTCCTCAATATCTCTATTGTTTTTAAGTTCTCTCGGGTTGTATTTCTTAAGATATTTTACGATTCTATCTCTATCAAATTGATAGGTCCATGCTACAAGTACAGATTGGCCATTTGCGTCTTCAATTATCTCCTTAAGAGCTTCAAGTTTAATATCATGAATTGGGAATACGTTTCTTTCTTCATCATATATAGCTCCATTTGCAAACTGGAGTAGTTTATTTGAAAGAGCAGCAGCATTAATTACATTTACCTCTATTGGTTTTTCTATAAATGTCGAATTACCATTTTCATCTTTCTGTTCAACTATCTCAGTAGTATTTATTAAATCAAGTACTTTATTCTTCTCAAAATCATCATATTGTTTTTTTATATCTTCAGGCATTCTAAGCTTTATATAATTATCTGTCCTTAACGGCATTTCAAGATAATCATCGGACTTCATGCTTATGCAAATATCCTCTATTTTCTTGTGTATTAAATACTCTGAATTATCCATTAAATTATATGAATATACAACATGACCATTTGTTTGCCCAGGCCGAAAATATCTTTCTCTATATCTGGATATTGTCTTTTCAAGACGTTCGCCTCTATCCATAAGATATATTTGAGACCACAAATCAATAAGTCCATTTGGAGCAGGTGTACCAGTTAACCCTACTAATCTTTTAAGATAAGGCCTTGCTCCACGTAATGCTTTAAAGCGCTCTGATTTGTAAGATTTAAAACTACTAAGTTCATCAATTATAACCATATCAAATGGTAACTTGCCTCCACCATATAAAGCGCATAGCCATGCAATATTATCTCTTGATATAATATAAATATCAGCCTTTGTTTCCATAACAGCTGTTATTCGTTGTTTAGCAGTGCCTATAATCTTAGAAAAACGTAAATGTTTTAAATGGTCCCACTTTTCTGCCTCTTCTTGCCAAACTGACTCAGCTACTCGCTTTGGTGCTATAACTAATACCGAATTAATCTCAAGATAATCAAACATTAAATAGTTTATAGCTGTAAGAGCTGATACGGTTTTGCCCAAACCCATTTCAAGAAATACTCCACAAAATGGGTGAGTAATTATATGTTCAACACAAGCTAATTGGTATTTATGTAAATCTGTTTCTTTCATTTACTTAATACAATATCATCTATAAAGTTCACTACACTTTCTACTGTATCTATTACTTCAACTCTAAAACCCAAAGTTCTAAGCTTATTATGCATATATGTTTGTATGCGCTTGGGCTTTTGTCCAGTTGTTTTTAATTCCACAAAAACTATTTTATGACCTGGAAATAAGCACATTCTATCTGGTAAGCCTATAAGTTGGTCACATAATAGCTTTATGCACATACCGCCATTTATCTTAACAAGCTCAACCAATTTGCGCTCTACAACTTTTTCACTATCTATATGCTTCATATACTACATACTTTATTTCCTTTTTTTTATAGCAGACTATCTTTACGTTTATAATATTTTTGCTTTCCATATAAAGAAAAGTTTTTAGTTGATGATATAGCTTCCCATTCAGGTAATGACCTAAGAATTTCATTAATATCTCTCGTATTATATCTTGACATATCATTTTTTTCTTTTCCAAGACATTCACACCATATTTCAGCAACGCAAACAAAGTCTTTTTGTATTGTACCATTTTTAGATAATGGGTCTTCTAACCAATGCCTTCTGTCATACAAATCCATATTATCCCAATCATCAGGGAATTTAGTGTTAAGATATTCTTCAATAATACCTTTACGCTCATCTACTTCTGAGTGTTTATGTTGCTCAATCTTAGCAATTATATCTTCATCACCAACAAGATATAAAGGCTCTTTTGCTAAATATAACTGATATGCCTCAGCCCATATTTGGTTTACTTCATCTTGTGTAAGGTCATCTACAACTGATTTAGTAGCATATTCTGGTCTTACGTCTATAGGCATAAATCGTCTATTCCCTGTTGGGTCGCGTAAAAAGTCTTTATTATTAGTTGTGCCAAAAAATACACATTGCCTTTTATATGTTTCTACTGTTCTGCCATATGCTGGTCTGAACATGTCTTCTCTTTTTGATATATAATGCTTAATAGATTCTACTTCTGCTTTTTTAAGGCCTGAAAGTTCTGCCATTTCAATTAGCCACGCTCCTTGTATCTGTTCAAATGATTCCTTGCCCTGTACTGTCGTGAATGTATCTGAGAACCAGTCCATACCGAGTTTTTTAACGAATGTACTTTTATACGTTCCTTGGTCTCCGACCAGTATGAGCGCTGTGTCGAATTTAACACCAGGTTCGAATACTCTTGCCACTGCAGCGACAAGCATTTTTCTAATGGCAGCTCTAGTATATGCGTTGTCATCGGCTCCAAAATAATCAATTAGCAACGTATTAATTCTTTCAACTCTATCCCATTTTTGAGCTTGTATATAATCTCTTACTGGATGAAATTTTTTCTTCTCAAATTCAAGTGCAAGTGCATCATCTACTTTTTGACTTGATACAATACCATAAACACACTCAATGTAGTTACGAACGCCAGAATAATCAACATCTCTAAAAGGCTCTACAGTATCTACTTTACGCCATGGTAATGAACGCGTAACATATCTTTTATTATCAAAAATGTTTAACTTAAATGCATCTTTTAAGAATTGGTCATGCTGAATTATTATATTCAAATTATTAGCAGAATTATCATATTCGCCTTTTGTATTAGCATCAAGTTCTTCTGTCCATGAAGTATCATATTCTTCAGGAACTTCGGCTTTTGCTTCTTCTGCAAACTCGAATTTAGCTTCGGCAAACTTTTCTTCAGCAATATGCTTTTTTGTTGTAGAGTCTTTAGAGGCAAATTCTTCCATTGCTTTAAAGCTCTTTTTATCTTTATCTTCTTTTTCTTTGCCTGTATCTAAATGACCAAATTTATGTATACGGACTAAATCAAATGCATTACATAATCTGCCTCCAGCAGGGTCTGTTCCATGGTGAGAATATGCAAATTTATCATCATAAACTATTAGACCTGCAACTGTAGAGCCATTTATATATGTATATCGTCCTTCTCCAGCCGGTGTATATACATCTGAAAGAAAAGTTTCAATTGCTTCTTGTATAGTATAAGTACGGCAGAAAACACCAATTATACCTTTTTTATCTTTCGGGTCTTCTTGCTTTTTGATAGCTTGCATTATTACATCTGTACTATCTGTAGCAGTTGGCCATTCACTCGTATCATGCCAATCATTGTATAGCCCAAGAATATAATCAGCTTCAAGAAAAGGTCCGTCTTGAAATTCAAAGTAGTATTCAATATCTGATGATACAGACGGCCAGAACATAAGTCTATTTACATCAAAAGTTGACTGGTCAAACAAATCAATATTTAAGTCCCCAGCAACTTTTCGAGCAATAGCTTGATATTCTTCTTGCGATACTTCTCTATCAAGTGGAATTATCAATCTGTGTCGTGGCCTTTCAGGGTGTGATTTATGGGTTGAATGAATAACCGCAGCACAATCAAATAACATTGTAAAATCCCACCAAAGATTATCATGAGAAAAATCAATATCTAATGTAATCAATTGACGATAAAGTACGTTTGTTTTATCACGTCTACCATTTGTGAGAAATCCACCTACAAATCCGCCTACATCTTTTATCTTACTTTGCTCTTCTTTTGTCGCGTTTATGAACTGCTTGTATGTTTCAGCAGTTATCACAGGAGTAGCTAATTTTTTAACCAGGTTGCTCCAAGTGATTTTAGTATTTTTCCATATTTTACTTGAAACATTTAACCCAATAGCTATGCTCAAATTTTCATCATAATTTAATTTATTTACTTGCATAATATGCATAGACATTATATAAGCATTATAGAATAAATTTTAATCTTTTAAGTAAAACGGTGTTATATATCCATCAGCTCTTAGTGGAAGGTCTGACGCCCATTCAGGAGGTGTGCCCATAATACTCGCCATTTCTCCATAGTATGCTTGTGCATTTTTTTCTGGAACTTCACTCAAAATTTCATCATGTATATGACACACAGGATAATAACCGTTTGCTTCAAGATTTAACATTGAATTGCCGAGTAAATCTCTTGAAATAGCTTGTACAATGTTTTCTGTTAATTTACCACCATACGTATCAATCTCACCCCATTGCTTAGTTTCTTGCACAACCCCTTGATAACATAATACTCGGGTTGGCATTGTAGAACGGCCTATCTTCTTATCTTTGAATTTAGGTCCGTAGTAGAATAGCTTTCTGCCAGATGGTAACTGTATTGTCATAAATTCACCATCACAATCAAAGATTATATTTCTACATGTGCATGATACTGGCCTTTGGTATCTGACAGCTTCTTTTGAAGCTTCATCTATTTCTTTCCACATATCTACAATTGCAGGGTTTGCTGAACGCCACTTGCGCACCAAGCTCATCATTTCAGTATCTGATAAGCCCATGCGTTCTCCGCCCATACGCTTAAGAGCTCCTAATGAGCCTTCATACCCAAGTGCAAGCTCTGAAATCTTTGATTTATCACGAAGTACTGAGCCTTTTGTAATAGCAGATATTGGCACATTAAACATTTTTGCTCCAGTAGCTTCATAGATTTTACCATCACCGTGGAATACGTCCATACGCCATTTTTCATTTGCAAGCCAAGATATTACTCTTGCCTCAATGGCTGAGAAGTCAGCAACACTAAATACTTTGCCAGATGGCGCTATAAGAGCTGTTCTTACTAATTGGGACAAAATATCTGCTACATCATCATACATCATTTCAACAGATTCCCAATCACGAGCTCTAATCATTTCACGCGGTATTTCTATATGTGATATATGGTTTTTTGATAAGTTCTGTAATTGCAATAGTCTACCTGCCCATCGCCCAGTTCTATTTGCACCGTAGAATTGAAATGTACCACGGACTCTGTGGTCTTTCATGGCACAATTAAGCATAGCATAATATTTCTTTATAGATGTTTTTGAAAGCTTTTTGCGTATATTAAGCATCTCAATAATATCTGGATAATCTGCGAATTCTTTCATTAAATCTGGCATTGATTCTTTTGAAAGTGATAAAACAACATTACTTGTTTTGTCTTCAATCCACTTTCTAATCTGCGCTGGTGAATTTGGATTTTTTAGTCCTGTTAGCTGTTGTGCTTGCTGAACCAATATTGAAGTATAAGTATTATCAACATCAATAGCAGATTTAGCTAACTCTATGTCTACAAGAATACCTCTATCATTAATATTCTGGTCAAGAATATACATTTTTCGTTCTATCTCAGGTATTTCATATTTTTCTAATCTGTGGAATATCTCGCGCTCTGCCAAAACGTCATATTTGTTATATTCCTTATACATTTCCCATTTTTCAGGAGCATGTTCAGGATAATTGCGTGTACGCATTCCGTTTATACGAGTTGCTTTACATGGGCACGAAAAGTATTTAATAAGTGCTTTACCAGTATCTAACTTCTTATCTGTAAGATTAAGAGCCTTTGATACTTCATCCAAAGAAAGTGGTAAACCACAATATGCAGCTTTTACAGATGTACAATACCATTGTTCTGCTGGGATATTATATCCTATACGTTTAAAACTTAAGCGCTCAAATACTGCATTGTGTGCTACTTTTATACAATCTTGGTCAAGTAAAGCTTCTTCAAACTCTTCAGGTATTTCTTCACCTTGAGCTAAATCTATTATCTTTACAGGATTATCATTTAAAGCATATCCTATTATAAGAATTTCAAAATCTGGGGACTCAATATATTTATAAGCTCCAGATTCTTTAATATCTACTGATGAATATGTTTCAACGTCTATAAAAAGATTTTTCGCCATTATTTCTTTATTTGATATTATAGAATTGTGGAATAGGCAGGACTCGAACCTGCATCTTGCTCTCGTTGTTTTTAAGTAGTACCACGCTGCTCTTCCATTAAGCTACTATCCCATAAAAGATAGTCGTAGGATTTACAATTAATATATTTATCCTTAAACAGGCTCACTATTCTCAATATAGATTATATACCTGACCGACTATCTTAGAAGATGTAAATGACCTTGTATACTTGCTATTACATCATATCATCATCCTGAACAGCATTTTCTCCACCAAAATCTTCTTCAGCAGTTGAGCCACCAGCTAACATCTCTCCATCTTCAAGCTTCTGAAGATTGTTCAATCCAACAGCGATACCTTTAGATGAAACATTGAAAGCATAGAAGTTGATTGAAGCACGACCATAACAACCTGAGTAGAATTCATCTCTGGTCATAATTGGATTAAGTGCACGGTCTACTATGCTGGGCTGACGCATTGAATTTGCATTGATGAAATAGTGTCCTTCGAACGCTGGGTCATCAGGACGTTCTACATCACCATCACGCATAGGCAATTTAAGATTTGCTGGAATACGACCATTCTTATCTGCAAGTTTAGCTTTACCTGCCTCTTTCGCTGCTTCTACAGCCTTATTGATTTTATCAATAGTAGCTGTATCACTTTTAGGAATAAGAACACAGATATTGTACTTAGGAGTATCACCCTCATTCATAGCTGTGGGTTCGAATACATTAACATAGCAAAATCTTACTTTGCCAGTTATTACCTTAGTTGAATTTACTTGATTACTCATTTTTTTAATTTTTAAGTTGGTTATTACTTTTTTATTTTTCTATTATTTTTCATATAGCCTTTAAGCTTTTTATGTTTTGCTTTAAGATTAATACAGTTAATGCCGTATTCAATCATATTATTGGGGTCCTTACAAGAAGCAGTTCCAATAAATTTTCTATTAATGTCAAAATAATTATTCTTCATGCTGTTAAAAATTTATTATTCTTTAAAATCTAGCTGTGCTTGGGCATATCCCATTGCTGGTCTTCTGTCTTCAAGTGGCACAAGAGTGGGTTTACCTTGAGGTTTTATAACCACATCAGAAAGTAATTCTTCAAAGCGCTTTTTGCCTACTATTTTTTCAATAGAAGTAATCGACTTAAGCTTCATATTGAAAATCTCATCTTCTGAAAGTTCTGGGCAGCGTGCAAAAATTGCATTAGAAGCTTGGTCTTCATCAACCCATTTGCGTCGGCTGATTCCTTCGACTAATTTAAGCCCTGGCCATTGCTTATTCTCGTTAATTGCTTTAGTCTGTGCATATTCTGTTATTGAATTAGCCCATTCTATAAGCTTAGGCATGCGTTTAACTATATCAGCAATTTCATCATCTGTCAAAAGATTCGGGTCTGCAAATTCATGTTGTGCAATTTCAAGTTGTTGTTCATAAAGCTTACGACATTGATTACGTACAGCGCAAAATCTACACCAATCTCCAGCATTAAGTTCTCCTTTACCTTCAAAAGCAAGTTTAGCTCTTGGCCTAAGCTCTTCTTCTGCCCATCTGCGAAGTTCTTTTACAGATATTTGCCATGAAGATATATTATCAATACGAGGTTGAACTATTGTCAATAATACCTCAGATATATCATACATAGTATCATATTTCTGCAAAGCCCCAAGTCCATAGAGCATAAGTTGTTTATTCCATTCAGCATATACTGGAACTCCTTTTCCGTATTTCAAATCAATAATTTCCATAAGATTATCATTGATAATAACACAATCGGCTGTTCCAAAACTCTCTGGTACAAAATCTGTTAAATCAAGCTTTTGCTCAATTTCCATGATAGCATAATGATTATCTTCTTGAGCTGAGCCTAGCTGAGCAGTGCAATAATCTGTATAAATAGGTACAACTTCAAGCATTTCTTCGTTAAACAAGCCATTTGCCATTATCTCTTCAAGTCTTTGGTCAAAGTCCTGCTCACTAATGCTATTAAGTATATCTTTTCTCAGGTAAAGTTCTGAGAGTTCATGAGCTAATGTACCTTCTTCTGCATATACTGAAGACTTCTTTTCTCCGTATTCATCCTCAAGCTTAGCAGATGGAGTACAGTTTAGCCATCTTCCTGCTCCAGAAGCAGAGAGAAGTGCATGACTCCTTTTACTATGCTTCTGTGGTTTAGTACTGCTGGTTTGTTCGCTCATAATATTTACCGCATTTATCAATTCCAACTGTTACCTCCGAAGCACCTGATTTTATTATAAATTTGGCCATGCCCGAAAGTAAATATTCACATAAATTATACAATGCAGCATTTTGCTTACGAAACTTAATTGCTGCTTGCTGTAGTTTCTTTTGATTTGCCATTACAGTGATTCTAAGAAGTTATACATTTCATCATACTTAGCAGGGTCAAGCTTTGTCACACTTGGAGCTCCGAGCTCATTGAGTTTTTGTTTGATTACATCGCGATGCTCATTGACCTTCTTTGCAAGCATTCCGCGAACATCCTCAATACTCTTAGAGGCAGAAGAAGCAGCCGGAGCAACAGGTGCTGAAGGAGCAGGCTTGGCAGCGCTTTGAGTCTGGGCAGGTGCTGCAGGCTGGGGAGTAGGTTTAGAAACTGAAGCAGCTACTTGAGCTCCACTTGGAACTCCCGCTGCAAACAATGAAGTTAAAAACTTCTGCGTATTTTCAGACAGGTTTACGCTAACCTCAATAGAAATTTTAATTGTTTCCATTTTCGTAATTTTTAATGAAGTTATCTAAATAGTTAATAAACTCGTTTATTGTCATATCTGGTACATTTGAGAGCTTTTGATGGATAAGCTCATTATTCTTATATATAGATACATACACACCTTTATAATTCAGCTTTACTTTATATTCGCCTTTCAGCATTGTTAGGTACCCATCTTCAGATGAACCTTTCCAAGTATTTGCTGAAAACAAATCGGTTACTAACACGCCAATATGATTGGCTAATCGTTCTAACTGTACAACATCCAAATAGGCTTCACCTTTTAATATACGGTCAAAGGCTTGTTTCGGATATCTAACAGTAGGAAATAACACTTTCGCTAAATCTTCTATATTCAGCTTATAGTGCTCAATTACATTACCTATATTAAATTGATGTTCCATATCTTGGTGATTTTATTATCTTGTTATTTGATATGCAAATATATAAACTATTCTCGAAAGAAAGAAATTTTTTTCTATTTATTTTGAGATTTATTTGTTAAAAATAATTAAGCCGTAATTTTAGTACGGCTTTGAAATTGCTGCGTAAACAAAGAAACAATAAAAACAATACTCCTATATATTTCAAACTTAATTTCTTAATTTCCGATTAACATTAAGGTTAACAAGAAATATCAGCTTTTAATACGAAAAGATTTAATAAAATTATTGTTTCTTTGTTTACAGCATATATAAATAATTGATTTTGAGCACTTTCGGCATAAACAATTCATTGTTTATATTGTTTCTCTTGTTTACCGCTTTATGAAATATTTTACACACAGCCATATAATTATTAAAACTATGGCAGCAATTAGGTATTCACCCATATTAATTTTTATCTTTTGCCATTTAGTAAGTTGAGCTTCTATAGGGTATGCAATTTGAATTGTATCAACTTTTTCTTGCCAAAGTGTATCATGCTTTTCTATGTATTTATATACATATTTATACTTATTAAGATACACAGTATCGCCTTTATGTTCAATATAAATAGAATCTCTTTGATATATACTATCTATTTTAATTTTTGATATATACGTAGTATCTCTTTTAATTGTTTCTACTGGCATATATTGAATTGATTTACAACTATATAGCACGGCAACTAAAAATACAAGTATAATTATTCTCACATATTCTCGCATAATATTAATTTTTTGTTAGTAAATATTCATCTTTAATATGAAAGTCATTCTCGTAATAATTTCTTATATGCGAGAATGACTTTTATGTATTTCAAAGGTCTTTATACTCATATTTAGCATCAAAACTTGGGCATGCTTTAGCCGCAAATTCTCTGTGTCCATGAATAGTAGCATTTGAGTATTTTACCTTTAAGCTTTTCAGCAATTCGAGTAAAGATTGCTTTTGAGCCTCAGTGCGTGTATCTTTAGGAGTTTTACCATCTTTAGCAACACCACCTATATAACACACTCCTATAGAATTTGCATTTTGACCTGAACAATGCGCTCCAATTATACTTTCATCTCTGCCTTTGTGAATAGAGCCATCAAGCTCAACCACATAGTGATAACCAATATCTTTCCAATGGTTATCATTCACATGCCAATTTCGTATTGTTTCCGTTTTAACATCTTGTCCTTCAGGAGTAGCAGAGCAATGAACTATTATTTTATTTATTCTTCTCATCTAATGTTAATAGTTTACTTATTTTGTCTAATATTTCACTACCTTGCTCAGCAGTTGTCGCTTGTACAATCTGTTTAACTATATCAGGTACTTCTGCAGCATGAGCTTTTTTACGTTTACTGTTTTCAATTACAGATTTACCTTCTATATACATAACAGCAATAGTACACAGTATTGTTGCAAATGGAATTATGTAAAACGACAGTAAGCTCCCAAGTATATCAAACATAAGAGCAAAAAGCATTAATCTTACATAATCACCAATTTTAGTAACTGTTCTACGAAATCCATGTGACATAAGTGCTTGGCCAAGTGCTTTTGCTGTTGTCGTTCCACTCCAAAAATCTACAATGCTGCTGAATATCATAAAAATCCAACAAACTAGAATAATACCTACTCTGATAGCGATAAAAAATATCAACTCATCAAAATTTTTAGTTTCAATCAATTCTAACATATCACACAAATTTTTCCCAATCCAACTTAATTGCTTTTCCAATTGCATCAGCAGTCCATCTACAGAAAATCATGCCTTCATACCCATCTGGGTCATTAGCAATTTTATAAGCATATTTCAAACATGCTGCTTCATCTTTTAAAGGGTCTGGGTATAAATCCGCATAAGCCATATTAGCCGCATAAGTAACATCACCAATTGTCACTTTATCCGAAATGCTTAACCCTAAACTTTCCATAGATTTTTTGACTTGGCTTGTAGTCCAGGAATGCTGTTGGCCATTAGCATTTACCATTATTTTACTTACATGCTCTGCAAGTGCATCTGTGAAATGATAGCCATGTTTTTTGACATATTCTGAATACCCTTTTGCAGACATAAGAGCATTAGCTGTTTGTTCATAAGGCAAATCAAATTTAACCTTATGCTCACCATGAGCAGTAGCTATTTTACTTTCTACTATTACTTCTTCATCTTCATGTTCTTTATTATAGTGGTCACATGAATGATGCTTTACTATAATATATTTTAATCTGTGTCCCATAGTTTTTAACTTTCAAATTTTTTAATGAATTTCTCTATCATTTCTTGTTGTTTTTTCATGAGTTCTTCCATGCCACTGATGGACTTCTCAATCTTACCAAAGCGCTGCTCTGTTTCTTGCTTTTCTTTATACATAGGATTAAGTTCTGCGAGTAATGAAGGAGCTTTATCAATAACATTCTGAGCTTTAGAAGCAGAAGCTAAAACTTGTTCAGCATTTGCTTTTTGAGCCTCAACCTCACTCATCAATCCAGATTTTTCTGTTGACAGAACAAGATGTCCAGCGTATGTAACTGAATGATTTTCAGGAATAGCGTATGTGGCCATTTTTCCATTTGCCTCTATGGTAACATCTACCACCATTTCAGTTTTACCTGTTTTTTGATTCATTTCCAATCGAGGAAATGATACTTGAGTAGCTTTACCTTGAACGATGTTAAATTCTTGCGTATCAAGAATATATACAGGATAATTTTGTTTTATATCTTTAAATAATAACATAGCTTATCTGAGTACCCTCAACTTTGATTAAGATTCTGATATTGCAGCTGGTGCTGCGGCTGGCGTAATAGTAACTGTTAATGAGCTGTAAATTGCTAAACAATTAGAACTACCACATGAAACATTTGCAAGCTCTTGTGTTTGTCCTTCAGTAGCTAATACAACATTTGTTGGCAATCCAGTTTGTTCTTGGAACGCAGCCATGAACTTTTCAGTGATTACTTGAGTAGTTGCTTTACAGCCACAACCCGGTGTTACAATTGTAACAGTTGCTATAACAGGCACAAATACAGTTGTTCCATTAAAAACTGGTGTTCCAGTTTTATATGTTACAAATGATTCCGGCTGATTTGTTGAATTATCACAAACTCTGCGGCACAACCTTTCTTTGTAAATTGCTAATAGGGATACTCGATTAGGCACTTGTGCAGTCGATAATCCCACTGGTGATAAGTATACTGCCATAATGCTTTCCTCCTTCTATTAGCAACCACAGCCGTTACCGCATCCGCAGTTGTTACCACATCCACAACCATTCCAATTCCAGCCATTAGCACGGAAAATGCGTTGTGTCAAAATAGCTGCTGCTAAAGCGTTATCATTGTCACCTCTGTCACAACAATAAATTTTTTCAATAGAATCACTCATAATTTGTAAATTTTTAAGTTAAACAATTTGGTTATTTATATATTTCTGCAGAAAATATACTCTCTTTTATTTCTTTTTTGCATTGCTCGGCATATTGGTTATAAGCCTCGAACTCCTCGGGCTTCGTGTCCCGCTGCCGAAGTATGGCCAGTTCATCGTCTACGCTGTATCTTTCCCGAATTTTTGCCACTACTTGCTCTTCATATGTCATCTCGGGAATAGGCTGTTCCTCTTCTATTGGTATCTCTGGGATAGGTTCATACTCATAGACTATCGCCCCGTTCCGGTAATACATCACGGGTATTTTTCCGGGTATCTCCTCGGGAGATGGGATAGAATCTATTCGTATGAATCCTTCTATCAGGGTTTCGCCATAATAAATATTAGTGACTCTTTCGTCGCATATTTTAACTTGTATCATATCAATTGAATTTTTTATACCTCGGATACAGAAGTTTTCCATTTTTCAAATTCGGGTTAGGTATCTGAATATACCCGAAATCTCCTTTTATCACTCTCCCGACATATTCGTCCATATTTATATCTGCATATACATAAATATTATAGTACAAGCTGTTGAAAGTGAGTTTATATCTATAACCATAAATCGCATTGCCCATCAATGAATCGCTTGGGGAAACATTGACATAAGTATTCATGGCATATCCCGCTTCGTTTTTCTTGGCAAGAGTTCCGTTATCTATGTTTGACATCTCTATCGTACAAATCTTTTGATGGCTGATAACATAAGCCGCACTTTTGAAATAGACGATAATGTTATATCCTGAACCTTCTATTTTCCCGACAAATGAAATATCGCCGTTGGAACTGTCGATTTTAAACAAATTACTGTACGACAGGAAATAATTGAATCCGTTGTATTCGCATTGCCCGAAATTCTGAATATCTGAAATAGAGGCTCCGGACAATTCTTTCAGATCGAATTCTTTTTCAGTGAGACCGGTTTCAAAATCTATCAGTCGTAGAACGCCATCGTTTTTGTAAAAATAAACGAAGTCCTTATATTCGACGAAGTTGCAATTATAGTACGGTTCTGATAAAGTCCATATCTTAGTTCGTGTATCTAAATCCCAGCAGGTGATGGCACTACTGTTAGGTACAATGATTTTACCGTCTTTATAAACGAAGCAAGAGTTTCTAATATGTTGATATAAATGTATATTTAACGGGATTTCATCATAAACGGTATCTTCTCCTGTCTGTTCATTCCAACAGGCAAGCCTGCTATCCTTGTTGCAATAAAAGAACAAACCGTTTTTAAAATAATACAGCTGGAAGGTTTTACTCGTATCTTCGAATAATTTCCCGTTTATCCCCTGCGCAGAAATAACATTGTCTTTTATTTCGACGTTTTCTCCACTAATCAATCTGTCTTGTTTCCCTGAAATTTTATCGTCTATGCTCTCCGCCGCTTGGTTCGCTTTATCGGCCGCCTCATTAGCGAGAGTTGCCGAGTTGTTCGCTGCCGTTGCGGCATCATTAGCTGCTTCTGCTGCGATATTAGCAGATTGTGTTGCATCATTAGCTGCTTCTGCTGCAGTATTAGCTGCTTCTGCTGCACTATTAGCTTTAGTTGCTGCATCATTAGCCACTTCTGCCGCATCTAAAGCAGGTTTTTGTATTTGCTCTATTTGTTCCGGAGTAAGGTCCTCAAAAGTGCATTTCATACAAGGAATGACCGCCTCTTCTTTACTAGAAGGTATTTCCGGAACAATCATTCTTTCATGTGTTATAAAGCAATCTTCTTTCATTTCTTTATGACTATATTTGTTGGATATGAATCACCATAAACTTGTATTCCATTCTTGAAATCAGCATTTTTTGCATAGAATTTACGTGTTAATTGTAATCTTCCACTATAAAATGTTTCTCTGTTAAATATAAAGATTAACTCTCCATCGCGTACAACATTGTTTATACGATTTTTTCCATCATAGCTAACAACCATTTTATTATCAGATGCATCTTGATATGTAAAGCTAAATATTATACTTTCAACATCAATCGACTTTCCGCTAGCATCAGTGAAAGTAAATCCTATTTCAAAATCTTCCCACCTATATCTTTCAAAATCTTCGTTTTCAGCCATATAAATAGTATTAAAAATTATTAAAAAATACAAGTTAATTTTTCATATTAAATAAATTATATTACTTTTGCTTCTGTATATCGTCTTGTATGATGACATACATTAAATGGCTGTCTTATATGATAACATTTTCTAAAGAGCGTCTTATATGATGCTCTTTTTTATTTATTATCCTATACATGATAAACCGATATTATATCCACTGCTTCCTTTTTTCGTTATAGATGCGCGTATTTTAAAGACATTTGAATATATGTATCTATCAATGCGAGAACTTCTATAAGGATAAGAATTCAAATTTTCTGTAAAAGAAGGATTATCACATCTAACTGCTATTCCAAATAACATATTCATTTTTGCTTTAATGCTAGCAGTTTCAGAGCCAAATAATATTTTAGTAGTATGCGGCTCAATACTTAAATCATTTAATGTATACATGTGCATTGATGTCCGCGATTTACTATTTACTGTGATATATTCTTGCAATATGTGTGTTTTTATATCATCTTCATTTATTTGTATAATTTCTTCTGCATTACCACCATCAAGAGCTGGCCATATTTTTTGTTCGCCTATTGTAAGCTTTTCTGGGCTAATATTATTATCAATTATGTCTTTTTTGCATGATACACACCATCCACGTTTATAGTTACGTCGCTTGTTTTTTTGCTCAACTTTGTCAAAGTATTTTTTTCCAACTCTTCGTTGATATACCATAAGACAAATTTTTATATCTTTGAGCAAAGATGATTCAATTAAATCACTGTCATTTGAAATTTTAAATATAGGGTGATATATATTTAAAAACTTACCAGCATTTTGTTCACTTGGTTTTGTTGAACCGAGTGATAAAATACTAGGTTTTATAGACATTACTGCACGTATATTAGCTATACTGTTTAAAAGGTCTGTGCTCAATTTTACATTTGTTATAGAACCATTTTCTATATTTTCTGTATTTATAGGTAGTTGTACTTGTGTTAATGTCCACCCTGTCTTATTATTATATATAATCCCTATATTTCCTTTTTCTAATACTCCTATTGCTTGAGAAAAACCAAGCATATATGTACCAGGTTTAACAGCTAAAAAGAAAACGTTCTGGTCAGGACTATTTTGTAGTCTCAATTGAGGCTCAATAAGTCCAGCAAAAACTTTACCACTTTGTCCTACTATATTATCAACAATGTTTATTAAAACACTTTGAAGTGATAAACCTGTAATCTCTTGATTATCATTTGCATATATAGAATCAGCAATAGATTCTTTTAAATTAGTCCAATTTGGCATATTATTTATATATTTTATATGTTAAAATCACTGTTGAAATCATTATTAAAATCACCATATAATTTAACAGGTATATAGCCACCAGCATTAGCTATAACTGTATCAGTTTCAAATTCACATTCGACAGAAGCTAAATCACCTTGGTCTTCCCATTCTGGTTCTATAGTAAATGCTGTCATATCATAAATTTGTCCTTTGCTTGTTACTTTTTTATTTTCACATAACCGTACAATTCTTAAAGCATCACATAGATATTCCGGAGCAACAAATGTAAAATGGTATATTTTTTTACTTACTTGGCTCTCGATAAATGAATAACCCATGCGCTCCGTTGATTCTTCTTCAAATCTATATTCAGGTTTGCCTATTTGAGTTGGTAAATAGCATTTAAACTTAAACCCATCAGAGAAATCTACTATTCCATTTTTTAACTCAAAGTTGTATGCATTACTATATTCAAGAAGTAAATAATCTTCTATTCTATTGCACACTGAAAATATATCTGAATATATAATTCCAAGACCTTTTATCTGTATTTCTATATAATAGAGCCCTTCATCAGTTATTCCTGTAATAGGTAAAATACAAGGATATTTAAGTATTTTAAATCCTGTATATTCTACATACGATTTAAGACTAAGGCCATTATTTTTTATGCTTGTAGAAATATCAACATAAGTATTCGTATTAATGTTATATAATCTTACATAGCCTATACTGCTACCACCAGATAATACAACCTGAAAAGGAAGCAACATATTTTTATACGTTATAAGAGGATAGATATTGCCAAAAGCATAATCTTTACGATGATTTTGCATAGAAATATCATCGTAAAAAGGCAATGGTGATAAATTATTATTAACTAATTTCATAGTCATGAATTTAAGCAATTAGTTTTATATGTAAAAATGTTTTAATATTTTTTAACTTTAATTATACAGGTTTATACTGTAGATTAACTTTTGCAGTACGTGTGTTCATATCTATAGAATATTCATCTATTTTGCCATTACCTATATTAGTTTTTATAAGTTGCATTTCATTTAAATCTTCTTCTGATGGAAATTCTATAGTATGTTTCATGCACATTTTTATGCTAACTACACTTATACTACTAAGCATATTACATTCTATATTTTTTGCAGGCATATCATACATATAGAGATTTATAAGATAGGCCCATGACGCATACCAATTTTGGACGATAGCCGTATAAATATCTCCGTTTTCATCCATTAATGTTGTTTTTATTATCGGAAGACTATAGATAGAACCATCTTTAGTGGCACATAATAATGCAAAGCCATCTTCTGAAAATGCAGATGGATTAAACAACATATAATCAACATCAGCTGAAAATTTATTTATATTTATTTCTTCTTTTTTATCCTTTTGAATGTAGTTTGATTTAACATCTATGCTAAGTCCGTCAAATAAATCAGTGGAATCGTCCATCCAATTAAATTCATATCGCTGATTTAATTCTGATTTATCATATTCTAATTCTGATTGAAAATATGTAAAAGGCCTTTTGTTAAATCCATCAATATTTTTTGTTATATCGAGTTGTATATTAGAATTAATAGAATATTGGCCACCGTTATTAAAAAATAATATGTGTTCTATTTTAAATTTATTATCTTCTATATACCAATAACATCTAAAACAATCACGAAGCATTTCTGTTATATCTTTAAGTGATATTTCAGCCTTCTGAGCAGGTTGGTCATAATTACCTTTCAGTATGTTTGTTTTTTGCGTTATAAATACATAAAATCGTTCTGTGCCTTGAATTGGAACTTCTGTATCATATAAGAATTTACTATATTCAGCAGTAGCTTTATGTGTAAGTGATGGGTCTATTTTTTTAAGAATTGCTTCTATAGCTGAGGCTATAGAATAACTATCTTTAAGTGTATACTGTTTACGTAATAATTTTTCAAAAGGCTCATAGTTAATATAATCATATACATACCACAGAGATGCATTTGCCCAAGTACTTCTACATATTGGTAAAGGTCTATTATATCCTGTTGTTTCTAGAAGAAACTGATTAGTAAAATATTTTCCGTAATCATTCGATCCATACTTAGTTGGACTATCTACCGTTGCAGAAGTACAAAGAAATGTTCCATCACTTAGTCCAATACATTTTTTGTAATTTCTACTATCTGTGGCAAAATCATCGATAGGTAAATTATATGTATTTGTTGTTTTTCCATCTATAGTAATAGAATCTACATCACATAGTAGTCGCCTATATGCATGATATACGAATACATTTTGTATAACACATATTCCAGAAACAACACCATTTCCTTCAATAGCATTCATGATAATACCTCCAGAATATGATTCAATAAACATATAGCCTTTATTAAAATATATATTTATAGGCTTTGCTGAACGATATAAGTTTTTATTATCCGAATTACTCTTTATATATATCCAGCCTTTTTTATCGCTTTGTTGAACTATATAAGCTGAATAACCTTTATTATTTTGCCAATCTCCATTAGTTCCTGCATATACTCCATCTATACCAGAAACAATAGCATATTTAACAGCAAATTCATTAGCAGAACCAGTATACGAAAAGTAATAATGATACGTTAAATCATCACCGCTATTAACCACATTATTAACACCAGCTTCCCAGTATGTACCACCGAATAAATTTGTTATAGAATTAGCTCCTAGTATATAGACTTGTACTAGCGAACGCTTATTTAAAGTAATATTTGTTATTTCTGGTGTAAGCTTTATAAGGTCATATACATTTTCATAATTATTTAATACAGCATTATAGTCATCTAAAACTATAGTTTTTAACTCGCATGACCTTTTATCATAATTAATCTTACAGTCTGTTTTACTAAATTCTCCTTTGTAATACATATTCCATTTATTAGAAGTTCTATTGTATTTATCTATAATAAATACTAATTGGTCTTCTAATGATGAATTTTTTATAAGTTCATAATCTTCACCAAATAAGCTTATTTTACCATCTAGTGAAATACGAAAAAATTCTTGCCCACTTTCTTTAGCATATTTCTTACTAAGGTTACTATAATGTGGATTTACTATTGATAACGTGTATACAAAATTAGTATTTTTTTTAGCTGCAAAAATAGCATCATAATCTGAAAATCGTAAAGCATAAAATGCCGCATTATCAGGTACTTGAATAATTATGTTATCTAAATTACTATAATTATTAAGTATATCATGCTTTATATATATTTTAGATTCATCATAGAAAAAAATAGCATTTTTATAATATGAAGAATTAAGATTTATAAACATATATTTTTTCTTATGCAAATCTATTTGGTAAGAAGAATAATCATGAGAAGAACTACTTTCTGTTATATTTCCATTATTATCAATGGTTGAATAGTTATTAAAACATAAATTATCAGCAGTTCCTACGTAAAAATTATATTTTGGTGGTATCATACATTTAATTTTTTATAATTCGTTTAATATTTTTATATTGCATAAGTATTGAGCCATTAGCTAATACATAGTATTTAATCTCATTCTGTTTTCTAATACTTCTAACATCATCTTCTATTTTTGCAAGATTTATATTTTCGCTAGAACCAAAAGAAATATTTAAACCATCTGAATTGGCAAATGCATTAAGATATTTATCTTCAAATGTTCCTTTATTTAAGCTGTTGACAATATCTGGAAGTATATTTCTATATTTTCTAGTTCTCTTTTTATTTATGATAGCAAGTGCTTCTCCACCTTCAGCTTTCATTTTATGTTTTTTCTTATTTTTTATTCCCAAATCAATATCATTGCCAGATGCATGAGAGCCGCCTTCTAAAAATTCAAGACCACCTTCTCCATATTCATCTGATTGACTTGCAGTTACTTGCTTAGCTTTAATCTTAGCTGCTGCAAATGAAACCCACATTGCAGCTATTGCAGCTGATGCAAGAGCTGGACCAACAACAGGTATAGATGAAAATGAACTCCATAAGTTAGCAGATGCTGTGATAAGTGAAGATGCTTGAGTAATAGAATTCAATGCTTCTTGCCTTTTTTGAGCTGCCTCAAGTTGTTTTTGTTTCTGTTGCTGATTCTTCTTTTCTTGCTCAAGCTCTTTTTTAGCAGTTGCTACATTGTTAGCATAGCCATTATTACGAGCCTCAATTTCAGCATCATAAGCTTTCTGAGCAGCATCTACTCGTTCTTCAGCTGCTTCTACAGCTTGTTTGGCTAATTCTACTTCAGCATCTGCTATAGATTGAAGTTGCTCTATTACTATATTTATAGCTTCTTTTAATGCATCAATTTGGTCATCATCAAAACCAAGTTTTTCAAGTAAAGTGCCACCTAAACCTTTTTTACCAATATTACTTATAAAATTATCAAGTTCAGATAATTCACGGTCTATGCCTTTAACAGTAGCTTTAGCAGCATCAATTTGAGCTTGACTCCAGTTAAGCATACCAGCTTCTGCTAAACGTATTTGTTCTTGCCATCTAGCTTTTTCTTGTTCTAGTTTAAATCTAGTTATTTGAGTTTCATTATGCTTAATTTCATTAAATATTGCTTCATCTAGAGCTTGCTGTTCATCAAAACTTGTCATCTGAAATGAACCTTGAATTTGAGCCCTAAATCTATCAAACTGTGCATTTATTACTGACGTACTTATTTGTTTTTCTGCAGGTTTAGCAGCATTTTGTGCTAATGCTAACTGTCTACGTATTTCATTTTGTTGGAGTAATAGCTGAATTTCATCTTCACTACCTTTTTTAACAAGTTCAAGCTGATTTTCAATATCACGCTCTCTAGCACTTAGAATTTTATTATCGTAATCGCTCCATAACTTAAGCTTTTTCTTATTAAGTTCAATAAGTATTTCTTCTTCAGAACGTGCCTGATTATCACCTGCTTCTAATAATCTTTTGTTAGTATCAAGTATCAAAGCATATTCTAAATCTAGGTTTTTTTCCATTAGTTCACGCTCTTCTATCAATGATGATTCTATTTGAGAAGCATTACGTGTAACTGTCACGCCAGTAGTTACTAAAGATTCTTGATTTTGAGCAGCTGAAGTAGCAGAAGTTATATCTGTGGGATTTATAAGATTACGTTGTGTTCGTAAATAAGCAACTTTTTGCTCATTCTGAATTTGTTGTAACTGAAGGTCTAATGCTTGTAAATTATTAGCAATAGTTTTAGTTATAAGTTCTTGCTGCCTATCAATCTGTTTCTTTTGGTCTTCTGTAAGTTTTTTATATTTACCATCTGTGTTTTTAATGTATTCTTCATTAAGACGATACATCTCACGAAGCTTATTATTTTCATTCTGAATTTGGTCTGCGGCTGCTTTACGCCTTTTAGCATATTCATCTTTCAATAATTCAGTTACACTTTCCTCATACTCTTTTTGAATTCTTATATCATTTCTATTTATAACATTAGTTAAGTCTCGTGGTTTTCGTGATGATGTAGTATCAGTTTTATGGCTTCCTTCAATTCCAGATGCTTTAAGCAATGCTTTAGCAGCTTCTTCGTAGCCAGCAGATAAATCAAAATATGCATCTCCTGTTTTTTCTGCAGCTTCTGCTTCATCATTAAGGTCTTTAATTCTTTGTTGCCTAAAATTTTCTGCAGATATTTGGTCAGCTATTTGTAAGTTTTCTATAGATGGACCAATACCACTTTCATCTGTAGCTCGCAAATTAGTTTGTACCCACCAATTTTTAAATTTATCCCAGTTAGATGGGCCTTTACCTGCTTCTACTTCTGCTTTATTTCTAGCAATTAGTGCTTTTTCATATTCATCTGCAGCTAATTTTTGAGCAGCAGCAGCTTTAGCTCTTAATTTAAGAGCATTAATAACAGATTCAGTATTATCTACAAATATATTTTCAGCATCTGCTACATTATTAATAGACACTCCTAGTTGGTCAAAATTAGATTTGTTATCCTTAATCCATTGGTCTTTTTCAGCAATATCTTTAAGATTTTTCCATTCTTCTTGTAATTGCTTTAGCTTTACTATATTATTACCATAACTATTATTAGTATTTTCAAGTTCTTTAGCTATATTATCAAGAGCTTCAGTTGTAGATATAATAGCATTTTTTGCTTTAAAAAGATTACTAACACATGTTATAATCTCTTTACCAAACATCGAAAATACAGTAAGTAATACTACAAGCGCAGTATTCCAACTAAATAAAGCTTTAATTATTGCTCTTGTTACATTTACAGTGGTTTTACCTTCTGCTTGTAGAAGTTTATTTTGTGCGCGTAATCTATTAATCTCATCAACCACCATAGGTATATTATTCGATATACCTAGAAAAAAAGTATTAAGTGATACAGCTGCAGCAGGTAATTCTCGTACTACTTGAGAAATAGAAATGCCTAAACCATCCCATGTTTTTTGGTAATGGCCTACAGACAATCTATAATTACCTGTTGCTTCTTGCAATTTTATCATCTGCTGATAAATTGCGTTTGTCTCAGCTTCAAGCTTTTTGCCAGAGTCAGCAGCCTCTCTTTCAGCTGCAGACATTTGATTGAGTCGTATTTTATTTAATGCATATTGAGCTGAAAGCCTATTATAAGAACCTTCTGCAGAATTAGCAATAGTAGCTTGTAACTGAGCAACTTGATTTGCTTCTCGTATTTGAGTTGAATAAAGTTTAAGCTGTTGATTTTCTTCTGATTGAGCATAGGCAAGTTTTTCTTGTGCCTGAGTCAATGGGTCTACTATAGCTTTTTGTTGTTTTCTAGCAGAAGTAAGTTCAGCAATTTTAGCCTTTAATTCAAGTAATCTTTTACCTTCATCAGATTGTAGATAAGCTAATCTTTGCTCTGCTTTTTCTACTTCAGATAAAGTTTGAATATGAGGCTTCATTTGGTCATCAAGAGCCTTAATCTGATTTTTCAAATTAAGAATATCATTGATTAGCTGTTGCCCCATTTCACTATCTGCTCTTTCAGCAGCTGTCAAAGATTTATACAATTCAACTGTTTGCTTCAAATCTGACTTAAGACGGTCATAAGAAGATATAGCTTGTTTAATATAACGCTGCTGTTCTACTGATGCTTTATTAGCATCTGACGTTTGTGCTTTAAGCCAAGCAATCTGTTTACCAGTATCAGATAAGGCTAACTTAAGCTCATTTTGAGCTCTTTCAAGTCTTGATGTAGATACTGTTGCTTCATCAATTGCTTTACGCCCCTCACTCGTAGCTCCACTAGCAGATTTAAGAGAATGTACAATTCTATCTGCACCTGCTCTTATAGCATTTACCATAGTTTCGTATGATTGATTAAGTTCACCAAGCTGTTTGATGAGTTTTTCAATCGAATCATCTGGCTCAATTATATCGCTATACCTTATTTTGTCATCTTCAGCCATAGTTATTTTCTTTTATGCCGTTTAACACTTTTATTTTCTGCTTCTAGCTGTTGCTTTATATTATCAACAGCATTATAGAATTGAAGTACTGTCATCTTTTTAGCGTCCATACTTGTTTTTTGCGCTATTAAAAGACAAGTACTTTCAAACTGCTTATCATATTTTACTTCAACAGACTCGCTTCCGATATATGATTTTGGAGAATGCATATTAAGCATTATTATATCTATAGTTTCTATTTGCTCAGAATTATTTGTGCCATTCATAATAGAATCCAATACTAAAAGCGTTCTCTGCTTTAACTTATCATACGCATCTTTTTCCTTTAAACTTATGAAATCTCCTGGAAAGTATGTTTCAAGTTCTGTAGTTACTTTTTTTTTAAGCCAAATTAAAAAGTTTATAATAGTTGAATGCTTTATTCTTTTAAGTTCTGCTAATGTGTTTTTAAGTCCATCATCTGATAAATCATTAATTTCTTTGCCATCTATGCTATGAATAAGAGCTGCAAATGCTAAATATCTTGGTGAAATCTCATTATTTACCATATACATATTTTGTCTCATATTTTGCAATTCTTGCAAAGCTTTTTTAGCATTATTACTCTTAATAAATCTAGCAATGCGGGTTATATGAGCATCAATATCGTCTGCATCTGAGCCAATTCCAGAATCTATAAGTAAATATTTATTATATTTTTGAAAATTTATAATTGGCATTTCATCTATGCTATCGTATACGCGCACGACCTTTTTATTTACTATAAGATTTTTCATATTAAAATTCGCGTTATAGGAGTTGATATAATAGAAATAAATATAATATCTATCTCATTAATGAAAATAGCGAGAATGATAGCGAGAATAAGCGACGTCCAAAAACTTAAACAAAAATCACAATCAAATAATTGAGAAATAAGCTTAGGGGCTTTTATAATTATCTCATCACGCATACCAATTTTTCCAATCAATAAAATAATAAATGCTGCTACTAAGGCTATACATATTAAAGCCGAAAGCATTGTTATAAAATATATCGTTGACATAGTTCTCTCGTTGTTAAAGAAAAATCAATTCGTATTCCTGAATAAGGATGCATAAAGAATTGCTTATCAATATCTTGCATACCTTCTCCTTTATAAATATAATTATTATAAATTTTTTCTATAGAATAACCTTTATATATATTCTCAAAGCGCTCATATATATCTTTTATAACGAATTTACCTGTAGTAGTAATAAGACCTGGTGTAGTTAACACACGCATAATTTCATCTTTTACTTCTTCGGTATACATTACTGTTTCATCTTCGTAGATACTATTAAGATTATACCAAAATATAATGGCCCCATTAAAAGTATATTGAGGTAGTGATTGAACTACTTCAGTAATCTTTTGTGGGTCATAAATATCAAACCATGAAAAATTACCAAGGTTATCATTTGGTAAAAGCGATATGTATTCCCCATTGCCGTTATATATTGCAGGATATACAAATTTATTACCATCTGGTCTGTGTTCTATAAGTTTATATGCTCTACCAAATGCGTAATTAAGCCATTTAAGTTTGTCCATAAGTGACTTTTGCATATCCTGCAATATCTTATCAAGTAACACAGGATTTTCTTTAAATCTTATTTGCACTGAGTCTTCTTTCATTTCCTTATTGCCTGTTTTAATCGTTTAACTAATTCTTTTCTTATGTGAGAACGTATTATTCTAGTAAAGTTTTTATCTGTTAATCTAAAAATCTCTTCACCATATTTCTCAATAAGCTTAGGTGTCTTTTCATCATTTGCAGTTATATAAAAGCCTTCTGAATCAAATACTACAATCATAGATTTATAAAAAGCTCCTGTATCTCGCAGTGTAACCCTGGTAGTCGGTTGACCTTTTTTCTTCTTTATCTGTATAGTTTTAGGTGTATATGGCATATAATTCATTATTTTTTCACCTCTACCATTAATACCACGACGATATAATTGGTCGTCTGCTATAGCTGATATTATTACATCTTCTTTATCACGTACAATATCTTCTAATAGTATAGGCAAACTATCTTTAAAGCTATGTAGTCTATATTCTAGATTACGTAATGTAGCATTATATCGTTTTATAGCCATATTTTATACAGTTCTATATTTTATTCCATTGTTTTTACACGGTAAGCATATCCTATCAATTCCAGAAGTATTTAATTTAATAGCTTTAAAGGCCATATCGAGTTGATAACTTAAACCTGATTTTTTCATAGAAGAAGAATCACCATCTATCTCATATAGTATGTCAAGTCGAGAAGCATTAATTGAATGCCTATTTGTTCTTACATTAGAATTGTATGCAAATTCACGCAACATATCTACAGCTACTTGCTTAGCTATAATGTCTTGGAACATCATTCTCTGTTCAATTATAAAATCTGTAATATCACAACTGACTGTAATTTCTAAGTTTAATCCGTAGTTATTATCATAAGTATATTGATTGTTTTCGATGTCCCATAGATGTACATTGTTATCTTCTACATCTATAAGTTCTTCATTTACAAAAAATGGATGAATTTCAATGTATTTAGACCATGCTGTCCAAGTAAGTAATTCTTTTCGTGAGCACGAGCCGCAAGGTTCTTTTGACCAATCTTTATTTTTTCTAATCGCTTGACTTCCATCTGGAAGTTCAGATTGAAAATAGCATAAATACCAACTTCCTCCAGCGTCATTATATTCACTTTGATATGGTAAATACAAATCATCAACTATAAACCATTCTGAACTATTGTCATGTATTTTTGTTAGATTTATAGTTTTAATTGGTTTATATGCACTTGAATGCATGAGGTATAATGTATATTCTCCAGCTTTAGTAAACTGAAGACATATTTTATTTATCTTTGTGGTTACGCCTTTTGCTCGTACTGGTATAATTTCAAAGCCAACTAAGTTTTTCTTGTTTTTTACAGTATCTACTAATCTACCTGCCCCATCAAATAATATACGATTTTCACATAGTGGTTTATTTGTCCCCTCTGCTGTTTTTTCATTACAGTATCTAATAATAGCTTTTTGAATGCTTGTTTTTGTTTTATCTTCAAGCCATTCTGAAAATGCATCTGTTTTTACCCAAAAATCTGTTTCTTTATCTGGCTGTTTTTCAGTACAGTTTTGTAAAGCTTTATATGTTATGCCGTTGTAATCTACTATAGAACCGCGTTTATATTTTTCTGAAGGCTCATACTCAGGGTATGTAATACCTCTAAAATCCGGAGCTATGCTCGATAGATTTTGCAATGTTAGCAGAGGGTGTATTTGCTGAAAATATAAACCACTCTCACTAACTGTTAAAGCATCAGATATTTTTAAATCTGATGTATTATAATTCTGTTTCCATCCAATAAGATGTAACAACTTTTCTTGTATATCATCGGCTCTAACCATAACTCTTAATATTTTTATTAAAAATAGGAGGCCACTACTGCCTAGTGGCTCAGTGTACCTCCTACCAAAGCTAATAACAACCAAAAGATTTGCTATTAATTTTATTATCCACCAACACCAGGCGCTGTAGCCGCGGGCTTAGTATTAACCGGATTGTCTTCAGAGTTGACAACGACCACAGGCTTAGCATAAACTGCATCTTCACTTGATACGTTGAATGCCAGAATAGGACTTGCCAAAGTGCTAGGTGCGCTGTTATGTGCGGTCAAGAAGGCCACATCAACAGCAAAGCCATAGTGCTCTTTACGAGTACGAGTCATATCAGCAGTAGCGGCCCCTGCGATAGTATTGTAGTCACCTACAGAATCGTAGAAGTATGTACCAACAGGCATATTCAACAGAGGCAAAGTAGCAATGCCCCACTCATGGCCATCACCAGAAACAGTTCCGAGCAAGCAGTCACGCTCGAAGCGGGTCAACATTCCAAGAGAGCCGGCATTTACGGCATAACCTTGGGCATACTTACCTTCGGTAGCTGCAATGTTGTTTGTCAGGTGAACAACCTTAGTACCGAATTCATTCTGCTTGTTTACGTCATTGTAAAGGCCGTGCTGCTGCAATTTACGCATAATAGACTCAACACCGGGGTCACCTACAATGTGCAACTGGCCATAGAAGTCATTTGCTCCCATCATAACTTCAAGGTCACCAAATACGTTTTCACGCTCAGTCCACTTTGCATTGATGGCATTAGAAGACCAGTCATACAACAGCGGATTTTTCAAAACCTGTGTTTTGTTGGCTGCGAGAGCAGCAAGAGCAGCTTCATCAAGCTTTTTCGCAAAAGCATAGATGTACTTCATCATCTTGGTTTCAAAGTCCTTCTGAATGCCAATTTCGTTGTTCATGTACATTGCCGGAGCAATAGTAAATCCCCACGCATAAGTGGCAAATGTGATTTGAACCATTTTAGAAGTATTTTCACTGTCGGCAATTGTCACTGTACGTGTGCTACCGATAGTAATATCAGCATCGTAGTCAATTACCGGAGTTTCCAACGTATTACCGATGGAAGTTCTTGCTTTTTGCTTCAGTTCCTCAGTGAGGATGCCAGTAGGGTCTTCAGACTGCACCATAAAAGCATTTAGCGCACCGTACCTACTGGGGCGATACTCAAACTTATCAAGGTTAGAGTTCGCACGAATGTTCTGGATACGTGTTAAAACTAGACTCATAACTTTTAAGTTTTTAATTGTTAATAATTATGCTAATATGGTGCATTACCCTTTTACGCCTCATAGCATTTTTCATTTTTATCTTAGGATGTGCCATTTTATCTAATAGGCAAACTTGCCACATTGTTTTCAGTTCTTAATTGCATTGATTGGTTTGCAAATTCTTGCGAATCACGAGTCAGACCATTTGCAAGAAGATATGTTTCGATAGCCTTATCGGCTTCAACCTGATTTTTAATGCCAGACAAATCAAGCGTTCCACCTGTTCCACTTGAACCGGACCCAAAGTTTCCTGTTCCACCACCTGCTTGCTGACGACCTGTATCAATCACATCTTTAAGTGACGTTTCCATCACAAGTTCTTGTATTGTATAAGGATTAAGGTTATTCTTAGGATTGTTAAGAATATTACCATCTGCCCCGCGTATAACAAGCTTCTTTCCTCCTTGGCCATCATTTATGAAATCAGGAGTACCTTTTGTAAGAATTTCTGCTTTTGCTGCGCTAAGCAATGTTCTCTGTATAGGTTCAGTAATGCCATTTTTAAACTTAAGATTCGCTGTAGCAGCTTGAAAAGCATAATCTACATGTGTGTCCTTAATAGTTTTATCAAACTCTGCCTTCTTAGTATTGAACTCAGTTTCCTTTGTCTGAAGCTGAGTTTGAAGCTGAGCTACTTGAGCTTTAGCATCTTTTAACTGTTGCTTCAAAGTCTCATCACCAGCTCCTTTTTCAAGCTTGGACTGAAGGTCTGTAACTTGTGCTTGAGCAGCAGTAAGCTGAGCTTGAATTGTTTTTGCAGACTCTGCTTTAGCTTTATACTCGCCGAGTACACGTTTAGCATAGTCGTAACTTTTTTCACCATCTTTCTTTTTAATACCTGTAATGCTAAAAATATCAGTATCATACTGGCCATGTAATGCACCAATTTTAGTGCCTATAACAGTATTTTCATCATTTCTTGACATTTCGGCAATTGCATTCAACTGGTCATCGGTAAGACCAGTTAAAGCTGAACTTTGTCGTAGCATCTCAATTGTTAACATATAGCTTTGTGTTTTTTTATAATTAATACTATTTTTGTACTAACTCTTTAGCATCTCCATACGGGTCATGTAAAACTGCCATAATTGTATAGCCAAGTCCTTTATATGCGTTCTTGAAAAGTTGCCACTCTGCAAATGTGAACATTTGAGTATATGCTGGTGACTCTTCTTTGCCTGTCATTGGATTAAACCTGCGACCATGCACAATTGACAAATGCACCATTTTCTCAGTACCCGGCTCAGGAGTATAATTACTTTCAACCTGCACTTCTGATACAGATGATTTTTCTTCGATAATATCATCAATATCTACTAAGAAAAGAACTACCTCGTCAAGCTCTTCCTGTAAGTTACTTGTCCAAGCTTTTCCACCTTTAGCCTTAGCAGCTTCTAGTTCTGCTTTACGTTCTACAGCCTTTTTCTTGTAAGATTTAATATCCTCAAGACTGAGTGCCTGTAGTTGTTGAAGTTCCAATTTTTGTAACATATTCTAAAAGTTTTTTGTTTATAATATCTATTTTTTCTCTCATTGTCTTATTTGAAGCAAACTCAATTATGTTAATATTCTCACGTTCAAATTTTTCAACTAAAGTACTAAAATTTATTTTAAGCTTTACTAAATTTTCATTTAATAACTTTTTTTCATACAATTTTAACACTTCATCCAATGTTTTATGTGGATATGGCTCCAATTGTTTTAAGATGAGCATTCTCTGAAGTACCAAAGGATTGTTACGATACTCAACTTCAAGAATTTGTTGCGATATAGCATCTAGTTCTGAGTTAGATGCGCCATTCTCCTTTGCTTGTTTGTACTTAGAATATAACTCTGTTACTGTGAAAACGTAAAACTCTGTACCCCAGTTTACAGAAGATGATATGAAAGCATCTCCATATCTGAGTTTGCAAACAGTATCTTCGACAAATTTCTGCGCTAATTCAAAACTGGTCTTTAAAGCGTTGAGAACTGAAGTTTTACTTTCAAAGTTAGCAGTTACTTGAGTCTCATTTATAGCTTCTTTTTCACTTACAGTACCACCTGAACCAACAACAGAAATCACAATTTCATTTTTAAGCCTTGCACACTCATTGACATTATAGTCGAGTGAATCTTTATCAATAGTGGTTATCTGAACAGGATTACGCATATCCGCAACACCTTCAGACTGATTTGGTATAGGAACTTCTAAGAATGAACCAGGGCCAGCTATACGTTTTTCACTACAGCAAGGACATTTTTCAACTGTTCCGTCATTGAGAATTTTGTATTCACCTTTTGCATTACGCAGAAAACCTCCATCACAATAATCACCAGTTTCATTATTTTCAAAATTACAATCAGCTTCATACGCACTATATATAGGATAAGGTGCATACAAATCTAAATGTTGTTTTGATAAAGCAAAGAATAAATACCAATCAAGATTTGATAGTTCTTTTGTAATTGGATTTTTCTTAAGGTCTTTATTTTTTTCATTGACTTGTGTTGACCAAAAGAACCTAGCTGGGCAGTATCTTAAATCATGCTTTGCTTCTGAAATAAGCGATTGAATTTCATTTTTCTCATTTAGCTGATATACTCTTATAGAAGTATCATCAAATACAGCTATTCTATGTTCTGGCTGTTTAAAAATAAGCCATTCAAATTGATTTTCATCAAGTTTAGAAGTCTGGTAATCGACTACAGCATCAATTTCAAGCCAATAAAAATATGGTTCTGGGCGTAAAGATGTTTGTATTTGAGGAAGGTCTACTACCAAAATACTATTTGGTGATACTTGCATCTTTTTCCATCCTGTTGTCTTCCATATCTCTGGCTCATTAAGATTATTCTTTTTATATTGAGACCAGTCCTCTGCAAGTTCTGAGTCTGTAAACTGATATGAACTTGATGAGTTACGGCTATAGAAAACTCTCTCGAGCTCTCTATAGACGTCCTCAACTACAGCAGGTGTAGGCAACGGAAATTTGAATAGATTTATGAATATATTGTATTTATCATTTGGAAGTAACTGCCTCACCCAATCAAGAAATACAGTTGTAGGCTGATTAATATCAGATATAGCAATATTTGTCTCGGTATGAAACCTAAGACGACGTTGCATATTTACAGCTTTCTGAATAGTCTGACGTTTAGTCGGCTTTTGCAGAATTTGCTTTATCTGATTTAACTCTAAGGCCATTTTCTTCGTCGTAAGTATAATTACTATCTTTGGGTAATTCCCACCCACCATTTATAGCTGTACCCATATCAAGCAAGCGCTCAGCATGTTGAATGCCGAACTCCTGCTTCATATTATACTTTGGTACAACTAATGTTACTGTTTGCTCTTTTTTCTTTCTCATAGCTAAATATTTTTAGCCACCAACTCCTGTTGATGCAGCATTAACCCAATCAGTAAGAGGATTAAAGTCTAATGTTTCACGTTTAATGATATAGAACATATCACTCCAATTGGGATAGAATGACCATTCAACAGCATTACTATCTGGTTCTTCAAATCCACCAAGCTTTTTATCGCCGATAAAAAGTTTACCAATAGGAATTGGAAAATATGCCGTAGGTTCATCCTGGTTATCTACCAAACAGCCAATGTTACCATTTTCATCAATCAACCAAACACCAATTTCTTCACACATATATTGCTTTAACTGAGCAATTGTTTTTTGACTTTCTTGATAAATAGTAGCAGAGAACATTGTCGGCTCACGACCAATTGTAATCTCAATACCTCCAAGTGTCTGATTGCCACCGCCGAATGTACGAACGGCGCCAGGTTCAGTAGTAGGTCCTTGAATATACGGAGAAACTGTCATTTTAGAACCATCAGCTGCAGAAAACAATGTAGAAAACGATGCTTTCTTAGTCGGGTCAGTAACAGAGTTCTTCGTTCCAGCTGTTTTATAGATGCGCTGGAATGCAACTTTTTGAATTTGCCCCATACTTTCTTTGCATTCAGCAATTTCAAGGTCGGCGATATGAGCACCGGCAGGGCATCCACAGTTTAATCCCATAATTATTTATGCTTTAAATGTTAATATTACCGAGCAGCTACCCTTAACTTGCATCGAATTACCTATATTTGCTTTGAATAAATTTCTCCACGATGTAAATGTACTAATTTTCTCTATAAGATGTACAGCTTTTAACATTTTTTATAGAGGCATTTTTATCTCATATTCTCGTACTATATTTATTCAAAGCTTATGATTTAATCAGTCATATATAATTAAAAACTCATAGATTACGAGAATAATGCGAGAATATAAGCTTATAACGTTTTTATGCATTTATCACATATAGTTATTATTTTTCCATTCCTTATAATAACTTTACCACAATCATGTCTTAACTCTTTCATTGTAGGTTTATAATGTATATAATGGTTTATACAAACACCACATTTATCACATGTAACCTCATATACTTTTGTAATCATATATTAATTTCTTAAGTGTATTTTTTTACGTCCGCCTTTTCTTGCATGCATTTCATATACCCCTGTTAAGCAATCTGGGGCATCATCGTGTTGATTTCTCTTTTTGTTATCTTTACGGTATGACATAAGAGCTTTGTAAAATTTAGGCCATTTCCTTTCCCAGCCTTCTGGGAACAAAATATCATTCTGAACATTAGCAGAAGCTGCATAAATACGAGCTTTTTTGTTTTCTGTCTGTGTAAATGTTTTAACAGCACATCTGAAATTACGCAGTTCAACTCTTAATATGCGTTTTACATTACGTGAGTAGCCTCGGCCACCATTATTCGATTCAATTAAAGCCTCAACTGTACCATTTTTGGTCAACATTTCAGCTTGTTTTGGCTCTGTGACCTCCATAGGTGCATCTGTGAACAAAACATCAGTTACATAACAAAATTCAGGTGTATTTATAAAACAAATTGAGCATAAATCATCAGCTCCAGTATCAGCTGTATCAGTATAATTCCACTTTTGAAGTGCTTTTGTACCTGTTGGAAGCTCTTCTATTTTATAAGTTCTAAATTCTTCATACATAAGGCCCTCTTTTGGTGTTGGGTCCTGCATGTACTGTGTATCGAATACAAGCGGATTTATCTCACGCATCTTATAAAGCTCTTCAAGTGTATGCTTCATTGGCCAAAGTGCATGTTCTTCTCCAGTTTCTGGGTCTACTTGTATAACTGGAAGTGATAAAACAGTCCATTCGTCTGGCTCTATCTCTTGCAAATAGCCACAAAGGTCATGTTCATGTAGCCTTTGCATTATTATAATGATTGGAGTGTTACGCGAGTTAGTACGGTTACGAATTGTGTTCTCAAATCGCATGTTAATACGCTCGCGGACAATATCTGACTCAGCATCTTCTGGCTTAATTGGGTCATCGATTACAATCGCGCCTTGGAAAATGTTTGTCGTAGCTCCTATCATATCAAGCATCTCATTCGTATGGTCATCAAATGTGAATATATCATTGCCTCCGTCCATTTTATCAATATCTGGTACTTCGTCTACCGCTCCTGCACCAAATCCGGTTACTTGGCCTTGAGTTGATACTGCATAAAGTTCTCCTCCAGCTTTAGTTTTCCATCTTTTAGCTGACCCTTTTTCAGATGCAAGAGCCGAGTTAGGAAAAAGAGTCTTATAAAGCTCTTCTTGCATGATATTTCTGATTGTTTCAGAATTATCATTCACGAGTATATCTGAATAAGATAGATGCAAAAATCGACACTTTGGATTTAGCGCAAAACACCATGATATAAATGATTTGATAACAAGTTCAGTTTTACCATAGCGTGGAGCTATATTAATTATAAGCCGTCTACATTTACCATCAACAACATCTTGTAATACTTCAAACATTTTCTTATGGTGTTCTGCAACTATAAAACTTCTATGGTATTGCGCCTTAAACATGCACTTTGTATACTTCTCAAAAGAAGATAGTAATTCAACCTGAAGAAGTTCTTTAGGATTTACAGTTCCGGCCTTAGTAGTATTTAGGGCCCTTTCTTGCATTGTTTTTAGTGAGTCCATATTTATTTCTTAGGTTGTGTATAGTTATACTTTATTTCTGCTGCTTTTCTTGCAGCTACTGCTTCTTCGAATGTGTTAAAATAGCCTAAGCAATCATACAGGGCTCTTCCGTTTTTTCTTTTACCATTCCCTATTGCTGCTACCCACTTTTGTCGTCTTTTATGCCAATAAACTCCTGTATGGCCTGACGTATTATTTGTGTGCATTTTACGGTTTCTGCTGTTTTGTATACCAGATGCAAGGCGTAAGTTGTCAATTCTATTATTAAGGGTATTGCCATCTATATGGTCAATTTCTTTATTATCATCTGGCCATTTTCCATATTGATAAAACCATGCCAACCTATGCGCTTTATATACATTTTGGCCTATTACTATATTAGAATATCCTTTATGGTCTATAGTAATACCAGCTATATCTCCTACATTAGGGCTATCTTTTCGTTTACTACTTGCATATTTCCATCTAAATACGCCGGTTTCCGGATTATAGTCTAATATAGATAATAAGTACTCGTGCGAAAGAGCATATTCTTTCTCTTTCAAAGCTACAAAATTGTTGTCTGTTAGTGCCATATCCTTTTAAGTTTTTATTATTTAATTAAAGTATCTCTTATTACAATATAAGCCTCTCGCGATATTGGCACGTTTGGAATAATACCTGTTTGGAGTTGTTGCTGCTCAGGTAAATTAAGTTGCATTTGACCTTTTCCGAATACACGGTCCCAAAGCTTCTCAACTGTTTCTATATTGCCTAATTTTGCATCTTCTTGTAGGCGCTTTATAACTGTCTTGATAACAATTGGTATTTTCTTATTATTATATAATGCTGCAAGTTGGGCCTCATTACATGTTAATAAACAAGCCAATAAATTAGCCGTATCTTGCTTTGTAAGTTGGACGCTTAAATTAATATTAAGGCTAGTAAGAAGTTTTGTTATTTCAGGTCTTGATGCTCCTTGCAATTGAAGTGCTGAACGTATAGCTGATGAATATGAGCCTTTGCCAGAATTATGACGTTCTGCTAATTCTGTTGCTTCAAGCGGCTCTATAGTCTCAGCTTCAAGTGCCTCAATAGCATCAATCCGTTTTTGCTGCTCTGCAATACGTTTTGCTTGAAGCTCTGTTTGGCCATCTGGTATTTCTTCGATACCGAGTTCCTCTGCTAATGATTGGCGTTTTTGTTGTTTTGCCTTAAGATTACGAAGCCTCTGCTTCTCAATATATTTAATACGAGCCAATTCTTTTGCATCGGCTTTTGCCTTAATGCGAGTGGCCTCTTGTTCCACAAGTTTAGATGTATCTGGATTAGACATTCCAGGGACTGTTGGGCGTGATGGCAATATGTCTGATAAGTCTTTTGCTATTTTATCTGTTTTCATATTAGTTAATTTTTATTTATAAATTCTTGTTGTTTATTAAGCAAACTTTCTGCTCTTCGTTTTGCTTCTGTTTCTGAAAGCTGTTTTACTTTTATGCGGTTACTTTCCGGTATATCTATTATATCGTATTTTTCATAAGACCATATATACCCACCAGCTGTTTTTATATGCTTATTACAGCACATGCATATATTACTCGCTTGTATTCCTGAGTGGTATGATGCATCATTTATCGAGTTATATTCTTCTATAAATAAGCCAGAATTTATATCATACTTATACACATTTTTAGGTTTTCTTCCTTTTGGACCTTTTTTCAATGATTCTATATGAAGTGCGGCGCTTTTGCTTACATTTTCTATCAATTCATTGTGTAAAGTAAAGGCGTATGGCTTTTCATCATTATTTACTAAAAGCAAAAAATTATACCCATAGGGATAATAAGTCATATTGCTTTTTATCAATTCATATTTGTTCTTTAATAACTCTGCTTTGCTATCTTTAAATACGCCTTTTACCTCTACTGTTATGTATTCGCTATTTAGAAATGATTGCCTAAGGTCAACGCTTTCTACTTTTGGGCTAAGAATCTTTTTCGCGAGTGATATTATGCCTTTTCGTACTGTCCAATCTAGTGTATGACAAATAATAATTTTGCTATCATATTCAAATTCTACAGTAAATATAGCCCATTCTGTTAAGAGGGAATTTATGTTTCCAACTAAATCCACCTGTATACCTTCTATGTTTACCATATTTATAATTATTTTTTATATTAATTAAGCTTTATGCTACAAATGTATAAAACTATATTAGAATATAAAAATTCTCGCAATTATTTTTTATATTAAAATATAAGTATGTAAATTTTTCTATTCTCGTAGAAAATAATTCTATTCTCGCGTAAACAATAAACGAAATAAACTATGACTTCCTTCCTAATTTATTGAGTTCCTAGTTTGAATTATTAGATTTATCCCTATTAATTCTATTAATTCTATCTAACAACTCATTTATGTTCTCCTTAAATCTTCTTGTTTACATTGTTTATAGTACATATAACTTGTTGAAAATCAATCACTTATCGAGAAACAATTCATTGTTTATTTTGTTTCTTATTGTTTCTCTTGCGAGAATGCCATTTTGCTAATTCCCTATTAAGCATAAGGGGCCTAAATTGATATTTGTGAGAATGTATGCGAGAATGAGAATTTATGAGCCTCTGGGCCTTGCTCATACTTATATTATGATTTGTTAGCCAGTTTGCGAGAATGACTTGAGGCCAAAAAAATTTTCTGGCTATGGATATGGTTCTATATACTATATATAGGGGCACCCAGGCATTGCAGCA
>UMKD01023723.1_pt1 | contig 48195 bp, 59 predicted proteins | sample 1966221 | NCBI WGS metagenome assembly UMKD01 (sample SAMEA4836167, study PRJEB28245) | human gut metagenome | biome: gut microbiome; material: fecal sample | place: Denmark | collected 2008
TCTAAAATGAAAAATATCCACTTATTTCATAAAATCTTCCATATTGTTGAGATAAAAAAGACAGTCCATAATATCCCCTTTTGAGAGGGCAACACATTCTTTCATATAGGCAAAATGTTTTTGGTCTAAAGAGGAGCCATGATGCAAGGCTTTATTATTTGAGAAATTTACATCTTCTGCCGAGAAAAATAGATAGATATACTCTTTCACAGATAAGCAGTATGTTTCCATTCAAGATTGCCGTTTTCCGAAGTTTGGCTTTTATTTCCGACAAATCTTTTATTTGTATTTATCCATGAAGAGAGTAACGTTCCATTAACTCTGATAAGACATCAGCTCGGTTGATTTCTTCTGAAAGCAAATCATCAAATTCCTCTTCCAAGTCTTCTGCTCTATCCAATATCCATGAAAAATAGGAAAAAGCTTCTTGATAGTTTCTGTGAATAAAATAATATTCTCCTAAAATACAGTAAGCCTGTGTCACACTCACTATGTCATCCGCCAAATCAATTGCTTTATTCAAGCTTTCAACAGCTTCCTTTTCTTTTTTTCGAGATAATTGCAATATTGCTTTTTTGACATATAATTCTGAATTCATATCCTTCCCCTGTCAATATAAAAATATAGCACTATCTGTAACTTTTTAGAAAATTTTTAACTTTGTATTTTATCTATGACAAAATTTTAGTAATAAAACCAATATAATTTATCATAATATAATTTATAATTTTTCTTATAATTTAAGAATACTTCTTTCATAAAAAAAAGTCAAGAATAGCAGAGGTATTTTATAGAAGAAGGAAAATAACTATAGTATAATAAAATGACACTGTCATAGTAAAACAAAATCTCATCTAAATTAAAGACGATGAAATTTCTTTTAATAATTTCCGAAAATTTGAAGTTCCTATTGTAACTATAATAAATTCATTGAAAGGATTGACAGGTATTTCAAAAAGGGAAAATCTCAGCTTAAAATCCGAGTAAAATAAAGAGTTTAGTACAAAATATCATATATTATCTTGAAGAATTCTCTTTCTGCTCGAGAAATATCTGTCTTTGTTATCCAATTTTTAAGTTCCAAACAAAGTAAAAGTTTTTCTTCCAGTAATTTCTGTTTCTTCTCATCCAATTCCGCTTTTCTTCCCAAAGGACCAAATAACATTCCGGGTACATACAAGGCTTCTGTAACATCTGCCAGTTTTTGTGAGAAAGTTTGTTCTTGGTATTTTAGGATTTCCGGAAGAAATTCAGGAGTGTTTTCTTTCACTTTTTTTAGAAGTTTTTGTAAACGAACCGTATCATGTTCCTGTAAAAATTTTCCGATTTTTTCTATCAATTTGTAAGCTTCTTTTTCCATTTTCGGACCTCACTTTCTTAAAAATATGACTATATTTTCCATAAATTAAAAGTTATTTTTCAAAAACGCAGAGCCAAATACACTGTTCAGAAGTGTAGATCACTTTATGTTTCTGATGAGCGGGAATGAAAAGAATATCTCCTTTTTGTAGAGAAAGAATACTTCCATTTTCATATTCCAACTTTGCTTCTCCTTGTAATAAACAGACCCACTCTTCTTTTTCCTGATTATACCACTCGGAGCTTACCTGTCCACCGGACAGAATTCTCTCCACTCGAAACGATTTCCCGGAAAATAAATCGTCTATTTTTTCCTGTGTTTCTCCTTTTGGATATTCCAAATTCTCAAAAATATTTTTCATCATTCTGCCTCTTTTATTTTTCTGGTATTGGATGTCTTTTAGTTGTGAAATTTTCTATTTCCATCTTAATAATATTTACAATATCGGAAAGTATTTTACTTTCTTCATTATTTTTATTCTATTTTTTTACTTTCTAAAGATTGTAACTCTTTTTTGAATTCTCGATATAGAATATAAATGCTAACTCCTATAGAAATCACAAAATCTAATAAAAATCCGACAATGACATCATAGCGAATTTCTCCGTCTTCTAAAAATAGAAAATATCCTTCTTGTAAGGCATCTAAAAAAGTTACATTGTAATATTCTTTTTGAAGCTCATCATAAAATCTCCAGATAAATTCCAAAAAATTAGAGACAAAGAGCATAGAGACCAGAATAAGAAAAATGAAAAACAGAGAATGTTTGCTAAGTTTTCCAGCCAAAAATGTATAGATGTAACAAGCTGCCATTGCTATAAATCCTGAAAAACAAAAATAGTAAAAGTTTCCAATTTTTCCCAAAAGAACATAGATGGCAATTCCCAAAGGAGCTAGGATAAGAAGTCCTAAAATCCCCAGAAGAATATTTCCTTCCTGTCTATGATATTCTTCTTTTTTTGCTTCCAACTCAAAGGATTCTTGGGAATATTCCGTTTCTGTCAAATACAGATAGTTTCTTCCGATTTGAGCAAGTTTCAAGTTGTTATCCTCTTTTCCTGAAAGAAAACTTCCGCTATGATAGCCATGTTCTTTTAAAAATGGAAGAAGAAGGTCTAATATTTGTTGAAATCTTTTCTTCTCTCCGGATTGAAAAAGAGACAATCGATACCTTATTGTTAAGCTTGCCTTTTCCACAGAAAATTTTACTCTTTTTAAAGGTTTTTCCCGTTTTAATAACGATAACAAACTTTCCGCATCTGCATCTCGATAGGCACCTATTTTTACGGTACAAAATTTGGAATCATCATGATTGATTAAGACAATAAAATAAAATTCCTGTACTTTTCCTGCATATCCCAAAAAGGGAGTATCCATTTTTTTCATAGAATATTCTGTTTCCAAAAAATCAAATTTACTCATTTTCCCCCCTAGTACCCAATTTTTAATATTTCTCTTTGCAAAGCAATCCCTTTTGATTTTGTAATCGATAATTTTTGTTCCGCACTTAAACCAAAGGTGGCTTCATCCTGTAATTCCACTCCTTTAAATTCTATGCTTTTCTCCTCCCTTTGTCCGGTGTACCTATTTCATAAACGGATTATATTCATATTTTTTCTCTTAACATATTATTTATTACTTAACTTGATTTCCTCCTGCACGACTACGGATTTTTATTCCAAAATAGTGTCCTCAGTGTTTTTTCTTTTCCGGAAAAAATTACAGATTGTAAAAAAAATCAAAAAACGATATAATGAGATATCAAAAGATGAAACGTGGGAGGACATAACTTTGAAGATAGAACAAAAAACAAAAGCAGTAATTTACATGTTAATCTCTGCCTTAGGATTTACTTTAATGAGTGTTGCTGTCAAAGCCATTCCCGGACTCCCGCTTTTTGAAAAGGTATTTTTTCGAAATTTAATCAGTTGTTTTGTGGCTTTTTTATTACTTCTAAGAGAAAAAAGAGGATTTTATGTTGTAACAGAAAATAGAGTTCCTATTTTCATTCGTTCTTTTCTCGGTTTTTTAGGAGTTGTGACAAACTTTTACGCTGTGCAACATTTAATTCTTGCAGATTCCAATATGCTGGGAAAACTTTCTCCGATTACCGTTTCTTTTTTTGCCGTTCTTTACTTGAAAGAAAAAGTGGATAAAGAACAAATTTTGGGAATTGTGCTTTCCTTTGTCGGAGCTTTGTTTGTCATTAAACCAAGTTTTTCTTTGTCAATGTTACCGAGTTTAGCAGGCTTAACCTCAGTTACTTTTGCTGGAATTTCTTATACTGTCATTCGATATTTAAATGACAAAGAAAATCCCAATATCATAGTCTTTTATTTCTCTTTGATGTCGGTACTTTGCTCTCTTCCTTTTATGATGGCGAACTTTCAAATTCCAAGCCTAAAGGAGTGGTTCTTTCTAATGGGGATTGGATTCATGGCTTGTATGGCTCAATTCTTTATGACCTATTCCTACAAAAATGCGGAGGCTTCTGAAGTGGCCGTTTATAACTATTCAGGAATTCCCTATGGAATTATTTTAGGATATCTTCTTTTTGACGAAATTCCTGATATCTATAGCTATATCGGCGGAACGATTATCATTGCTATGGCTATTTATTTGTATCTTCACAACAAGAAGAAGAAAGCAAATAATATTGGAAGGCTATGATGCTTTTCGGGTCGTGTAAATCATAGACGGAAATGTCGTGTAAGGGAATTTCTTTCACGGTTAAAAATTCATCTTCATCCAAATGTTGCTGAGTTTTTTTTAATCCTTTGGCTAAAAATAGATGGTATTCTCCGTCACTCACTCCGGCACTTCCAAAGTAAGAGCAGATTTTTGTCCAAGTGTTTGCCTGATAGCCTGTTTCTTCTTCCAACTCTCTTTTAGCAGCTTCTAAAGGAAGCTCGTTTTCTTCTACCAAACCGGCAGGAATTTCCAAAAATTCTCTTCGAATCGCAGGGCGATATTGTTCCACCATAATGACGCTTTGATTTTCTGTCAAGGCTAAGATAGCCACTACCTCTCTTTTTCCTGTAAAGGTCCAACTGACTTCTTTTCCATTCGGTAATATTAAATTTTCATTGTAGACAGTGACTACATCATTTCGAAAAACTTCTTTTCTTTCTTTATGCTTAAATTTCATTCTTCTGAGTGACTCCTTTCATGTAATGCTTGATTTTTCAATTTTCCATGAATATTTTTCATATTCTATCACTTTTTTTGGGAAAATAAAAGCTGAAGAAATAAATTATCAAAGAAAAAAGGGAAAATATTCTTGACATTTTTCCCTTATATTCATACTATAGTAGTAATAATTTTATCACGGTAACGAAGAATGACTTTTATCTGAATAAAGGAAAAAGGAGGGATGAGTTTGGAAAACAAAAGGTTTCCTAGTATGAAAGACTTAGAAAAGGATATTATTTTTCAACATTTTTTACAAATATGTCGAATTCCACGTAAAACATATTTGGAACAGGGAATAAGCAACTATCTGTTTTCTTGGGCAAAACAAAGGAAATTGGAAGTATATCAGGATGAACATTGGAATCTTCTGATTCGAAAGCCCGCCTCCGAAGGTTATGAAAAGAGACAAGGGATTATCTTACAGGCGCATATGGATATGGTTTGTGAAAAGAGCCCTGAAGTTCGGCATGACTTTTTGAAAGATCCTATTCCCCTTCAATTGGATGGAGATTTTATTTCTACCGGAAATAAAACAACTTTGGGAGCGGATGACGGGATAGGAATGGCTCTTGCTATGACCATTTTAACAGAGGAAAATTTAAAGCACCCTCCTATTGATGTCATTTTTACGACAGCGGAAGAAGAGGATATGAGTGGAGCTCTTGCTGTGGATTCTTCTTGGTTTCATACAAATCGAGTGATTAACTTGGATAATTCGGTAGATCATGAAATTATTGCCGGAAGTAGCGGAGGAAAGGGAGTGGAAATGAAGATTCCTGTCGAAACAATTTTGAAACCGGAAGGAAGTCATGAATATAGGATTACAATTTCCGGATTGACAGGAGGACATTCGGGAGAAGATATTCATAAAGGCTTGGCCAGTGCGAATGTCCTACTGGGAAGATTGTTAGCTCATGTACGAGAAAAACTTTCTTTTTATATTTCTGAAATACAGGGAGGAAATTTCCGTTTGGCTCTTGCCAGGGAGGCAAGTGTGGTTGTAGCTATTTCACCGGAAGATTTTTCCATTTTACAAAAAAGTGTAGCAGAATTTGAACATAGGATAAAGACTATGTATCAAGAGACGGAAAAACAGATCCAAATTGAAATTATGGAAGCAACTACTAAAACGGAAGTTTTTTCTAAGCAGTTTTCGGAAAAAATCATAGATACGATTTTAATAAGTCCTCATGGAATTTCAGAAATGTTTGGAGGGCTTGGAGTGGTAGAGAGTTCTTGCAATTTAGGAGAAATTTATAGAAAAGAAGATTCGATTTTCTTGATAACAGAAATTAGAGCCACTTTTGAAGAAAATCGGGAATATCTGTATGAAAAAATAAAAGTTTTGGCGAAACATATGGGAGGCAGGGTAAGAGAATTTTCTTTGTATCCAAGTTGGATCTATCAATCTCATTCTAAGCTACAAGAAGCAGCAAAAAAAGTTTATCAGGATTTGTTTCAATCCTCTATAAAAATATCGGTAGTACATGCCGGATTGGAGTGCGGTTGCTTTTCTTCGAAAATAAAAAATATGGATGCTATTTCCATTGGACCGAATATTTGGAATTTGCATTCTCCCCACGAAAAGCTAAGTATATCTTCAACTTATAAAGTATATCAGTTTTTAACTCGATTATTGGAAGAGTTAGAATAAAAATGTTTCAGGAAGATACATTACTTGGGATTATTAAAAAAATGGGAATTACTAAAAAATTGAACAAGGAGGGATGTTATGACGGAGAGAAAAGTTTGGAGAATGCCACATGGATTTTTGATTATCGGAAGCATTCTTGTATTTGTAACGGTATTGACATGGTTGATTCCTGCGGGGGAATTTGAAAGGGTTTTGGATGAAGCTACGGGAAGAAATATTGTGATTCCTACAAGCTTTCATTTTGTAGAGGCGAATCCGGTGAGTCCGTTTAGAATGTTTGCTTCTATATTGGCGGGACTCGTGGATGCTGCGGATGTCATTTTCTTTACGATGATTTCCTATGGGTATATGTGTATGTTGATTCATGTGGGAGCTTTTGATTCCGGAATTGGAAGCCTAATTCGAGTTATGGGAAAACAGGATCGCTTGTTGTTGCCTATTTTGATTTGGATTTTTGCTCTCATGGGAGCTTCTTTCGGGATGTATGAAGAAGCATACGGATTCATTCCGGTAGTAATGGGAATTTCTTTGGCACTGGGCTATGATGCCTTATTGGGAGCCGTTGTCGTTATGGGTTCTGTGGGAATCGGATTTGCCGCTGCCTTTGTCAATCCTTACACGACGGCAATCGCACAGGGAATCGCAGAGCTTCCGTTGTTTTCCGGACTTTGGTTTCGAGTTCTATGTTTCTTTGTTTTTGTCACTGTTTACACTATTTTTTGTATGAACTATGCTCATAAAATTAAGAAAGATCCTAGCAAAAGTTTTGTATATGGAGATGATTTCAGTCATCTAATGACAACAACAAAAGAAGAATTGATTCAAAAGCGAATATCTAAAAAAGATACGATTTCTCTTCTTATTTTTGTGGGAAGTATTGTAACCTTTGTTCTGGGATCCATTTATAAAGGTTGGTATTTTGAAGAAATTTCCGCTGTTTTTTTAATCAGTATGTTATTGATTGGAATAGTAAATGGCCTTTCTCTTTCCGAGACTTGTTCCGCTGTGGTCAATATTTATAAAGAAATTGTCTATGCCTGTTTGGTCATAGGGATTGCAAGAGCCCTTATTATTGTTATGAGAGAGGGAAAAATCATTGACAGCGTGTGTTATTATTTAGCCAATGCGATTTTAGGAGCCCATAAAATGCTGGCAGCTATGGGAATGGTTATAATTCAAAATTTAATCAATTTCTTCATTCCTTCCGGAAGCGGACAAGCGGCAACTTCTATGCCGATTATGACACCGATTGCGGATATCATTGGATTAAACCGACAAATTGCAGTCGTAGCCTTCCAATTTGGGGACGGATTTTCCAATTTATTTTGGCCGACACAAGCAGCAGTTGACTGTGCAATTGCAGGGTGCAGTTTGTCAAAATGGTATAAATTTTTTGCTCCTTTGTTTGTTATTTTATTAGGATTGCAATTTCTTTTGATTGCTTTTGCCGTTTTTATCAATTTAGGGCCTTTTTAAGAGAGAAAGAGAGAATAGACTATCTCAAACGGAATCGAGATAGTCTATTTCTTTTTTTGGTTTGAGAAAGCAAAAAGAAAGAAAATAAAAAAAATTCTTGACAAAAATCAAAAGGAGGAGTATAAAAGAATTGTTAGCCAGTATATTAATTGAGTGCTAATTTTGAAAAGGAGGGATGAACATGAATAGTAATATGTTTACAGAAAACTCAATTTTAGCGATGAATGAAGCAAAAAATTTAGCAGTAAAGTATCAACAACAAGTGATAAAGCCGGAAATGTTAGCTTATGCATTACTGGAAAATAAAGAGGGATTGATTCCAAAAGTGCTGGAAAAAATGGGCTTGAATATTCATTTTATTTATCAGGAATTAGAACATGAACTGGAAAAGATGCCTAAGGTACAGGGAGGATATGAACAGGAAATTTCTCTTTCACCTGCGACTCATAGAGTTTTGGTAGAAGCGGAAGAAACGATGAAAAAAATGGGAGATTCCTATTTAAGTGTCGAGCATTTGTTTCGAGCTTTGATAGAAAATACTCCTATTTTAAAAAGATTGGGAATTCAGGTGGATAAATTTGATGAAGTGGTAAAAAATGTTCGAGGAAATCGAAAAGTGGAAAGTCAAAATCCGGAAGAAACTTATGAAGTGTTGGAAAAATATGCAAAAAATTTAGTGGAATTGGCAAGAGAAGGAAAAATCGATCCCATCATCGGAAGAGACAGCGAAATTCGTCGAGCCATTCAAATTATTTCCCGTAGAACCAAGAACAATCCGATTTTAATTGGAGAACCTGGAGTGGGAAAAACTGCCATTGCAGAAGGTTTGGCTCAGAGAATTTTAAATGGAGACGTTCCGGATTCTCTGAAAAATAAAGTGATTTATTCTTTGGACATGGGAGCCTTGATTGCAGGAGCGAAGTATCAAGGGGAGTTTGAAGAGAGATTGAAAGGAGTTTTAAAAGAAGTCGAAGAGTCCCAAGGAAATATCATTTTATTTATTGATGAAATTCATACTATTGTAGGAGCAGGAAAAACAAGCGGGGCTATGGATGCCGGAAATATTTTAAAACCGATGTTAGCTCGTGGGGAAGTTCGAGTGATAGGAGCTACGACTATTGATGAATATCGAAAATATATTGAGAAAGACGCTGCCTTAGAACGAAGATTTCAAATTATTTTAGTCAACGAACCGGACATCGAAGACACCATTTCTATTTTGCGAGGACTTAAAGAAAAATTTGAAACCTATCATGGAGTAAGAATTGCTGACGCAGCGATTGTGGCGGCCGCCAACTTGAGTCATCGATACATCAGTGATCGAAAATTACCGGATAAGGCGATTGATTTAATTGACGAAGCTGCCGCTATGATACGAACGGATATTGATTCCATGCCGGAAGAATTAGACAGTTTAACGAGAAAAACCTTACAGTTGGAAATTGAAAGAGAGGCTTTACAAAAAGAAAGTGACGCCGCTTCAAAAGAAAGATTGGAGGCTCTGGAAAAGGAGTTGGCAGATCTGAAAGAAGAAAAAGCTCGTTTGCAATCTCAATGGGAATTGGAAAAAGAAGAAGTTAATAAAGTAAAAAAAGTGAAAGAAGAAATTGAAAATGTAAAATTGGAAATGGAAAAAGCCGAAAGAAACTATGATTTAACCAAGTTATCCGAATTGAAATATGGAAAATTGGCGAGCTTAGAAAAAGAGTTACAAGGAATGACTTTTGAAAATCATTTGTTGAAGCAGGAAGTCAGTGCAGAAGAAATTTCAGAAATTGTTTCCAAATGGACAGGAATTCCTGTTGCCAAATTGACGGAAAGTGAAAAAGAAAAAATGCTGCACTTGGAAGACTATTTGAAACAGAGAGTGAAAGGGCAAGAAGAAGCGGTGAAAGCTGTTTCCGATACCATGATTCGTTCGATTGCAGGTTTGAAAGACAAACACAGACCTATGGGTTCTTTTATTTTCTTAGGACCGACAGGAGTTGGAAAAACCTATTTGGCTAAGACTTTGGCCTATAATTTATTTGACAGTGAAGACAATGTAGTTCGAATTGATATGAGTGAATATATGGATAAGTTTTCCGTGACTCGATTGATTGGAGCACCTCCGGGATATGTAGGATACGAAGAAGGAGGACAATTGACAGAAGCCGTCCGAACAAAACCGTATTCCGTCATTTTATTTGATGAAATTGAAAAGGCTCATCCGGATGTCTTCAATATTTTACTTCAGGTATTGGATGATGGACGTTTGACGGACGGACAAGGTAGAATTGTGGATTTTAAAAATACTTTAATTATTATGACATCAAACTTGGGAAGTTCTTATATCTTGGAAGATATTTCTTTAGGGGAAGAAACGAGAGAAGAGGTAATGCATGAATTGCGAGCTTCCTTTAAGCCGGAATTTTTAAATCGTGTCGATGAAATTATTTTGTTTAAAGCCTTGGATCAAAAAGCGATTGAAGAAATTGTTGTATTAGCTTTGGACAGTGTTGCTGAAAAATTAAAGGAAAAATCAATTCAAGTCGATTTTTCACCAAGTGTAATACAATATTTGGCTGCCAATGCTTACAATCCTCAATATGGGGCAAGACCTCTGAGAAGATATATTCAAAAAGAATTGGAAACAAGCTTGGCAAAAAAATTATTATCCAATGAAATTAGCGAGTACTCGCATATTGAAATTTCCTTATCTGGGAACGAAATTATGATAAGAAAACAATAAAAAATATTTGAAAATTCCTTCATAAAATGCTACAATCATAATGCCTATGAAAAATTGAATGAAGGGAGGTGGAATATTATGGCAAAATATAAGAAGTTAGCCTTGGCAATACTTTTTTCGTTTTGTTGTGTCTTTTCCGCCTCTCTTTTTTTACATTCTGAAAAATTTACACAAGTCTTTGGGGCGAAAGAGGAAAAAAATATTGTCCTGTTAGTACCTCAAGCATCCAGTAGATCTTATATTGCAGTATTGATACAGGGAGAGCCGGATATTTCCATTTTGGAAAATACCGGAACAGAATATTTTCCGGATATTCTCAAAAAATCTTCCTATTTTTTTATAAAGTGTTTTCGAGAACAAGAAAGATTGAAAGAGTTTCATTATACATGGATTATTCATAATATTTTGACCATATTCCCGAAGCGAGTCCTACGAAATTAAAATAAAAAAATCCTTTTTTTTATTTTTTAGGATAAGGAGGGGATTTCATGAGGTCTTTAGAGCAAGAATTCGAGAATGATGAAAGGCAAGCTTCTGTAGCAGCCATGCTATTGTTGGCTTCCTATCTTGGATTAGGAATTTTTATGCTATATAAAACAATAGAACTTTTTATCAGTTAGTGAGGAGAAAAATATGAACTATAAAAAGCCCTTATATTGTCTTATCTTTATTTTGGTTTCTTTCTCTCTTTTGGCTCATTCTTTTACAGATGAGGAAATAGAAAGCTTATACAAAGATATGCATTTAGGAAAACGAATTGCTTTTTCTGCCTTTAAACAAGGAATTCAGGGAATGGAACGAATTCATAATCGAAACAATAATGTTTTGACGATTGTCGATTTTACAAAACCCTCCACAGAGGAACGATTATACATTATAGACTTAGATAAAAAACGAATTTTAGTGTCCAGTTATGTGGCTCATGGAATGAGAACAGGAGATTTGTATGCTAAGCATTTTTCCAATCGAAAAGGTACTTTGAAAAGCTCAGACGGTTTTTTCTTAACAGGAGAAAGTTATAAAGGAAAAAATGGATTTTCTCTACGTTTATATGGTTTGGAACATGGAAGAAATAACAATGCTTATGCAAGAACCCTGGTCATTCATGCTGCGAATTATGCGGAACAAAGTTTTATCAATCGTTACGGACGTTTAGGAAGAAGTCGAGGATGTTTGGCAGTTCCTAGGAGTGAGAATCGAAAGATTATTGAGTATATCCGAGGAGGAAGTGTCTGTTATGTTCATTCGGAAGGTTTGAAGTATGAAAAGTATACTTTTCTGAATATGACTATGGCAGAGAAACGGGAAAAATCGGCAGAAGCCTTGGAAGCAGAAGCGATGGAAAGTTAGAAGAGAAAAGAAGTCAAGATTGTCTTACAGGAAGAAATGGAGGCTGTCTTGCGTTACAGAGTAGGAATTGATGTAGGATCGACTACATTAAAAACAGTGATTTTAGATGAAAAAGAGAATATTGTTGAAAAAAGTTACCAAAGGCATTTTTCTAAAGTGCGGGAAGCTACTTTGGAACATATAAAAAATTTGGAAACTCTTTTGGAGGGAAGTTCATGTCAAGTAGCAATTACCGGATCAGCAGGATTGGGAATTGCCAAAGATTGTGGTCTTCCTTTTGTACAAGAAGTGTTTTCAACGGTCGGAGCCGTCAAAAAACGATTTCCACAGACCGATGTTGTGATTGAACTGGGTGGGGAAGATGCAAAAATAGTATTCTTACAAGGAAGTCCTGAGGAGAGAATGAATGGAAGCTGTGCCGGAGGAACAGGAGCTTTTATAGACCAGATGGCGAGCTTAATGGATATGGATGCCGCCCAATTGGATACTGTCAGTTTGGAATATGAAAAAATTTATCCGATTGCATCTCGTTGCGGAGTGTTTGCAAAGACGGACATACAACCCTTATTAAATCAGGGAGCAAAAAAATCAGACATAGCGGCAAGTATTTATCAAGCTGTTGTGGAGCAGACGATTACGGGCTTAGCACAAGGAAGAAAGATAGAGGGCAATGTTTTATTTTTAGGAGGTCCTCTTTTCTTCCTGAAAGGCTTACAGAAGCGTTTTGTAGAAAGTTTGCATTTGACAGAAGAACATGCAATTTTTCCCGAGTTGGCTCCTTATTTTGTCGCCTTGGGAAGTGCTTATTATGCAGGAAGTATAAAAGAAAGTTTTTCTTTCGAGGAATTAATCAGAGTTCTATCGAAAAAGGCGGAGCCGAAAGAGGAGAGCAAAGAAGAACCTCTTTTTCGGAGTCAAGAAGAGTATCAGAAGTTTCAGGAACGACATCGAAGGATGTCCATTCCTGAAAAAGACATTTTGTATTACTCGGGGAAAGCTTATTTGGGTTTGGATTCCGGGTCCACGACAATTAAAGTTGTGTTATTGGACGAAGAGGGAAATCTATTATATCATCATTATTCTTCCTCCAAGGGAAATCCGGTTACCTTATTTTTAGAGCAATTAAAAAAGATTCGGGAACTTTGTGGAGAACGAATTGAAATTGTCGGAAGTGCAGTGACGGGATATGGAGAAGAATTGATGAGAAGTGCTTTTGGAGTGGATCTGGGTATTGTAGAAACGATTGCTCATTACACGGCTGCAAAAAATTTTAATCCGCAGGTTGATTTTATTATTGATATCGGAGGACAGGATATTAAGTGTTTTCATATTCAGAATGGAAATATTGATTCCATTCTTTTAAATGAAGCTTGTTCCTCCGGTTGTGGTTCTTTTTTAGAAACTTTTGCGAAATCTATGGGATATTCTATTCAAGAGTTTTCGCAAAAAGCATTGTTTGCAACTTCTCCCTCCAAATTGGGTTCCCGATGTACTGTATTTATGAATTCATCGGTTAAGCAGGCTCAGAAAGAGGGAGCGGGAGTGGAAGATATTTCGGCAGGGCTGGCCAGAAGTATTGTAAAAAATGCTATTTATAAAGTGATTCGGGCGAGAAGTGTGGAAGATTTAGGAAAACATATAGTAGTACAGGGAGGAACCTTTTTGAATGATGCGGTTCTTCGATCCTTTGAGCAGGAAATCGGGAGGGAGGTACTTCGTCTTAATTTTTCGGAACTGATGGGAGCCTATGGGGCGGCACTCTATGCGAAAAAATTTTTTCAGAAAGAGTCAAAATTGTTGACAAGAGAAGAATTGGAACACTTTTCTCATCATTCTATCGCCACAAGATGTAATCTTTGTACCAATCATTGTCATTTGACAGTAAACAGTTTTTCAACGGGAGAACGTTTTATCAGTGGAAACCGTTGTGAAAGAGGAGCCGGAAAAAAGATACAAAAGAATCTTCCGAATATGGTTGCCTATAAAAATCAAAAATTGGATTCTCTTCCTTTGCTTTCGAAAGGTCGGGCAAAAATTGGGATTCCTCGAGTCTTGAATATGTATGATATGTTACCGTTTTGGGCAGCATTGTTTAGAACTTTGGGCTGTGATATTGTGCTGTCTGCAAAGTCAAGTCGAGAGTTGTATATGAAAGGGCAACATACAATTCCTTCAGATACAGTATGTTATCCTGCAAAATTGGTACATGGTCATATCGAAGATTTATTATCCAAAGACTTGGATGCTATTTTTTATCCTTGTTTGAGCTATGCTTTTGATGAGGGCTTGTCAGATAATCATTATAATTGTCCTGTGGTTGCCTATTATCCGGAGTTGATCCAGGCAAATATTCCGGAAGTGGAAAAGAAGCACTATCTATATCCTCATTTGGGAATGGAAAACAAAGATCTTTTGATTGAGAAATTGTACGATTGTTTTCAAAATATCATTCCGAAATTAAAGAAAAAGGAAATGAAAATTGCAGTGAATAAAGCATATGAGCTGTACTTTCAATATCGGGATGTCTGAATTTCGCAAAAGAAGAAAAAAATCCTATAATAGTATTGGCATCCAGACCATATCATATTGATTCCGAAATCAATCATGGTTTGGATCGTCTGCTGAATTCTTTGGGCTTTGTTGTTTTGACAGAAGATTCTCTTCCTCCTTTTGACAGAAACGCTACACAGGAGATTTTAAATCAATGGACCTATCATGCCAGAATGTACAATGCTGCCAGATTTGTAGGAGCCACTGAGAAGGCGGAACTCATTCAGCTTGTCAGTTTCGGTTGTGGAATTGATGCCATTACGAGCGACGAAATTCATTCCATTTTAAGCAAATATGGAAAATTATATACTCAGTTGAAGATAGATGAAATTCATAATTTGGGGGCTACTAAAATTCGTCTGCGGAGTCTGGAAGCAACGATGAGAGAAAGAGAGGCGATTTGAGAAATGGATAAAAGTTATAAAATTTTGATTCCTATGATGTTGGATATTCATTTCGATTTTATTGCAGGAGTTTTGCAAAAGGAAGGGTATGATATAGAAGTATTGCAAAACGAGAGTCAAGAGGTCATAGAAGAGGGATTAAAGAATGTTCACAATGATATGTGTTACCCCGCTTTATTAGTTATCGGACAATTTATTCATGCTTTAAAGAGCGGGAGATATAATGTAAATCGAATTGCCTTGCTTTTGACACAGACAGGAGGAGGGTGTCGAGCTTCCAACTATATTTGTCTTTTAAGAAAGGCTTTGGATCGTAATAAATTTACTCAGGTAAAAGTGTTATCTTTAAATTTTGCAGGTTTGGATAAGGAAAATGAATTTTCTCTTTCTTTTCGTGCGGGCTTTCGCTTGTTTCAAAGTATTCTATATGGGGACTTGTTAATGCTTCTATACAATCAGAGTGTTGCCTTTGAGAAAAATATGGGAGAGAGTAAAAAAATACTCGCTCGTTGGAAGAAAAAATTGATAGAAGAGATTGGAAAGAAAACATTTTCACAATTGAAAGAGAATTATAGAAATATTTTGGAAGATTTTGCTTCCATTCCTAAAAATAAGGAGAATAGAAAAATAAAAGTAGGAATCGTGGGAGAAATTTATATGAAGTATTCCCCTTTGGGCAATAATCATTTAACGGAGTATTTAGAGCAGGAAAAGGCGGAGGTTGTGAATACCGGAATTTTGGACTTTTTACTTTTCAATCTCTATGATACTATTTTTGATAAAGAAATTTATGGGAAGGGTGGCTTTCGTTATATGCTCGCCAAGATGTTAGCTGCCTATGTTCAGAGGAAGCAAGGAGAAATGATTGCTTGTATCAAAAAAATGGGCATTTTCGTCCACCTACCGCTTTTTCAAAAGTGCTGGAAATGGCCAAAGGCTATTTAGGGCATGGAGTAAAAATGGGAGAGGGTTGGCTTTTAACTGCGGAGATGTTGGAATTTATTCATATGGGAGTTCATAATATCATTTGTGCACAACCTTTCGGTTGTCTTCCCAATCATATCATAGCGAAAGGGATGATACGGAAGATAAAAACGAATCATCCGGAAGCAAATATTGTAGCAGTGGACTATGACCCGGGAGCCAGCTCTATCAACCAAGAAAATCGAATTCGTTTGATGTTGGAAAATGCAAGATCTTCGTAAGAGGATTGACAAGTCTCCGAGATGTGCTATAATAATAAAAATTAATGTTGTTTTTTAGGATTATGGTATTCAGATAAAGGAGTTTGTTATGAAAAAAATAATATTGATAGGATTGATGCTGCTGTGGAGTTTGCTTTCTTTTGCAGAAAGGAAAGAAGCTTCCGCTATGGGATTTAAAGATGAAATTCGAGTGATACTGGACATGCAAGGAGGAAAAATTGTATCAATAGAAGTACAACATAGAGATCCGGAAAGAGTTGCAGGACCGGCAATTCAACAACTAAAGCAGGAGATTCTTTCCAAGCAAAGTGTAGATGTCGATGATATTGCAGGAGCAACTGCAACATCACAGGGAATGAGGCAAGCGGTACAAAAGGCCATGGAAAAATAATGAAATATTAGCTAAGAAAAAGCATCTCTTTGAGCAGATGCTTTTTTTGTCAAAAACTTTGAAAGAGATGGAAGAGGAAAACAAGGAGATAGTTATGAAAAAATTAATGATACAGGGAACCAGTTCTTCTGCCGGAAAGACAACCATTGTAGCGGGACTTTGTCGAGTTTTAGCAAAAAGTGGAAAAAAGGTATGTCCCTTCAAGTCTCAGAATATGGCATTGAATTCTTATGTTGACGAGGAGGGAAGGGAAGTAAGCAGAGCGACTGCTTTACAGGCGGAGGCAGCCATGACAAAGGTAAAGGTCTCTATGAATCCTATTTTGTTGAAAGCGAATCGAGATGATGAATCCCAAGTATTGGTGGAAGGGGTTCCTTTTTCTACTTTAAAAGCAAAAGAATATTTTTCAATGTCATCACAATTTAAAAAAATAGCCAAGAAAAATTTTGAGGCTTTGGCGAAAGAATACGACTATTGTATTTTAGAAGGAGGCGGAAGCCCTGCGGAAATCAATTTGCGACAATATGATTATGTTAATATGGGAATGGCGGAAATGATAGATGCTCCTGTTGTATTGGTAGGAAATATTGAGATCGGAGGAGTGTTTGCCTCTCTCTACGGGACTGTCATGCTACTGGACGAGGAGGATAGAAAGCGAATTCAAGGAATTATTATCAATAAATTTAGAGGAGATATAGATTTGTTAAAACCGGGAATTGCAATGTTGGAGGAAAGATTGGCAAAAGAGGGCTATTCCATTCCTGTTCTGGGAGTATTACCATGCATGGATATTGCCTTGGAAGAAGAAGATAGCCTTTCTTCTCAATTTTTACAAAAGAAGCCGGAGAAAGAAAAAATTGTTATCAGCATACTCAAAGGAAAACAAATGGGAAATACGACAGATTTTCAACCTTTGTTACAGTATTCCGATGTTTTGTTACGTTATGTAGAAAGTCCTGAAGAATTGGGAGAGGAAGATTTGATCATTTTAGCAGGGAGTAAGAATACTTTAGAAGAAGTGGAGTACTTTCGAAGCAAGGGATTCGATAAAAAACTTCAGGAGATGCATGGAAAAGGAATTTCTATTCTTGGGATTTGTGGAGGATTTCAGGCTTTGGGAGATCAAATTACGGATCCCCTTCACATTGACGGAAATTTGGAAAAGGTAGAAGGCTTTCATCTTTTTTCCATGACGAGTACGATGGAGGAGGAAAAAGTAAAGCGTCAAGTAAGACAAAAGATAAATATGGAAGAAGGTTTGTTGAAAGGTTGCTTGGGAATGGAAGTAGAAGGCTATGAAATTCATCATGGAAGATCTTCGATTCTTTCTCCAATCTATGGGAAAGATGAGGTATATGGAACTTATATTCATGGAATTTTTGAAAATGGGGAATTCACGAGAGTCTTTTTAAATAATTTGCGTAAGAGAAAAAAATACCGGACGGAAGAAAAGGCGAAAGATTACCGAAAATTTAAGGACTTACAGTATGAGACACTGGCAAAAAACATTGAGAAGCATATAAATATGGAAAAACTATACCAAATTTTTAGATAAAAATACTATAAATTTATACAAAAGTATGCTATAATAATTTTTATTAAATTATTTTTGGTGGGAGGCAGTTATCTTGTTAGAGTCAGTCAAATGGATGATAGAAAGTGTCAACAACTTTCTATGGGGAAAAAATATATTGGTATTCTTATTGGTAGGGTCTGCAATTTATTTTTCAATTCGAACCCGTTTTATGCAATTTCGTTTATTTAAAACTATTTTAAAAACTTTGTTTCATAAGGAAGAAAATCAGAAAGGAATCAGCTCTTTGGAAACCTTTTTTTTGGGGACGGCTTGCCGTGTCGGAGCGGGAAATATTGCAGGAGTGGTCGCTGCCATCTCAGTAGGAGGACCGGGATCTATTTTTTGGATGTGGTTGGTTGCCCTGTTGGGAGCTTCTACATCTTTTATAGAATCTTGCCTTGCAGTTATGTATCGAGAAAAATTGGAAGATGGAAAATACATTGGGGGAAGCCCTTGGATTTTGAAAAAACAAATGAATTGTAAATGGTTGGGAGTTATCTACGCCATTGCTTCCATCATTTGTTACTTGGGAGTGGTACAAGTGATGTCCAACTCCATTACGGAATCGGTTACCAGTGTTTACAGTCATGTTGATTTTGGATTGACTCCTATCTTTCAACCATTGGCGGCAGTCTTCGGAGTGGAGTTAGATCAAGAAAATTTCTTGAAATATTTTTTGGCAGTCTTAATTTCTATCATTACTGCCAGTGTGATTTTTGGAAAAAGTAAAAAAGATGCGATTATTGAGGCTTTGAACAGAATTGTACCCATAATGGCAGTGTTGTACATTCTTTTGGTAATCTTCATTTTGCTAACAAATATCACGGCAATTCCGGCTATGATACAAAATATTTTTTATCAAGCCTTTGGAGGAGAACAATTTTTAGGAGCAGGTTTCGGAATTGTTGTGATGCAGGGAGTTCGAAGAGGATTGTTTTCCAATGAAGCGGGAAGTGGAGATTCCAACTATGCAGCGGCTGTGGTGGACATTGAAGAACCGGCAAGACAAGGAATGGTTCAAGCTTTAGGAGTCTTTGTCGATACCTTAGTCATCTGTAGTGCAACTGCTTTTATTGTATTGTTGGCGGATCCGAAGATAGTCGGAAATGCTTCCGGAATGGAATTATTTCAATTGGCAATTCAAAGTCATATTGGAAAAATTGGAGCCCCTTTTGTAGTTATCATCATGTTTTTCTTTGCCTTTAGTACCATTTTGGCAGTTACTTTTTATGGGAAAAGTGCTATTTATTTCATCCATAGTCATAGTAAAATGAATGTCTTGTATCAATTGTTCATCATTGTCATGGTCTATGTCGGAGGAATCAAACAAAATTTATTCGTGTGGTCTTTGGCAGATTTTGGATTGGGAATTATGACAGTCATCAACATTATCATGATTGTTCCTTTTGCAAAGCCGGCTTTGGAAGAACTGAAACAATATGAAAAAATTTTAAAAAGAAAAAAAATGAAAGAGTGTAAGATATAAGAAAAGGTAACATATAGGAAAAAAGAAGATTCTTTGTCAAATGCTGTTGATGAAGAATGGAATTGAGAGTTTGAAACTTGGTCTGTTGAGAGCGGGAAAAATCCTGCTCTTTTTTTATGCTTGCAAAAAAATAGAGAGTACGATATAAATATATAAGAATATTATTATATATTTATTTTAGAAGGAAATTATAGAGAAAGAAGGAGGAAAGTGGTGGACAGGGAAAAGCAAATATTAGAGGTTTCCATGATCTTTAAGTTGTTGTCCAATCCTATGAGATTGGGAATTTTATGTTATTTGACAGAAAAGAAAGAAATGACCGTCAATGAAATTCGAGAGTATTTTCCGAATTATTCACAGCCATCTATTTCGCAGCAACTACACAGTTTAAAAGCGAATAAAATTGTAAAGGATAGAAAACAAGGGCAATATGTGTATTATTCCATTGCGGAAGAAAGGATTTTAAAATTTATGGATCGTTTACATGAATTATATTGTAAAGAGGGGGAAGAATGAAAGAAAAAATAATTATTGTGGGAGGAGTTGCCGGAGGAGCAAGTACAGCAACTCGGTTACGAAGATTGTCGGAAGAATATGAAATTATTATGTTTGAAAAAGGAGCTTATCCTTCTTTTGCCAATTGTGGGCTTCCTTATCATATAGGAAAGGTAATTCCGGAACGGGACAGTTTAATTGTACAAACTCCCGAAAAATTTAAAAATCGATTTCAAATCGATGTAAGAGTTCTATCTGAGGTTGTGGGAGTGAATACGAAAGAGAAAACAGTGACGATTCAAACGGAAACGGGCGAAAGCTATGAAGAAAGTTATGACTATCTTGTGTTATCTCCCGGAGCGAGAGCATGGAAACCGGAAATTGAAGGAATTCATTTGGACAATATTTTTACTTTAAAGACCATTCCGGATATGGATAGAATTATAGAGAAATTGGAAAAGACCTGTTGTAAAAGGGCGGCTGTTATCGGAGGAGGTTTTATCGGAATTGAAGCAGCTGAAAATTTAAAACATTTAGGTTTGGAAACTCTGTTGATAGAAGCGGAAGCTCATATTTTAGCTCCTTTTGATTCCGAACTTTCGGAGAGCTTAGAAGAGGAAATGCGGGAAAAAGGAGTGGAGCTGTTTCTACAGGAAAAAGTTGTAAAATTTGAAAATCAAAATGGGATTCGTATTTCTTTGGAGAGCGGAAAGAAAATCGAAGTGGATTTTGTGATTGTGGCAATGGGGATACGACCTGATACCGGATTTCTACAAAATTCAGGGATAGCTTTGGGAAGCAGAGGAGAAATCTTAGTCAACGAATATTTAGAAACAAACATTCCGAATGTATATGCTTTGGGAGATGCCATTCCTGAAGTGGCTTTAGCAGGACCGGCGAATCGTCAGGGAAGAATTGTAGCCAATAATATTTTTGGAAAACGGGAAAGGTATCAAGGAAGCATTGGAAGCTCCGTGATTAAAGTGTTTGATATGGTAGGAGCTGCTACGGGTAAAAATGAAAGGCAATTGAAGCAATCCAACATGGATTATGAAGTCCTTCATCTATATCCGAATTCTCATGCGGGATATTATCCGAATGCGACACAACTTCGTTGTAAGCTTTTGTTTCAAAAGGAAAGTGGAATTATTTTGGGAGCACAATGTATCGGTTATGAAGCGGTGGATAAGTTTATTGATGTCATTGCAACTACGATCCATTTTGGAGGAACTATCTATGATTTATCGGAATTAGAACTTTGTTATGCTCCTCCTTTTGGAAGTGCAAAATCTCCAATCAATATGGCTGGCTTTGTGGGAAGAAATATTACGGACTCTCTTATGAAAGTTGTGAAGGTAGAGGAGTTACACGGTTTTGATTCGGAAAAGCATTTTCGTTTGGACTTACGAACTCCGGAAGAAACGGCAGTGGCTCCCATCTTCTGTGAAGCAAACATTCCTCTGGATGAACTTCGACAGCATTTGGATGAATTGCCAAAGGAAAAAGAAATATGGTGTTACTGTGCCGTGGGGCTTCGAGGCTATATTGCAACAAGAATTTTAATGCAATACGGTTTCCAAGTAAGAAATATTTTAGGAGGTTACCGTTTGCTTCCAAAAGAATGGAAAAATGAGCAAAAGAAAATAGTAGAACAGCCAAAAGCAGTAACTACTTTGGAAGAAACCAAAAAAGAAACGATGGAAGTTTTGAATTTAACAGGGCTTTCCTGTCCCGGACCTTTGATGAAATTAAAGGCAAAAATGGAAGAGGCGGAGTTAGGAAAGGACTTTCATGTGATAGCCTCCGATCCCGCCTTTGCAAATGATGTACAGGCTTGGGTCAAGGCAAGCGGAAATCATCTTTATGAGGTAAAAAAAGAAAAGGGCTTTGTGCATGCATACGTATCCAAAGGGAATTCTCTCACTTCTTTTGAAAATCAGGTCATAGAAAACAAAGAAGGAATGACGATTGTTGTATTTAGTGGAGATTATGATAAGGCAATGGCAGCTTTCGTGATTGCAAACGGAGCTTTGGCAATGGGAAAAAAAGTAACAATGTTCTTCACTTTCTGGGGGCTTTCCATTTTGAAAAAAGAACATTCCGTTTCTGTAAAAAAATCTTTTATGGATAAGATGTTTGCGATGTGTTTACCGAAATCTTGGAAAAATCTCCCTCTATCCAAGATGAATTTCTTTGGAATCGGAGCAAAAATGATGCAATATATTATGAAACAAAAAAATATTGAAAGTTTGGAGTCTTTAATACAAAATGCGAAGGAAAATGGAGCTCATATCATTGCTTGCACTATGTCTATGGAAGCTATGGGAATACGAGAGGAAGAACTTTTGGAAGGAATTGATTTTGGAGGAGTGGCTCAATACTTGGGAGCTGCCACGGAAGGAAATCCTAACTTGTTCATCTAAGGCAAAAACTGAAATTTTCTATTGTTGAATTGCTCTATCATTTATGCTATAATGAAAAACTAAGATAGAAAAAAGGGGTAGAGTCAGGATGATAGCAAAAGATTATCATATACATTCGGAATTTTCCGGAGATTCCAGTCAAAATTTAGGAGAATTGATAGAACACTGTATTCAATTGGGCTTGAAAGAGATTGCTATTACAGACCATGCGGAGTATGGGATTCAAAATCTGCCGGAAAGTTTTATTCTTCCTTTTCCCAAGTATGTGGAAACAATACAGGAATATCAAGAAAAATATAGCAAACAAATCCAAATTCGATTGGGAGTTGAAGTGGGAATGTATTCTCCGGTGGTTTCCTATTTTGAAAAAAATATTCGAACCTATCCTTTTGATTTTGTTATAGCCTCCAATCATTCCCTTGAGGGACAGGATATTGCTTTTAGCGATATTTTGCAGGAAAAAACAAAGCAGGAGGCTCAGGCACTTTATTTTGAAAGCTTGCTGGAAAATATTCAAACGTTTTCAGATTTTTCCGTTGTAGGACATTTGGACTTCATTACTCGCTATGGAGGAGCGAAGTTTCGAGGAGTAAATTTGACAGAAAATTGGGATTGTATTCAAAGCATTTTAACCCATTTGGTACAGAATGGAAAAGGCATTGAAATCAATACTTCAGGTTTTCGTTATCGAGAGGAACGTTTCTACCCCTTACCGGAAATCATAAAGGAATATTTACGGTTGGGAGGAGAAATTATCACTGTAGGTTCCGATGCTCATATCAAAGGACATGTCGCTATGGATTTTAAAAGAGTGGAAGATTTTTTGAGAAACATAGACTATCCTTATTTGGCTTCTTTTGAGAAACAAAAGGCGAGGATTGAAAAGATATGAATTGAATGTAAGGCTATAATAGCTAGAAAGAAATTGAATGACAGAAAATATAGAAGCACAGACCAACGAAACACCGATTACTGAAGAATGAGCCACACCCGGAAAGGAGATCGGATTATCTGACTCGAAAAAATGAAATAAGAAGTTATGACATAGTAATTTAAAAAACAGTAAATTGATTTGATTTACTGTTTTTTTGTTGCTCAAAATCAAGAAGAAAGGATAGGAAAAATAAAAAATATAGAAGAGAAAATGTTAGAAGTCGCATAGAGAAATTATTGTAAGAAAACAGAGAACTGACACAGGGAAAGAAACAAGAACCGAACCTATAAAACTAAGATGAAATATGCTATAATATCAATATATTTTGATAAAGGAGATATTATTCAATGGGAGTTTCATATTCAGAAAATATTATTCTCTTTCGAGGAGTTTTAACACAAGAGGAAATAAATCAAATTGTCAAAAAGGGGGCAGTAAAGATATTGCAAACAGATACAATGCCTTTAGATGTCCCTACATTGCAGAAGTTAAATGATGAGTATTTTGAAAAATTCCCTGATACAGAGTTACGCATTTACAGTTATGCAGATTGTGATTTATCACCTCTTGCTGTTATGAATAAAATAAAAAAATTATCAATAGAAAGCTCTTCAACTTTTTTAAATATAGAAACGATTTATTCCCTTAATGCTATTAGGCATTTGCGAGTACATACACATAGATTACCCGATAATGATTTCTTAATTAAAATTCCTAATTTGATAGAAACACTTGAAATTGATATTACAAATAAATCCTTTGATTTGAAAAGTCTGTCTCGCTTTGAATGCTTAGAAACATTAGGCTTATATAAATGCAAAAAAAATATTGAGATAGTTTCAGACTTAAAACAATTGCGTTGTTTGAAATTGCATGGGATTACATTGCCATCATATTCTTTTGTTAATAAACTTCCAAACCTTAAAACAATTGCGTTTAGTAGAGGAAATATAGAAAAATTCTCGGAACTATATGATAATAACACAATTACAGGATTATATTTATTTCATTTGCCAAAAATAAATAATTTGGACATACTTGAAAAACTTCCGAATTTACAAGTTGCAGAAATATGCCAATTAACAAATGTTGAAAAACTTCCGGATTTATCCAAATCAAAGTTACAACATTTGTGTTTTGAAAATATGAAAAATCTATTTGACTTCACTTCAATAGGGTCCGCTCAACATTTGAAATCAGTTTCGGAAACGGTATGTCCTACTTCACTGGAAATTGATAATATACTTCCTATGATTCAAAATCCTAATATTGAGCAATGTGCATTTTATACAAGTAGTAGTAGAAAAAATGAGTTGTTTGCTAAGTTGATTGAACAGCATAAAAAGAAATGTGAAGCCAATACTCATATTGTTAGGAAAATACTTTTTCCCAATGGAAAAATGTAAAAAATGATAATTAGTATATAATCTGTTAGTAATTTACTATAAGTCATCTAAATGATTTACTGTTTTTTTACAATTCAGCTGTCTCTAGTTAGTCATAAAGCAATTTATGGCTAAGTAAAGACGGAATGACACAACCAAATCTCTAAAACTAAAGCTATAAACAACGAAATATTGGGTACAATCAATAATTATAGTATAATAACGGCAAATATATTTATAAAGAAAAGAAGATTAATATGGCATTAAACTATGGATACAACTTACAAAAAAAGCTTAAAGAAAATTGATGTTATAGCTATGGAGGGACTAACAACCAATGTTATGGCACAGATGGGAAAAAATAAGCCTATAACACTTAAAAATTTAGAGAAAATATGCAAAGCACTTGACTGTACACCTAACGATGTATTCTCTTTTGATGATGAATATGTTGAATAATTTGAATTGGAGGAGGAAATAGACAAACAATTATGGGCGGAGTATTTGAATTTTTAAAAGTGCATTATCAGTATGTGTTGATAGCGGCAGGATTGTTATTTTTAATAGGTGCAATAAAAGATTGGAAATGGCTTTGTCAAGCAACAGGAGGGAACAAAGTACGCCATGCCTTTATTTTTGAAATGTGGGGAGAGAAAGGTTATAGAGTTTTCATAGGAATATGTGGACTGATACTTTCGATTTGCGGTGTTGCTTTTTTAATGTTGGATAAAAGATAATAAATAAACATTTAATTTTTAATGAAAGGGGAACTTATGTATAGTTTCAGCTTAGGAAATAAATTTAATAAAGTATTTGCTGTTATTGAGTATTCAGAAGAAAAATCCTTAAATGCACTATATGAAAAAGATATTCCTTTTATTAAAAAACTATGGGAGAAATACTATGATGATTATACTTTTTTCATAGAAGAATTAAAAATAGCAAGGGATGATTTGATGAAGTATATGGATTTTGAGCAGTGGGAGAACTTGTCTGATAAACAGATCAGAGAACAAATAAACCTGATATATAAGCTGACGGCAATTGTTTCGTATGGCTTGGCAAAAGATTGTGCCTTATATGGCAGCGGGGACTAAGGATATAGAGGATGTTTATGAAACAAAAATTATGTATGGCAATGATTTTTCAAATAGATGCAAAATCAGAAAAAGCAAAAGAAAATATGAGAAATAGAATCAGAGAAAAACTGGAAACCATTTTAGGGAAATCTAACCTATTTCTTGAATATGATGAAGAAACAAATTCTTTTGCCTATATGGAAGAAGATGTGAAAGAGAGTTTTGATGAAAAAGCTATCTTTCTATTAAAAACACTACAAAACTTCGGATACTCTTATGTGGTTACAGGAAATTTGGAATCTGAGGAATTTGATATCTGTACTTCTAAGACAAAAATAAGTGGAATTTGCTTTATAGAGGGATTATTACATTGATTTTCAGGAGGGAAAATAAGAATGAGTTCTTTATTTCATGAATATTTAGAATTATTAGAAAATGCTATAAAGAGAATGAAGAAAGAATATCCTTATTTTATTGTTTATATAATGGCGATAACCACAGAAGAAAATCATAATCGTAGCTATATTAGTTTTGATTTGAAAGAAAACTCATTAAAGAGATTACAGGAATGGGAAAAAGAGTATTCCTATCGGATTGAAGCTATTTATCGCCGAACTGAATAAAACTAAATACTGAAGATATCAGACGATAGGAATTAAAACATTTGTCGTCTTTTTCTATGCTCAAAATTTGAAAGGAGATAAATTTTATGGACAATAAAACTGAATTAGAAAATGTAAAAGCAGAGATTGAAAGTAAGAGGGAGGAAAAAGAAAAATACGAAAAGAAATTAGCTCAGCTTCAAAACAGGGAAAAACAATTGAAGGAAATGGCAAGTCTTAAAGACAGAAAAAAGCGAAACCATAGACTGATAGAAAGAGGGGCAATCCTTGAAAAGATAACAGGCTCATCAGCTATCAAGTCTAAAGATTGGCAAAAGGAAATACAAAGCCTTGAAAGTGAAGTAGGGCTATTAAACAATCAATCTCAATCCATCAAAGAAGAATACGAAAGTATTAACTATATTAAATATGACGTAAAAACCGTAAATGATGATTATGGAATAGACCTAAGCATTAAGATGGAGAAGGCGATTAAGAGAGGAGAAAAGCCAAGTGTAATTGCACAATTAAAGAAATACCAAGAGCAGGGGGTAAAATATGAGCAGAGGAAAGAAAAAACAAAAGATTATTACAGAAGTGAGGAAAGATGAAGTACCAAATGGGGTAACGAATTGTTATTTCCCTAAGGGATATAAATACAAGTAATATAATATTGAATAAACTCAATATTTATGATATGATAATTGAAATCTTGGCAGATAAAGAGGTGATAGCTATATGAATAATGAAATAGATAAAATTCATAAAGATATTTATAGTAGCATTAAAGAATTGATGGATAACGCAAGAAATAATGTTGCAAGAGAAGTTAATAATATCCTCATTCAAACTTACTGGGAGATTGGGCGAATTATCGTAGAAGAGGAACAGGGAAATTCTGATAGAGCCGAGTATGGAAAACAGTTAGTAACAGACTTATCAAAGAGGCTTACAAAAGAATATGGCAAGGGATTTTCAAAATCCAACTTGTTTAATATGAGAAATTTCTATTTGAGTTTTCCAATTTTCCAGACGGTGTCTGGAAAATTAAGTTGGTCGCATTATTGTGAATTACTTTCCATAAGCGATGAGAAGAAAAGAAGTTTTTATGAAAAAGAAACGGTAAGTGCAAATTGGTCTGTAAGAGAGCTAAAAAGACAAATAAAAACATCACTTTTTGAAAGACTTTTACTTTCATCAGGAGATGAAAATAAAGAAAAGGTATTAGGCTTAGCATTAAAGGGAAATGAAATAAATAAGGCAAGTGATATTGTAAAAGACCCCTATGTATTTGAATTTTTAGGAATACCTGAAGAAAAGGCGGTAATGGAAAGTGATTTAGAAAAAGCTCTAATAACTCATATTGAAAAATTCTTGCTTGAACTTGGCAAGGGCTTTATGTATGTTGGTTCTCAGCAAAGAATAACACTTGGGAATACCCATTATTATGTTGATATGGTATTTTACAACAAGATACTTAGAAGCTATGTTTTGATTGAGTTAAAAACAGGAAAGCTAATGCCGGAAGCAGTAGGACAGCTCAATATGTATCTTAACTATTACAAAGCCGAAGTGAATGACGATACAGATAATGAACCTATTGGAATTATCCTTTGTACCGATAAGGACGGTATACAGGCAGAATATGCACTTGGCAGTCTGTCCAATAAGATATTTGCTTCTAAATACACTTTATATATTCCTGATAGAGAAGAGTTAGAAGAGCAGGTAGAAAGAGTAGTGAAGAAGTATAAGAAAAAATAAAGTTAATTGAAAATTGTGCAACGCCCATTGCACAATTATAGAAAACAAAATAATTTATGATTGATTAGAGAAGTGGAGTAATAACCTACTTCTCTTTTTTATTGCAAGGAGAAGACAATGAGCGATAACAAAAAATACTATTATCTCAAGCTAAAAGAAGATTTCTTTACAAGTGAAACTATAACCTTGCTTGAGAGTATGAAAGATGGAGTAATGTATTCCAATATTTTACTAAAGCTGTATCTGAATGAGCCTTAAAAATAACGGCAAGCTTATATTTAGAGATAACATTCCGTATACAACAGAAATGATTGCTACCATAACACGCCACCAAGTTGGTACTGTGGAGAGGGCAATAAAAATATTTTTGGAGTTGGAATTGATAGATCAATTACCCGATAACATTTTGTATATGGCAGATATAGGCTTTTCATCAGAAAGTTATCAACAGAGGGAGAAAAGAAAGCGACCTTTTAAGATAGGTAGATGAAGATGGTATCTACAAATGGATAGAAGTCATAAAGAAACACAAGAATATTAAGAAGCTGGACAAAGAAACCTTAGATGAACTCATCTTAAAAATCTATGTTCACGAAAAGGAAGTAGTGGATGGAGAAATCACCCAAACCATTGATATTTATTACAATTTCATAGGGAATACAGATAGCTTACAGGTCAGCTACAATCTCTAATGGGGAGCATTTATGGCATAACAAAGACGGAAGGAAATAAGTAAAACTTGAAATAAGTTAAAAATTGATTAAAATCAACATTTATGTTATGATAATAAAAATTATTATATACAAAGAAAAAAGCGAGATTGGAACAGTTAATTATAACTACTGCGGACATAGCTTGCAAGGAAAGATTGAAAAAAGATTGATGTTATAGCTATGGGTGAGATGTAAAGTAATGTAATGGTATAGACGGATAAAAATTACAATGAAAAATTTAGGAGAGTTGTGTATGAATATCAAAGAAACTGAAGTGAAAATTATTGAACTTGAGGCAAGATTAAATATTACCTTTCCACAGCTGTACTTTGATTTTCTAGTTGGAATCAAGGATGGTAATGTGTTTGAAGTTAAGAAATCAGGAATGTGTATTTATTCTTACTCTGATTTAGAGGAGAGAAATCAAACCTATCAAATAAAAGAAAATGAGCCTAACTATTTTATGATTGGGCAAGATGGAGATTTGGGATACTTTATAAAAACAGATACGCCAAAGGATAACTCTATATTTTCAAATGATTTAGGAGCATTAGGTTCATTGGAAATGAAAAAAGAAGCGGACAATATTTTTGACTTGATAAAATAATTTTTGTAAATTAGTGGTTTTTAGTATTAAACAAATAAGAGAAAAGTATAAGTTTATTAGAGAATTACAAACAGAAATTTATAGGAGAAACCATATGCATAATATGTTAAAAATACCGTCTGTTATAGAAAATTTTATTAAAATGAAAATACATACAAAGATACCATTGCTTCCTTGCATATATGAAGACTTTGAAAAAATGCAGATAGGGTATCGATGGAATCCTGTCCAACAATGCACACTAATAACTAATAATACTGGAAGTTGGCAAGAAAACTGGTATGTTATTGCTCAAAATGAATTAGGTGATCCGTTTTTTGTAGATTTTGCAACAGAAAATTATCCTGTTTATACAGCTATACATGGTAAGGGAGGCTGGAAAGCATTCAAGGTGTCAGACAGTATTTGTCAATTTACTGAAATTCTGAATAAGATAAATAATACAGACTTAACTTTTCCTTGTAGTTTGAATTTTTTAAATGATATTATAGATTTGAAGAGTGAATTTTGGATTGAAGTAAACGAAAGCTGTCAAGAAGTTGAATAATCCTAGTACTGCTTGAGGAAAGTTTTTTCTCATACTTTTTCAAAGAAAGGTAAGAACACAGCATATACATTGGGGGGCATCAATAAAGTACATATTATAGGATATGACCGAGTAGATAGCAGCAGGTTTGATTTCATAACCAAGGCAAGAAATCCTAAATAAAAAATGAAAAATGCTAAAAGAAAGTTCAAAAAGGAGACATGTTTAAATGGAATATGATATAGAAAAGTTGGAATTTGAATTAGATAGAAGGAATTCAAGTAATTTCATTTTTGAATTATATAATAGAAATACATTTAATGAGGAGCAATTTTATCAATTTATCAGTATTTAATCGGGTGAAAGGAGAAAGATATGATAGTGAAAGAGATTACCCCGACAGGTTATGGAATGATGTTTTTATCAGTAGACTTATTCCTTGAAAATATACAAGAAAAAGGAATTAGAGGAGCTAAATTTTTAACGTATTTTAACAAAAATATGGATACCTATTTTGAATTTATATTAAAAGGAATCATAACACCGTTTAATAAAATAGTGTGTTGTGATACTCCTGTTTATATTGAGACAACAGAATGTGACTATCATTTGCCAACAGGTTATGAAGTGATTTTTAGGTATGATGACTTCTGTATCAATGTCGGCAAAAGCAATCTATTATCGCTTTTCAGCTTCAGCAGTATGGACGATAAAAGCCTAATTAAGAAAGGTATTACAAATAAAAACTACTTCACTGTAGACAACTGTGAGTATTGGGAAGCAATCGATTTTGAGATAGCAAGCGGACAGTGGTTCTTTAGCATATACGGATTGAGAAAAAAAGAACTTAGCGATGAAGAAAAACGCTATGATCAAGGGTATGCATACGGATTTCATTTTTACAGATCCAATGATTTATCCAATAATAATTTAGAAAAATGTGATGATGATAAGTATGATTTTTCATTAAGTTGTGATAGAAGATTAGAATTATAATATTCAATAAAAATTATATTACAGGTGATAGGTTATGGAAAATAAAATTTTAATTGACAATAGTGAATTTAGATTAGACACAAGTGATGAGTATATCGGAGAGCTGACTGTCTGGAAAAAGACAACAAAAATTTTTCTGAATATTCAAGATAATAAAGAAGATGTGAGCCATGTAGTTATTGAAAAAATTAGCTGGCTGAATGATAATAAGGATAAGATAATTGATATATTTATGGAAGAAAACGGTCACTATGTAGACGTTATTAACGAGATGATTGAAAGCGGTGATTTCAAAGCGGATAAAAGGATTTCCGAAAAAGAGTTTGTAAGGTCTTTGTTCGTGAATAATGTAACTATATATGTAAAAGGGAGTGAAACTGATTTCTGCCTTGATTTAGAGGCGGAACCTGACTATTTATTAGGACACTTGGCTTATATGGAGATAGATAGTGAGTATGAAGTTGAATTTTGTGGAATGAACGGATGATAATATTTTAACTACGGGAAAGGTAGGTTGGAATGATAAAAGACTTAAAAATACTGTTAGATAATTATAGTGACTTGGATAACGAATCCAAATTTGCAAGTATATCCGATGATATTTGGCAGCTAGGGTCACTGGAAGAAATCAAAAAAGAAGTCAGTCCCGAAGCTTTTACATTTCATATTGCCGTAAATATGATAGGCAATTGGAAATGTGATGGTTGGCATTTTATTTTTGTAGAATGTAATTCATTATTGCCTTATATCTCAGAAGTATTAGAGAAATTAGGACTATTAGAAGTTAAAAATCAATTTGACGGTATCATTTTTTGGTTGAAAGAATATTTTGCAAATGGAGGAGTTAAGTTTCTTGATTTTGAACAAACATTTGGTGAAGAAATGCATTATGATGTGATGAATTTTCTAATGAACCCAAGATTTCAAGTTAAAAGCGAAGAATTAAATAATATCAGTATGGACGATAGGAAATTGGTTAGCAAAAAATATAAAGCTGAAATAGAAAAACTGGATGACATTTCACAAAAACTTTGGGGTTATGGGACAGAAGAAGACGGTTGGAAAAATATTTTAGACTATATCGGTAAAATTTGAGTTTTTGGACATGAAGGCAAAAAATGAATGCCAAACTCTTTAGAATAAAATCCTCATTGTAGATAAAAAAAGGGAAATAGAGAAAGCATCAACAGTATGAAGCAAGTGATTGAAATAGGAGATGATGCGTTTCTGTTGCACAAATAGGAAATCCGGTAGTGGAAAGGAAGCCTTTAAAATGGGCTAATATTAAAATAACTTAGAGAAAATAAAAATTAAATTTCATTGGAGGAATTATTATGGCAGTAGCAAATATAAAAGTTACATTATTTTGTCCAATAGAAAAAGTTTGGAATAAAGTTACTGATTTGAGTAATTTTTATTGGAGAAGTGATATAAAAGATATAAAAATCATTGATGAAAATAATTTTGTAGAGATTACAAAAGATGGAGTGGAGACGCATTTTAAAGTTACAGAATATACTAAACATCAATGTTGGTCTTTTGAAATTGAAAATGAAAATATAAAAGGAAATTGGGTGGGCAAATTTTATTCACATGGCAATAATACAACTTTAGATTTTACTGAGAATATAATCGCAAAAAAATAATATTCAAACCGTTTGTTGCTTCGTATTTGAGGAAACAACAGAAAATATATTTTCAAGACTTAAAAAAAGAACTTAATTGCGATGAAGCAAGTCATGTTCAAATGCTATGAAAACAAACTCAAGATTAACTAACTAAAACAATTATATAAAAGGCTATAACATGGCAATTCACGAAACAGTAAATTGATTTGATTTGCTATTTTTTAAGCCTCATATTATTATGGATTGTTATAAATTAAGTTTCATATAGATAGAATTATCCATTGGATTGTTATTATAACGCTCTATCTTGTAAAAACCATATTTTTCATATAATCTTATTGCACTTTTCAAAAATGGAAGTGTGTCTAATAACATGTAAGAATATCCTATATCTCTTGCTTCTGTAATAATTTTTTTAACTAAAATGTTTCCTAAATTTTTGCCTCTAAATTTTTGTCTTATATAAAGACGCTTCATTTCACAATTTTCATCATCTATCTTTCTCAATCCTATACAACCTGCTAATTCTTTGTCATAATAAAGTAAATATAACCTACCGTCAGGTGTACCATACTTTTTTTCCAAATCGTTTATTTCTTCATCATAATTCTGAATGTCAAGATACTCCTTAAATGACTCATCATTTGAAATTAACATCTGAATATATTCTGAAAATAGCACTCTTACTTTTTCGGGCTTTTCGTATCCATATATAATTTGTATACTCATCATTATCACGCAGCTTTCTCTTATTCTAATAAAAATATTTAATTTTATTATACCATTTTTAAGGTATTTTTTCTACTGCCGGATTTTCTACCTGCTCTCAAGTATTTCATCGGAATAGATAGGAGAAGCAGATACAAAATCATTTATTTTTTCTTTATTCTTTCTTTTCGGCTTGTACTACTTGTAACAAAGAAATTTATGGCATAACAAAGACAGAATGATACAAGCAAAACTTGAAAACTGAAACTTGAAACAGGTTAAAATTGATTAAATTCAACATTCATGATATGATAATAAAAATTATTGTGTACGAAGAAAAGATGTGAGCTCCTTTGATGACAGATATAATGATTTAGGAGCATTAAGTTCATTGGAAATGAAAAACGAAACGGATAATGTTTATAGATTTTTAGTAAAAATATTATAATTTATAAAAAATATCAATTTTTCGTGAATAATCTATAAAATTAAATATTATACTAAAGGAGGGGATTATAAAATGCAAAATAATTATTATGACAGCAAACTTAATGCACAAAAATTACGTATGGTCTATGAAACTAAAATTCCCAGAGTCGAACAATACTTAAATGCTGAAATTGATTATGTAAGAAAATCATTAAAAGGAAGTGAAAATGTGCTTGAACTTGGTGCTGGGTATGGAAGAATTGTCAAAAAATTGGCTCCCAACTGTACTTCCATTGTTGGAATAGACATTTCTGAAGACAATGTAAAGTTAGGAAATGAGTATTTGAAAAATGTTTCTAATGCAAAAATGATGGTAATGGATGTTTATAATGTAACATTTAAAAATTTTTTTGATACTGTATTATGCTTACAAAATGGGCTTTCTGCAATGAAAATGACTTTTGATACTATAAAAAAGATAATGAGTTTAGTATCGTTTGGAGGAAAAGTATTTTTTAGCAGCTATAGTGAAAAATTTTGGGATGTTCGTTTACAATGGTTTCAAGAACAAGCTTCCAAAGGACTATTGGGAGAAATTGATATAGAAAAAACAAAAAATGGCATTATTGTTTGCAAAGATGGATTTGAAGCGACAACTGCCTCTCCGGAATATTTTAAAGAACTTGGAGAATCATTAGCTTATCCGTTTGAAATTAAAGAAATAGATGAATCCAGCCTTTTTCTTATTATAACAAAAAAATGACTTTTAAAGGAAATGAGACTGTTAGGAACAGGAAATCAAAAATTAATATTTGCCACAATGTTACATGTTTTTTTCATGTTCCAATTGCTGTGAAAAAATTTGAAAGATTCTATCCATAAATTCATGGCGTTCCGAGTGATAAAATTCTGCCGGCTTAATATAGATATGAGAAATAAAGGGAACCATAATTTTTTCATTTTTTGCAAGCACTCTTCGCAGACCGGATAAGACAATCGGATAGAAAGCAAGCTCCGGATATTTCTGTGCTATTTTTGAGATTCCATTTTTAAAAGGAGATATGGTTCCTTTTAAGTTTCGAGTTCCTTCCGGAAAAATAAGTAGAATTTTACCTTCTTCAATCGCTGTATAAATGGGATTTAAAATTTCTTCCTTTTTTACTTTTCTATCCAAAGGAATAACTCCGATAAAATGCTTGGAAAAAAAGCTTAGAATAGGATTTCGAAAGAAGTAATCTTTCGCTCCTACAGCGTAAATATTTCTTATTTGGTTTCGAGGAAATAAACTTAAAATCATAAGAGCATCCAGATGACTATTGTGATTGGCAATCAAAATAGCGGGACCCTTTTCCGGAAGAATTTCTTTTCCTTCTACTTCTCTTCCAATGATAAAATGGCATAAAAATTTTACAAGACTTCCATAAAATAATTCACGAATCATAGCACTCTCATCCTTTTTTTATAATTCTAATAATATAGATAATAGATAGTATGGAAAAATAAAAGAGAAACAAAAATGAGGCTGTCAAGTCTATCTAAAATTCCACCGTGACCGGGAATGAGATGACTGGTATCCTTAATTCCTAAATCCCGTTTGACGGCGGAGATAGAAACATCCCCTAAAAAGCCGAAAATAGAAATTTCCAAGCCGAATAAGAAAAGATAATGTATAGGAAAGTCGAAAAAGTGTATTCCCAACATGATTGCAAGAAAAATAGTAGAAAATACGCCTCCTAAGAAACCTGCCCATGTTTTGTTCGGACTTACCAAAGGAATGATTTTTCGTTTTCCCAAACTTTTTCCCCAGATATATTGGAAAATGTCGTTTCCTTCTGTCAAAAGTAAAACATAGAGAATCAATTCTCGCCCCACAGCATCTACCTGAGGTATGGAAAAATTATAGAGATAACTGATATGTCCCAATCCATAAACACAAATCATAACTCCCCAAAAGATAGTTGCACTGGTCTTTAAAATTCCTTCCACTTTTTGTTGAAGTGTCAATACGATGGCAACCAAGAAAAATACATAGACAGGAACAAAAATAATGAATAAATCATACCATTGAATATCGATCAGATACATCTCAAAGGGAATGGTAAGATATAAAAAGAAAATTAAATATCGATCGCTTTTTCGCAGTTCAATCAGAGAAAAATATTCTTTCAATCCCAAAAACATCACAAAGCCGAAGTAGATGAAGAATACATTTCTTTGAGATAGAGCAATAAAAAGAGATAAGACAATGTAGAACCAACTGTGAATCCTGTCCTTTAAATTTTGATATGTCTCCGGAGAAAAAGAATGTTTTCGGACAGTCACAAATAGCTTGGCAAGAAAAATCAGAGAAAATAATGCAATAAAAATAGGGTTTTCCAAAATATATTGCATAACAGGTTTCATTTCTTACCTCCTGATTTCAATATGGCTTGAATTCGATTATAGCAAGTGTAGAACAATAAAAATAACATTAAGATAAATATATATTGCAGATGGGATACTGAGAAAATTTGAAAAGCATGTAATATCCCAATACAAGACAACACAAAAGCCCTGTCACTTTTTCCCATAGGACCGTCATATCTTCGTTCTGTTCCCTCAACTGCTCCCAGAATACCAATAACCTCTGAAGTTGCTGCTAAAATGACAATAGAGAATAAAAGAAGTGGAGAAAATCCTAATGGAAAAAAAGCGAAAAACAGAAAAGAATCTGAAATAATATCGCCAATTTCATTGTAAATTCCTCCTAAATGGGATTTTTGATGAAATTCTCTTGCTAACATTCCATCGATGGCATTGAGTGCCATTCGGAAAAATAAAAAGAAAGGCAAACTGAGATAATATATTGTTATTGTCGAGAAAATATATAGAAAAATTCCCAGAGCAATGGAAGCAAACATAGCAAAAAGAGTGACCATATTGGCAGTCATTCCCAGACGAAACAATACTCTTGTCAAAGGTCTTAATAAAGCTTGAAATTTTGGTTTTAATTGGTAGATTGAAATCATTTTCTTGCCCTCCCTTTTCTCTATATTTTGTATGATATGACTTATTATATCATATTTTTATTTTATACATTGAAAATTTCTACATAAAAATGTTATAATGAAAAAAGAATATAAAATATGAGGAGGCTACATGGATAAGAAAGTTCATGACAAAATAGAAAAACTTTATGAAGTGGAAGATATGGACGGAGTGTTGGAACTATTGGATTCTCTTTCTGACTGGGGAAAAGAAGAATATGGAGAATATGCTAGAGCCTTGAGTAATCTAGATAGGCATGAAGAAGCTTTGGAATATTTGATGAAGGAGCAGGCGAAAGAGGATACTTTTGATTGGAATTTTCGAGTATGTTACTCATACTTTTTCTTGGAAAATTGGAAAGAGACCATTGTTTATGGGACAAGAGCCTTAGAATTGGGAGGAGAATTTGAAGATGATGCGGCATATTTTGTCATGGAAAGTTATCAAGAATTACGGGCATTTGACGAGTTAATTCAATTTTTAGAAAAACATACAGAAATTGAAAAAAAAGATTGGAATTCTTTTTATGGAATGGCTTTGATGGAAAAAAAGGAATTGGAACGATCCATTCCCTATTTAAAAAAAGCAATTTCCATTTGGGAAAAAGAAGGCTGTGATATGAGTTGGGAGGGAGAAGAGGTTGCCAGAGCCTTGACTCAAGTTTACTATGATTTAAAAATGACAAAAGAATTCAAAAAGATGAAAAAGAAATTTCATTATTCTGATGCCGAATTTGATTGTAGGGCTTACAGTAAAGAGGAAGCCGATAGAATATTGGAGCATATTGAAAAATATTTCGGAAAAATTGAAAGAAGAATTCCTGATATCGATCCGGAATATGCAAATATAGATGTTTTAATGATACCGGCAAGTACAAAGCATCCGTATACGACTCTTATGACTTTTGGAATGGGAAGTCGATTTATGGAGGGAACTCCTCCTGAATTGGTACCGGAAAAATTTGGATATGATGAATTGTTTTTATGTTTGCCTGATGATTGGGAATTGGATTTAGATACCATGTGGGCTGTGCAATATTTATTGGATATGGCAAGATTTCCCTTCAGTAATGAGACTTGGTTGGGAGCGGGACACAGTGTAGCCTATGATACGTATTTAGGAAATACGAATTTCACAGGATTTCTGGTAACCTATCCCTATGAATATGGAATGGAAGCCTTCCAATTGGAGCTGAATGAAGAAAAACAAATTCATTTTTATAATGTAATTCCTCTGTATACAGAAGAATTGGATTATAAACAAGAAATAGGCTTTGAAGAATTGGAAGCTCTGTTTACAAAAAGCCCAATGGTAACAGATATTCATCGTGTGAATGTGGCTTTAGATGAAAGTGCAACGGAATTGGAAGAAGGAGAAGAAAAAGAAGAGAATTCACAGATTCTCTATCAATAAAGAAGGATGAGAAAAGTATTATTGGTTTTAGTTCCGGGAGTGGAAAGTATGGAGTTTTCTCCATTCTTGGATATTTTCGGTTGGAATGAAATGTTGGGAAGCAAAGACCTTCATTTGGAAATTTGCAGTCTGGAAGAAAGGATTTCCGCTTCTTGGAATCTGAAGCTTCAGTCGGAACTGAATATAAAAGATATAGAGCTTTCAGAATATAGTGCTGTGATATTGCCGGGGGGCTTCGGAAAATATCATTATTTTGAGGCAATAAAAAATAAAGATTTTCAATCTCTGATTGCCGGAGCACTGGAGCAACAATTATATATCATAGGAATTTGTACCGGAAGCATACTTTTAGCAAGTACAGGATATTTTGAAGGAAAAAGGATGACAACGTATCTTTATGAAAATGGGAGATATTCAAAGCAGCTTGCCGGATATAAGGTAAATTTTCAGAATAGTATTTTTTGTAAAGATGAAAGAGTATGGACTTCTTCCAGTCCGGCTACCGCGATTCCTTTGGCGTTTGATTTATTGGAAGAATTGACTTCTCATCAAAATCGGAAGTATATAGAAACAATCATGGGATTTTAAAAACATATAAAAGATAAGGAGAGATTTTATGAAAATTGAAAAAAACAGAGTTGTCACTTTGGAATTCAAAGTGTATGACAAAGAAAGTCATGAACTATTAGAAGATACACAAGATGTGGGACCTTTTATGTATATTCAAGGAATTGGAGCTTTTGTTCCAAAAGTGGAAGAGTTTTTGGAAGGAAAAGAAAAGAGCTTCAAGGGAAACTTGGATTTGGATATGGAAGAAGCTTATGGGGATTATGATGAAGAGCTGTTGGAAGAAATGAAAAGATCCGATTTTGAAGAATTTGATGATATCTATGAAGGAATGGAATTCGTAGCTGAAATGGATGACGGCTCTGAAGTTATTTATACAGTAACGGAAGTGGACGGAGATAAAATTATGACGGATGGAAATCATCCATTTGCAGGAAGAAATTTAACTTTCGAAGTCTTGGTGACCGGAGTTCGAGAGGCAGAGGAAAAAGAATTGGAACATGGGCATGTTCATTTTCATGGATTTGAAGACTAGGAGGCGGCTATTTTGAAAAAGATAGGATTAGGAGCGGATCACGGAGGTTTTGCATTAAAAGAAGGGATAAAACAACATCTATTGGAGAAAGGATATGAAGTAGAAGACTTCGGAACTCATTCGACGGAGTCGGTGGATTATCCAAAATATGGAAAGTTGGTGGCTCATGCCGTAGTTGATAAAAAAGTGGATTGTGGAATTTTAGTTTGTGGAACAGGAATTGGAATTTCGATTGCGGCCAACAAAATTTCCGGAATTCGAGCAGCCCTTTGTACCAATGTAACCATGGCGAGATTGACCAGACAACACAATGATGCAAATATTCTTGCCTTAGGGGGAAGAATTATTGGAGACGTTGTGGCTCTGGAAATTGTAGATACTTTCTTGGAAACGGAATTTGAAGGAGGAAGACATTCCAGAAGAATTGAAAGTATTGAGTCTTGTGACTTATTCTAAGAGGAGGAGAAGTTATGGCATCTATATTTACTAAAATAATCAATCGGGAAATTCCGGCGGACATTGTCTACGAAGATGATGTTGTCATTGCATTTCGTGATATTGCACCGGCTGCGAAAGTACATATTTTATTTGTACCGAAAAAAGAAATTCCGACAATAAATGATATTCAAAAAGAAGATGAGGCTTTGATTGGATATATTTATTCTGTGATTGCAAAACAAGCGAAAGAGTTGGGACTAGCAGAAAAGGGATATCGAGTTGTTTCGAATTGCAATGAGTATGGGGGACAGACCGTGTTTCATATTCACTTCCACTTGTTAGGAGGAGAACCATTGGGGACTATGGTGTAGTCTACCGGAAAGTCTGGGATATATCTTACAATATTACATTGAAGATATATCCTTTTTTTCTTATATTGTTTTCTATATGTAAGTTGTCAGCTTGCATTTGTGGGAAATCTTTCCTTATATGTAAGGCAAAGAATAGAAAATAAAAAGCGGAGATGAAATTCTCCGCAAAAAATTTTTTTAGAAAGTGTTTTCATTGCTGTGCCTGTATATATGAAGTCCGTCCGCCTGCATCATAGGAGTCATTGTGATTTCCGGAATTTGTACATTGTCAGGAAGATTACAAATATAGACAATGGTATCTGCAATATTTTCCGGAGTTAGCGACTGAATACCTGTATAGACTTTCTTGGCTCTTTCTTCATCTCCCTTAAAACGAATGTTACTGAAATTGGTTTCCACAACACCCGGTTTGACATTTGTGATTTTAATAGGACTATCTATTAAATCGATTCGCAATCCGTCGCTTAGAATTTTAATAGCTGCCTTACTTGCACAGTAAACTGCACCGCCTGCATAGGCGGAATCTCCGGCAACAGAACCTAAATTTACAATGATAGAAGGCTTTCGGTGAGAAAGCATCAAAGGAACGACAGCGTTTGTGACATAGAGCATTCCCTTTACGTTGGTATCTATCACAGTATCAATATCTTCGGAAGTATTCATATACTCTTTGTCTAAGCCCAGAGTCAGACCGGCATTGTTGACCAGAATTTGAATATTTCTCCAGGAAAGAGGAAGCATTTCAATGCTTCTTTTTACGGTTTGAGAATCTCTAACATCAAATCGGAGAGTGAATACTCGAATGTTATAAGTTTGCTCCAAATGAGATTTTAATTCCAACAATAACTGTTCCCGCCTTGCCGTTAGAATAAGATCCACTCCTTCTTTTGCCAAAGCAATGGCTGTTGCTTTTCCAATTCCGCTGGTAGCTCCCGTGATAAAAGCTATTTTCCCTTGTAAACGATTTTCACAATTCATAAATGTGACACTCCTTTCTCTTGTTTTTGTCTTCTACTTTTAGTGTAACGAATTTTTTAAGAAAAAACAAGAGAAGAAAAAAAGGGAGCCGTCCTCCCCCATAAAAGTAATAAATTAGTTTAATTTTTCCAAGAAAGCTTTTCCCGGTCTGAATTTAATAGATTTTCTAGAAGGAATTTTTACTTCTTCCCCGGTTTTAGGATTTCTTCCCAATCTTGGAGCTCTTTCCACTACTTCTAATTTTCCCCAGTTTGTGATACTAAAGGAACCGTCACGAATAATACATTCTTCCATTAAAGAGAAGATAGTTTCAATATTTCTTTCCGCTTCTGCTTTAGAAGAATAAACTCCGTTATCAAATAATACTTTTGCAAACTCTTTTTTTGTCATTTCTTATGTCCTCCTAAATTTAATATCTGCAATAGTTTATACCATAAATTGCATATTAAGTCAATGTTTCTTTGTTTTTTTCTTTTAAAAACAATAAAAATAGTGTAAAATATAGAAAAAGATAAATTAGGAAGTATTGAGAAATCATAAGTGGGTGATAAATATGATGAAATTGGCTAAAATTCTGTTATTTCCTCTGGTTGTGATAGGATTGATATTAAAGGCATATGACAAAGCGTACGAATACATTCAATATAAATTTAGAATTCGAAAAAAATGGAAAAGTACTGATAAAGCTGAGGACTGGTGGATATAAATGGAAAAAGAATGGGAAGAGAAGATAGAAAGACAAATGGAAAGAGCACTGCGAAAAATGCCATGGGAAATTCGAAAGATACAAATAGTATTAACGTTTTGGAAATGGTGGAAGGGAAGATAAGATGATTTCGGAAAAATTATGCAAAAAAATAAAAACAATCAATGAAGAATTCAAAAAATTAGGCTTTGATTTGGAAGAAGATCTACAAGAGCTCTGTGAAGAAAGAGAGGACATGGTAGAAAGACTGGAAAATACAAAATTCAAAAAAATGAATTTTTCCAAAGATGAGGAGGCAAATTGTTATATCTTGAATTTGGAAGATTGTCAAATCGGTTTTTTTGTAACCTTGGGAGAGGATGAGGAAGGTCCCTGGTATGAAACGGAAGCGGAGATTATTTTCTTTTAAAGATTATTATTCATTTTATAAATGATACTGAAAATTGATAAAAAGATTAAAGAAATTTAAAAATATCAACAAAACGAGATTTGGAAAAGAAAAAGAGGAGAAGATGATATATAAAAGAAATGTATTTTTTTCTCTTTTTTTTCTTCTCAAAAATAAAAATTGACATAAAAAAGAAAACAAATTATACTATTATTGAAAGAAAAGTATAAAACTGAATAGTAAAAATTAGAAATAGAGGTGCATATATGAGGATAGCATAAGAGTGCTAAGGAAAAAGCTTCCGAAATCTTATGTGAAGGGCATAGTTGCCGAAAGAAGTTATTAGGCTTGTGTGATAACTTCTTGGGGAATGTGTGGAAAATACATTCACTGTCATATTCTTTTAGGAGTATGGAGAGCTATTGAAGGATAGTTTTTTGTTCTTTTACTAGGAATGGACTGAGCAACCGAAGTATCTCTTGTTTTTATTTTTTGTAAAGCAAGGATATCGGAATGGTAATTATTAAAATATATTTATATAAATGTAGAGGAGGAAAACGATATGAAATCAGTGATCAGATTAAGAATGAGTTCACACGATGCACATTATGGAGGAAATTTAGTAGACGGAGCAAGAATGCTTCAATTGTTCGGGGATGTGGCAACAGAACTTTTGATTCAAATGGACGGAGATGAAGGATTGTTTAAGGCTTATGATAATATCGAATTTATGGCACCCGTATTTGCCGGAGATTTTATTGAAGCTGTAGGAGAAATTGTAAGTGCCGGAAACTCTTCCAGAAAAATGGTGTTTGAAGCGAGAAAAGTAATTGTTCCAAGACCTGATATTTCCGATTCGGCGGCAGATGTTTTAGAAGAACCTATTGTGGTGTGTAGAGCAAGTGGAACCTGTGTAACACCAAAAGAAAAACAACGAAAAAAATAGAGAGGAAAGGAAATCATAAACGGAGGAGGGTGACATGGAAAAATTAATTATTACTGCTGCTATTTGTGGGGCGGAAGTGACAAAAGAAAACAATCCGGCAGTTCCTTATACAGTAGAAGAAATTGTTCGAGAAGCAGAATCTGCTTACAAAGCAGGAGCCAGTATCATTCATTTGCATGTAAGATATGATGACGGAACTCCGACTCAGGATAAGGCTAGATTTAAAGAATGTATGGATGCGATTCGAGAAAAATGTCCGGATGCAATTATTCAACCGTCTACAGGAGGAGCGGTAGGAATGACAGACTTGGAAAGATTGCAACCGACAGAGTTAGGACCGGAAATGGCGACGTTAGATTGTGGGACATGTAATTTCGGGGGGGATGAAGTCTTTACAAATACGGAAAATACCATTAAGAATTTTGGAAAAATTATGATTGAGAGAGGAGTGAAACCTGAAATCGAAGTTTTTGACAAAGGAATGGTGGATTACGCAATTCGATATGCAAAACAAGGATATATTAAATATCCAATGCATTTTGACTTTGTATTAGGAGTACAAATGGCAGCCAGTGCGAGAGATTTGGTGTTTATTAGTGAAAGCATTCCGGAAGGATCCACTTGGACAGTAGCCGGAGTGGGAAAACATCAGTTTCCCATGGCGGCTCTGGCAATTGTCATGGGTGGACATGTTAGAGTCGGGTTTGAAGACAACGTTTTCATTGAAAAGGGTGTTTTAGCAAAGTCAAATGGAGAATTGGTGGAAAAAGTTGTTAGAATGGCAAAAGAATTAGGAAGAGAAATTGCCACTCCGACAGAAGCAAGACAAATTTTAGGATTAACAAAATAAAGACTGACTATAGGAGGATAAAAATGAAAAAAGGATGTAAATACGGGACTCATAGAGTAATTGAACCATTAGGAGTATTACCTCAACCGGCAAAAAAGATTTCTAATGATATGGAATTGTATTCCAACGAAATCTTAATTGATGTCATTGCCTTAAATATTGATTCCGCTTCTTTTACACAAATTGAAGAAGAAGCTCATGGAGATGTGGATAAAATCAAAGCAAAAATTCTTGAAATTGTGGCAGAAAAAGGAAAAATGCAAAATCCGGTAACCGGTTCAGGAGGAATGTTAATCGGAACCATTGAAAAAATCGGAGAAGATTTAGTAGGAGTGACTCCATTAAAAGTAGGAGATAAAATCGCTACTTTGGTATCTTTATCATTAACTCCATTGAAAATAGAAGAGATTACCGCAATTTATCCGGAAATTGACAGAGTGGAAATCAAGGGAAAAGCAATCTTGTTTGAAAGCGGAATTTATGCAATTTTACCGGAAGATATGCCGGAAAATTTAGCATTGGCTGCTTTGGACGTAGCAGGAGCACCGGCTCAAATTGCAAAATTGGTAAAACCTTGTCAATCGGTAGCAATTCTAGGGTCTGCCGGAAAATCAGGAATGCTTTGTGCTTATGAAGCGGTGAAAAGAGTCGGACCTACCGGAAAAGTTATCGGAGTTGTTCGAAACGAAAAAGAAAAAGCACTGTTAGAAAGAGTAAGCAACAAAGTAAAAGTAGTGATTGCAGATGCTACAAAACCTATTGATGTGTTGAATGCTGTTTTGGAAGCAAATGACGGAAAGGAAGTTGATGTGGCTGTAAACTGTGTAAATGTGGCAAATACAGAAATGTCTACTATTTTACCGGTAAAAGATTATGGAATTGCTTATTTCTTCTCCATGGCAACCGGATTTACAAAAGCTGCTTTAGGGGCAGAAGGAGTAGGAAAGGATATTACTATGATCGTTGGAAACGGGTATACTCATGATCATGCCGCTATTACTTTGGAAGAATTGAGAGAAAGTGCAGTATTGAGAGAAATTTTCAATGAGCTATATTTGTAGTGTAAAGTAGAAATTGATGGTTGTAAAAAAGGTTGTAAAAATGAAAATAAGGAGATGAGGATATGAATACTGTAAATACTAGGGCGAAGTTTTTTCCGAATGTAACGGACGAACAATGGAATGATTGGAAATGGCAGGTACGAAATAGAATTGAAACTTTGGAAGATTTGAAACAATTTGCAAACTTGAGTGAAGAAGAATCTGAAGGAGTTGTAAAAACTTTGGAAACTTTGAGAATGGCAATTACTCCATATTATTTTTCCTTGATTGATTTAGAGGATCCGAATTGTCCGGTTAGAAAACAAGCAATTCCAACTGTTCAAGAAATTCATCAATCTAAAGCGGATTTACTGGATCCTTTACATGAAGATGCAGACTCTCCATGTCCGGGCTTAACTCACAGATATCCGGATCGAGTGTTACTTCTTATTACAGATATGTGTTCTATGTATTGTAGACACTGTACCAGAAGAAGATTTGCAGGACAAAGCGATGACTCCATGCCTATGGAAAGAATTGATAAATGTATCGAATATATTGCAAAAACTCCGGAAGTAAGAGATGTATTATTATCAGGAGGAGATGCTTTATTGGTTTCAGATGAATTTTTGGAATCTATCATTCAAAAATTAAGAGCCATTCCTCATGTGGAAATTATTAGAATCGGATCCAGAACTCCGGTGGTATTGCCTCAAAGAATTACTCCGGAATTATGTAATATGTTAAAGAAATATCATCCAATTTGGTTAAATACTCACTTTAATCATCCGAAAGAAGTCACTCCGGAAGCAAAGAGGGCTTGTGAAATGTTAGCCGACGCAGGAGTTCCTTTAGGAAACCAATCCGTACTTTTAAGAGGAGTGAACGACTCTGTTCCCGTTATGAAAAAGTTGATGCATGAATTGGTTATGATGAGAGTTCGACCTTATTATATTTATCAATGTGATTTGTCTATGGGATTGGAACATTTCAGAACTCCGGTTTCTAAGGGAATCGAAATCATTGAAGGTTTAAGAGGACATACTTCAGGATATGCAGTGCCGACTTTCGTAGTAGATGCACCTGGTGGTGGAGGAAAAACTCCGGTAATGCCTCAATATGTAATTTCTCAATCTCCACATAAAGTCATTTTGAGAAACTTTGAAGGAGTGATTACTACTTATACGGAACCGGATCATTATGAGGAAGGATTCCCGGGAGATTATGAATCTACAGGAGTCTCCATGCTTCTTGGCGGTCAACAAATGGCTTTAGAACCAACGCAACTGTTAAGACATGACAGATATGCAAAACGTTTGGAAGAAGAGGCAAAAAATAAATAGAAAATGCAAAGGCGGTAGAAGGATATGATAAACACCTATACTTTCTTAAAGGATCACAAAAGAATATCCATTATTGGAATGGAAAAAAATGTAGGGAAAACCACTCTATTGAATCAGCTGATTTTAGATATAGCAGATCAAAAAATATTGGCTTTGACTTCGATTGGAAGAGATGGAGAGGAAGTGGATGTGGTGACCAGCACTCATAAACCTAAAATATTTGTGTATCCCGGAACGATAGTGGCTACCGCCAGAGATTGTCTGGCTAACTGCGATATTACAAAGGAGATTTTGTATACAACCAATTTTACCACTCCTATGGGGAATATCGTAGTGGTCAGGGCAATCACAGGGGGATATGTTGATATTGCAGGTCCTTCTTACAATAAACAGATAAAAGAAATTCTAAATATTATGGAAAGTTTTGGAGCGGAAATTTCCATTGTGGACGGAGCCTTAGGAAGAAAGAGTTCTGCTATTGGAGAAGTGACAGATGCAACAGTTTTGGCGACCGGAGCAGCTTTCTCTTTGGATATGAGTAAAGTCATTGAAGAAACGAAAAAGACGACAATTTTATTGAATCTTCCCGAATTTTCAGGAGAAAAAAAAGAAATAGAAAGCTGGATGTCAAAAGCCAGAGTTGTTATTCAACAGAAAGATGGAACTGTTATTTTTTTAAAAGCAATTTCAACGATGGATTCCGTACAAGAAATCAAAGAGTATTTAAAGAAAGATTTAGAGAATGTTTTTGTGCGGGGAGCTGTCACAAGTCGTTTTTTAGATGTGTTTATTAAAAATCGAGGAAATTTTGATCATGTCAATTTAGTGGCCATTGACGGGACTCGCTTTTTCATTAGCTATCAGGAATATCAAAAAGCTTTGGCATGCAATCTTTCTTTTTATGTTATGAATACGATACATTTGTTATTTGTTTCCTGTAATCCTCACTCTCCTCTTGGAGTCGATTTTCCAAAGAAAGAATTTCAAAATAAATTGCAACAGGAAATTCTTTGTCATGTTATTGATGTAAAGGAGGGAGAAAAATGCGATTTATCGATGAAAGAAGTATCGAAAGAATCGGTTTTAACCGACTCTTGTCACGTGTAGAGATACTTTCCAACTATGGAGAAGAAAAACTAAAAAATTTGAAACCTTTTGTTCCGGGAGAAGAGGAGGCATTGGAACGAAATTTCGAAGAAATACAACAGTTTATCAATTTTTCCGAAGAAACAGATCGGAAAAGTTTTTTGTTGACTTTGGAATCTTATATTCATAGAATGAAAAATATCAAAAAATTAATTCGAATGGTAGAAAATGGAAATGTTCTAGATGAAGTAGAATTATTTGAGGTAAAAGTACAGGCCATTTATATGGAAAAACTTCAAGAATGTTTGCAAGAACTGCCGGCTGAATTACAAGGTTTTTCTCTACAACCCTTAAATAAAATTTTAGAGGCTTTGGATCCTCAATCAGATCGAAATCCTACTTTTTATTTATATGAAAGTTATTCGAGGCAATTGACAGCGTTGCGAGAGCAGAGAAAAAAAGTAGAAAAACAAATTTATGCCACACGAGATTATGACACGATAGTCAAACTGAAAGAGGAAAGACTTACTTTTCTGGTAGAGGAAGAAAAGGAAGAATATCGTATCCGTACAAAACTAAGTCAGGTGATAGCGGAAGAAGCAAACATATATTTAGAAAATATAGAAAAGATAGGGAATTTAGATTTTTTAATAGCAAAGGCGAAATTTGCAAAGAAGTACTCTGCTCATAAACCCGGTATCTCCAGAGACGTTTTTTTTCAAATCAAAAAAGCGGTGAATTTGGAATTGAAAGAAATGCTGGAAGCAAAAGGGAAAACTTATACTCCGATTGGCATTGAACTGGGAGAAGGAGTTACCATCATCACAGGTGCCAATATGGGAG